>JACCED011965552.1_pt1 | contig 27653 bp, 22 predicted proteins | sample 7455021 | NCBI WGS metagenome assembly JACCED01 (sample SAMN15323456, study PRJNA562643) | freshwater metagenome | isolation source: river surface water | place: USA:Blue River Watershed | collected 2017-08-19 | reverse complement strand
TGCTTGTTTTAGCAATCTTAAAATCAAGACCGCGAACAAAGTCTGTTGGTAGTTCTTCAATCTCACTATCCATCAGCGCATTCTTAACAATGTTAAAAATTTGACTGCCGATGATGAATCGACGGATTGGGTTCTCTGGAGTCTTATCTTCCTTGAACTTGCTGTCAACAACAAATCCTTGGAATAGATAGCTCTTCTTTTTCCAATACTTACGACCCATGTCTTCCAAAGACTTGTCTTTGAACCACGGACGAACTTCTGTAAGAACCGGGCAAGATTCGCCCCACATTTCCATACATGGGACTTGCACAGTCACAGGCTTAGAGTTAGTTTCACCCTTAACGCCGGCAAACGGCAGATTGATCATTGCACGTTCAATCCAGAAAAAAGTGTTGTTTGTGTCGCCATCCGGTAGGAAACGAACTGTTACAGTTGAACCTTCTTGGATGTTCCAGTGTGGAAAAATTGCGTTGTCGCCGCCGGTAGATCCGCCAGCTTGTTGTGCGCTCTGTTGAAGTTTAGCGCGAATTTCAGCCAAAGTTGCCATAATTATTCTCCTTGATGTTATGCCTTTGTATGCCTCTTCTTTAAAGCCAACTGACTAAAAAGAAAAACTGTGCATAGAGTTAACTATACACAGTTTTATTTATTACCGCAACCTCAAATGGTTACGAAATATGGTTTATTTTGCCAATCCGGCTAATTTCATAATTGTTTCAAATGCTTCTTGGTCTTCTTTTTTGAGTTTACCAGTTCTTTCCAAATCCTTCAACATATCAACACGATCTTTGTATCCAGCAATACCCGGTTTAATATCGTGTGCTGCCATACGTTGTTGAACTGTTGGATTATCCGCATGTTTCATAGTTGTCTTGTATTGGTGACTATGTTGTGGATTTTCACTCATGCCTAATTCTGCTTTGCGTTTGGCTAATCCTGCAGATGTTGTTGGACTTGCATTGTCTTTGTCATCTACATCCTTCATTGTCAACGGGGCTTGACCATCTTGCTTACGCATGAATGCTGGCTTTTCATAGTCCTTTGGATTTTTTGGATCAATTGCTTCTAACTTGGTTTTAACGTTTCCGATTAATTCTTTTAATCTTGCTAGGCCATCATCTTGATTTACTGGAATATCAGTTCTGCCATGACGCTCGTTCCATTCTTGTGTTAATTTTGCCATGAATTTTTCTGCAAGGTGGCGTGCTTGTTCTCCTGCATCTTCGCCAAATTTTTCGCTGATCTTCTTTTCAACATCGATGGCGATTCCCTCTTCACCGCGGAATGGTCCTACATTAGGATTGTCTCTATTGTAAAAACTCTTAACAATTTTAGCAACTTCCTGAATTATTGCTTTAGGATCTTTGCCTTCTGCTACAGGTTGCTCAGGTGCAGGTTCTGGATTAGCAGGCGGTTCCATTGGTGGTTGCTCTTCAGGTTGGCTTGTTCCGCTTAGTCCTAGTGCTACTAGTAATTCCGGATAGTTGTCTTGAGCCCACACTTGTAAAACTTCAGTAGGATCAGTTGTAGGATCAAGTTCAGCCGCAGCCTTTAGTTTTTCTTCAAGGTCACTGTCTTCCAAACCAAATTGACTAAAGAATTGATAAGCTGTTTGCCCGTCTGGACCCAGCTCCATTTCTCCATTTGGTAGTTCTGCCATCGCTGTCTTTAGATCTTCAATTTGATCGTCAGTCAATTTACCTTGCTCTACAGCTTCTGCCCAGTCTTCAAACGCATCGAATGCATCTTCTTTTACATCTTCCTCGGTGTTTTCGCAGGCGCAAGGATCTTCATGGCATTTTGGACATGTGCCTTCTTCTACATAATTTTCTAAATCTATTTTGTTTGTTTCTTGCATGATACTATGTATCAATGGAAAAAAGTTTGCAAGTTCTTCTTTAAAGTTTGTTTGTGTAAATGCTTGTTTGTAAGTCTCTAAAGTTACAGGATCTAAATCTGCCATGAGAGGTTCATCTTGTTCATTGAATTCTGCAATCCATGATTCATAATAATGACGCTTTGATAGAGCTTCAATTTGTGCTTTAAGTTCTTGTAATCGGCCTACGGCCCTCTCAGTAATGCCTACAGCGTCATCATGTAATGTGCTTCTTTTAATATGTTTCTGAAATTCTTGTAGTTGTGCAATTTGTTCACTCATACGCATGATTGCTTTGCCTGCTGGATCATGCGGGACGCCACCGTGGTCAACGTGTTGTGCCATTGCAAACGCACCTGCTGGGTGAATAAACGGATACTTAAATCTTTCTCCGTCTCTATTTTGAATAAAAATTGCTTTAATCTTTTTAGGTTGGCTTCGTGCCCCAGGATATAGCTCGTCAACAGATTGATTGTGTCTTACAATAACTTCTGTTTGACCTTTAACTGCTCTGCTTGTTTTTTTGGTGCTCTTCTGGCTCCAACGTGATTCGTTCATATTCATAGGTTCTTCCTTTGGCCCTTGAGTTGTTGCCAAGTGTTGAAAATCGTTTTTATCAAGATTAGTTTTAGCAATATCTCTAGTATCAAATCTTAATAGTCTACGCATTGCAAATAATCTCATTTCTCTTAAAAAGCTATACCATAGTTTTTTAGAATCAGGGTCTTGCCCTTCTGTAATTCCTTGACTGTAATATATTTTTAAACTGCCAAGATCATTTAGGCTGATACTTACTCTTCCAAGATCAACGCCTTCGTGGACAAAATCAAAATCAAAAAAACGTGCTTCTGCAGGGTCAATAGTTACTGCACCAGTTTCGTCGCCCATTTCCATATTTTGGAAACGGCTGCGGATTTTATCGAAAAGATCTTGTGAAATAATTTGAATGGGCTTCATAACTGTTATTTATTAATAATTTGATATGTAAATGGGCATGGGCATTAGGAACTCGTCTTCTCGTTCCTCTCGCATTTTATCGTAGATCGCAGGGTCCCACTCTTGTAACATCAATGCCATACGGATTGCTAAAAGTAGTGCTGAAACTAGGTCGTCGTGTTGCCCTACTTTTGCTTCAAAACTAACACCCTTTGCAATAAATGTTTTAAGTTCACTTATCAAAGGTTTTGAGTTAATTTTAAGGCGATCGCTCTCTAATAAATGCTTCAATTTAGCACAAGCATTAATTTTGCTAGAGTTAGTAGTATTAAACCCTTTGCGAAATCTACGAACATGTCCTTTCTTAATAGGCTCACTTAAAAATAGCCCAGGAATACTTTCTTCACCTATTTCGTCAATGGCAACTAGAGCAGCTTCGCCGATATTGTTGTTTTCTACTGAATAATATAAGCTAGATTGAACGCCTTTGGCCGCACATTCGTCATTGATATAATTGCAAAGATCTCGCAAAATACGAACTTGCCCTTGTATAGTTGTTAGATTGTGCTGCCACTCCGCTACCTGAGTAAAACTAGGTATTTCTATAACTTGAATAGCAGCCGGATCTCCTCCTGTGCCTAAGCTAGGATCTAATGCTATAAGATAAGTGTTCATAGGATTAATTTTCTTATACCATCTTGCCTGGCCCATTTTCATATAAGGCTCGTTGCCTTCGAGAGTAGCGAGTTTAATACTGTTAATTAATGTCTCATCAAAGATCAAGAATTCGCAATCGTGTTCTCGACGGAATCGTTCTTCTCCAATGCGGCTGCGTTCTTCATTGGCCCAATCTTCATTACGATCTGGGTGCTCATTCCAATATGCTCTAAATGGGAAGAACCCGTTACGTCCTAAAACTTGTTCGTTGCCAAATTCGTCAAATTTGTGATTTGCTTCTTTCCAGATTTGAGCAAATTGATCTTCGTCGCTGTTAGGAGTAGAGGTAATAATTGCCTTACCACCAGTTGCCAGTGTAGGCGAAATAGAAGTCCAGAATTCTGTAGCAATATTAGGTTCAACGAACGCAAACTCGTCAGCATATAGTAATGACAAAGACATACCTCGACCAGTTGTTTCAGTTGTTGTCTGTGCAACAATACGACTACCGTTGTCAAATTCTAAACTTTGTTTATTGTAGCTTTTCACGCCACAACGAATATGATCAGGACATAATTCGTATGCGTAACGAATACGTTGCATAATTTCTTGAGCGCCTGTATATTTGTGAGCCGCTACAAGAATAGTCGAGTCAGGAACAAACATCGCATACCATAACAGATATCCTGCGGCTGTTGTAGTCTTACCTGTTTGACGAGGTAATAAGTTTACATTAAAACGGTGCTGGTGATAACTGTCAATAAGTCTTCGCTGATAGTCAAATGCTTCGTATTGTAACTTTCCTTTTACAGGGTGCTGTATATAAAAAAAGTTTTCTAAAAAATAATGAGGCCCGTTAACAGGATCTGAACATTTTGCCAATTGTTCAATATCTTGCTCGGTATACTTTAATGTGCTATGAGCAGTTTTAACTAATTTGTTATCAATGTTTTTGCTAGCCATAACTATATTTAATGAAAAAAATAGCCTCCGAAGAGGCTATTTGGTAAAAGAACGTTTGATTAATTTTCGTTTACAAAGTTCTTATACTGTGCAAACAAATCGGCTACTGCCTCATTAATGTCTGCATACGCTTTTGGACTTGTTCCGTCCATTCTATCGCCTTGCCCTGGCTGATTTTCTTGGTGAGCATGTGCATTTGCATCAAACTCGTCTTTGTCATTTGGGTCAGCTGGAGTATTATCATACTCGTCAACTTTGTCTTTCTTTTCCATGTCGTGATCATCCATGTCGTGATCACCGTCATTGTCTAGATCGCCGTGTGCTTTGTTAACGTCGTCTTCGTCATCTTCGCCATCCATTGGATTCAATTTGTCAATGACACTACGCATACTGTCTGTAGCTGAACCACCGCTTGCTGGCTCTAACGTTCCTGCTGCTGGAGGAGTGTTATCAAGTGCTGGTGCTGCCGATACAGGACCTGCTGATTTTTGTCCAGCTAGTGTCATAATAGTTGTTAGCATGTCGCTGAGTTCTTCTCCGCTACCTGCTGTCATGTTGATACTTGCAGGATGGCTAGGTCTTTCTGGAGGCATACTCATCATGCCCATTTCAGGCATCATTCCGCATTCTTCAACTTGTTGATTTTCTTTAACAATGTTGGGATTTTGAGCATCTAGTTCTGCTAGTCTTTTTAAAACGTCGATCATTTGCATAATTATTTCCTTGGGTCTTCCGCTTGTTTTAACAAGCTACCGGTGCCTTCTGGACTGTCTGTATTAAACTTAGCAGCACCTTCTGTGGGTATTTGTTCACCACGTTCCTTACGTTGTAATTTTAGAATATCATTTAATTCTTTTACAAAACCACTGTTATATTTGTCACCATAAAAATCTTCCATCTTAGCATTTGGAGATTCTGTATAGTTAGGGTCGTTTAACAAAGCGCCTTCTCTTGGTTCTGCAGGTGTCTGATATTCTTCACTAGCTTCGCCCGGACGACGGACAACTAAGTGACTTTTTCCGACTCCTAGTTCTGAACTTAGATATTCTGTTAGTTCATATTGTGTAGTTGGAAAATCTAAGATAACTTCATAGATACTGACTTCACAATTTTTAACTTGAGGAAAATCTAACGGAACTGCTTGAATTGGAGTTTTAGATTTCTTAAAAGATTGTAATGTGTTTTCGTCAGTAAAACGACCTAGCAATCTTTTCATACTATCTTCTTGCTCGGTAGTAAACTCTCCGGCAATTTTGATGCGGAAATCGTAACGCTTTTTTGATTCTGTAAGATGTTCTTTGAATGATTTCATGATATATTATTTATCAAGATTCTTTAGTTTTGCAAGGATGCTATTACGGTCAGTAATGATGTATCCTTCGCCCTCGACGGTGTTTCCGGCACCGTCACCGTTCTTTTTATCTATTGCTAGTTTTTTAAGCTGTAGATCTACCATCTTTAGCTTTTTATCAATTTTGTTTGTTTTAGCAGTAATGGCTGCATTCATCATTTGCGCGGCCACTTCAAACATGCGGGCGCCATAGCGAGCTTCTACGTTCATACCCAGATCCATTAGATCATCGTAGGCTTGCTCAGCTTTGTTTGCAAGTGCATCTAGTTCTTGATCGCTAATGTCGCCGAGCCCCTTGACTCTAGGAAGGGCGGCAGCAATTTTATCAAATTCTTCTAACTTTGCTTCTAAATCAATTGCAGGAACAGGCTTGGCGTCTGCTAGTTCTGGTTTAAGAACTGGCTCTGTTGGGTCAACATTTAGTAATTCTTCTAGTTTCTTTGTCATAACCTTACTTATTCCGTTTTCCAGGATTATGGAAAATATCTCCTTCGTTAATCACTCTAAATCTAAGCCCTTGATTTTTACACCAATTGGTTGCCGCCGCCCATTTTGCTTGATTTTTAACAAACTGTGCCTGATTGTAAGGATTTTTTCCTACTCGCTCCCTCAACGTTTGATTAGCTGGTTTAACTTCCCACAACTCTGCATGTTTCTTTTGATTTTTGTCTATGTATACAACTAAGAAGTCAGGAACATATACAGTCTGCTTTCCTGTTAAAGGATCTCTATATGGAATTTTTACTGCTTCACTGCTCCATTGCTGGATGGACGGATTGTTATCGCAGAAACTCATGACGGTAAATTCCCAACTACTTCTGTATATTGGCATTTTATTCCCTACATATTTTTCTGGATAATTTAGTTTGTAGGATCCTTTACTAAATTTTAGACTCATGTTAGGTTAGTTCGTATTCAGTATTGTCATTAGGATCTATGCTACCAGTGCCATTAATTGGATTGTATTTGAATAATGCTATTCGTTGTCCTAACGTTGTTCCGTCTTGTGTAAATTCATCAATTGATTTCAAGTTAAATTCTAGGGTTTGCTCTGATGATGCAGTATTGTTGACCCAATTGTAGCCTTGTTTGACCATTGCTCCGCCAGTATATAGTTTAACACGGAGACCTACTGGATCGCTACTTAATACACCATACCAATAAGCTCTACAATCTATGATGATTTGCTCTACTAAAGGATATAATTGTTTAAAGATTCCTATATTAAACAGACACGCTTCTGTTCCTGTTCCTGTATTGTCCCCGCTCCATATTAATATATCACCAACGTCGTTTCCTTTGGCCCAACCAAGATAAGTCCCTAATTGTGGTTCAACAATACCTGTTCTAGTATCTAAGTCTCTACCTGTTAAGAATGTATATTCAATAACGGCATAATCTGCAAAAGTAGAGAATGAAGTATCGTTAATTGTTACATTAACTGTGGCTACAATAGGTCCAGTAACTGATCCGGTCCTTAGGCTAAAAGTCATTATCTCATTGCCTTCTAGCAATTGATCTTGATAGGTAGTAACTGTGATTGACCCAGTGCCGTTATTGATAACTATTTCACCTTGAGGCGGAATGTCTGCACCAAAATCAAGCCCTTGGATCCCTGTGCCTGTTATGGTCCAATATAGAACATGGCCGTCATTGACAAACCTAGCACCAATTGAAAATATAACCGAAAGACCTTCATTAACTGAGGTAGTTGATGCTTCTAAAGAATAAACAGGTTCGGGTCTATAGACATCTAAAATGTTTCTTTTGATTTCTGCGTTGGTTACAAATGGATTGGCATAGCCCAATGAACTAGTCTTTGCTCTATTGTAATTTAATAATTCTGCTACAAGGCCAGAAAGTTCTACACTGCTAAGTCCCTTTAGAGTATCAAGGATCTCCATGGGATTATAACCGTCTTGATTAGCCTGCCTTATTATTGTTACAGCAATTGATTCAGACGCTACTTCTTGAAATCCTCTAGATTCAAAAAACCCTTTAATGGCTGCTAGTATTGTTGCATCTAGTTCAATCGGGCCAGAATAATAATTATCAAAGGCCTGGACTGTTGCGTTGTCTGCTTTTGTTGAAGGGATATTAGAAAAATTTTGAGCCATTTTTATCTTCTAGGTGGTAATATTATTGCGGCAGGATTAGCTCGTATTTTTCCATCAACACTTGTATTAAAACCCTTAAAGATGTTTATACCAATTCCGCCCGGCAATGTAAACACACCAGTGGGATTTTGTGCGGGCGGCGGGCTTGCATATTTTCCCGGGCCGCTACCTAGTGTTCCTAGAACCCCGGCAGCAATGGTATATCCAACAGGGCCAGCTTTTCCTAGACCGTTTTTATTTAGATAATTTTTAGCAAGTATAGTGCCAATATCGAGTAGCGGATTTGGATTCCTGCTTTCTCCTCCAACAAGACCATATACTCTTGCAGGTCCCGGTTTATCAAAACTTGATTCCTGTCTTACATAGTTAGGTGTATTTCTTGGATTTCCACCGATAGTTAACGGACTTGGTTCATTGTCATAATAAACTGGGATCCATCCTTCTGGCTGAACTGAGGGCTGTATAACGCCTGTTTTATAAATCACAGCCTCATATGCAACGGTCATTCTATTTTGTTGTATTTTAGAACCTTCAGCTTGATTTACGCTATCATGAGACCATTCTGTGATCTTAGGATTGATTAGAGTGTATTGTGTAAATTCGCCTTGATGCAATACATATAGATCAATTGACTTAAAAAAGTCAGTAGTTGAACCATTGTCGTATCTGCCGTATTTGTAATCTTTATCGCCGTATTTGGTATTACTAAATTGTTCGGGGTTATTATTTTTATTAATCTTACTTAATGCAGGATCACCGTAATTTGAATCTGCATAATAATGTCTGTTGTAATTTACCCATAAATTGTGTGTTATGTTACTGTTATCATCATGAAAGTCAATAGTAATAGGGGAATATGTTAGCTTTGTTTGAACTATTGTTTTTCTATTATACTGATTTAATGTTTCAGTAGACACATTAAATTTAGGAAGATCTGCTTTCTTGGCTAAAAGTCCTACATCGTATCTGTCATTCACGGACCATGATTTATCAATTACTGCACTTTCGTTAATATTCAATTGAATAAAATATAGAAATCCTACTTTAGGAGATCGAGCGTAAGTATCTGTAACATACAATCTATTTGCATGTTGATAATCTTTTAGATATGGTTGTCCTCTATTAGGTGCAGAGGGACTGAGATAGTTAGTAAAAGCAGTCATATTAATATTTAGCCAAATAAAAAGCCTGGTTTTTAGCCAGGCTTTGTTTAGTTAATTTTAATATTAACCTGTTGTTAGACCTTGTGCGCCAGCTGGTCTTACAACACGGCCTACTTCAAGACCAATACCGCTAGCTTGTCCGCCCGGAGCTTCTAACTGGATAGCGTTATCATAACAGATTGATAGTGCAATATCCATTGGATCAGTTGTAGAAGAATAATCACCACCTTGGTAAGTGGCCTGCTTGATCCAGCATCCTAAGAATTCAAAACTTTCTAATGTGACAGGTTCAAACGCACCATTGCCGCCATCTAAAATTTCAACTCTCATTCTAAACTTATAATCAATACCTGCGGCTGCACCACTTTGTTCAAAGAAATCAAATTGCTTTTGTAGTTGCTCACCAACTTTTCTACTTACAATGCCGCTGGCATCGTCTCTTAGTGTTAGTTTAGCATCTGCAAAACTATGTTTTCCTAGTAGTTTTACGGTGCTGTTATAGACAGGTAATTTAATTTCTTCAAAAGAAACTTCTGGTCTTGTAACGTTCATTACCTGCTTGGTTAGTTCAGTGGCCGCATCGCCCGATGAAACGCCAAAGTTTTCAAAAGTAACGCGGAAGCGATACTTTAATTTTGGCATCAACAGGCCTTGTGTAGCGGCCGCTTGAGCTCCACTAATTGGCACAGTGAATCTATTTAAACTTGCGATTGGCATATAAATGCTCCTTATTCTTTTTATTTACCTATTATAGTCCAGCTGCAATATCACCAGTATTTTTCAATCTTAGTGGAATATAAATGAACTCTACAGCCTTAACTGGTTCAATAGCAATGTCCATATACAATTCACTTCTGTCTATTCTTGCAGGTGTGTTATTTGTTTCGTCACATACAACAATAAAGTCGTATAGAGCACGCTGTCCTACTAATTCTAACATTAGACTTTCTGCAGCCGCTTTAATTTCTCTACGTGTTTGAGCATCATTAGGTTCAAACAAGAACGGTCTTGCTAGAAGATCTAATTGTCTACGTAGGTAGCAAACTAGACGAGCAACATTAATTCTATCAAGTGCGCTGGCATTTCTAGCTCTTGTTCTTTGTCCATAAGCAAGAACTCCAACACCGGTTAGTGTAGCAATAGGATTAATTTTTACATCATCTAATACATCACGAAGCCCTTGATGTAATGCTGCGGTTTTAAATTCGCCTTCAGTTGTAATGTAACCAACACTGCTTGCATTATCAACACCACCACGACGTGTTCCAGCTGGTGCAAACCATGGATAGCTCTTAGCATCACTGTTAACAATAGTGCGTAGCATCATGTGGCTTGGTGGAACAACGATTTGATTTCCAGTGTTGTCGTTGGTGTAACCACTTGGGTAATACATAGCCATGTATTCATCATAACTTGTTGCACCCTCGTCGCCGTTGTCGGCAGCACCAGCGGTGTTCATACCCCAGTTGCTTAATGCTGTTCCTGTAGGTTCTAGACGGAACGGAGTATCACCGACAACAAAGCCAGTAATTCCTCTATCGGTGTTGAATCCGATCATGTTTTGAATAGCCTCAGGATATCCAGGAGTTGCAATTAAGTTAAAATTCAATGTATCGGTATCACGGATTGTTGAATTAGAATCAATTGTTTCTTTTAGAGCATTTATTACCTGCGCTCTTTGTGCTTTACGTCCGAACACTCCGGAACCGTCTATGGCTGTAGGATACTGGCTGACCCAACGATCTGCTTCGTAGTTACTCATATCCTCGTTGCCAAAGCGTCTATTTTCTCCGTCGTTGGCTGTGATGTCTATGTGGCCAACAATGTATTTCTTAACATTGAAACCACTGCGACGTGTGTTCCATAGTCTCATACCACGTGGATATAACGCTGGATCCGGTGCATCTGGATCTAGATAGTTGCTGGTTAATAAGTCTGTTATATCAGCAGCTTCTAATGTTTCTCCGTTAGTTGCCCAACGTGCATCAGCAAATAACCATCCGTCTGGTGTGCTTTGATCTGTAGTATCTTGCAATATCCAACCGGATGTAGAGTCATAAACATAAATGTCTTTTCCGTAACGCTCTAAGTTAGCTGTAGAAATCCAGATATCGCCAGCTACAAGGTTTGTTCCGTCTGACTGCTCAATTGGCTCTGTGGCTGATACTAGAGGGCCTGCTGGATCAGTGCTTGGATACTGTGATCTGTAACCGACCCATGTTGATCCGTCGTGAACCATAATGTCTACTTCGTCAACTATAGGGTTATACCATAAAGATCCATCTGCAGGTGTTGTAGTTGGGGCAGTGTCTTTAGCTTCAAATACTAAAGGCTTCCAGTTTGTGCAAAGGAATCTTGCGTTGTCTCCACCTGGAGCGTTGTATACATTTGTTACTGCTGTGCTTAGACCAGAACGGCTTAGAAGTGTAGAACTTACGTCATCTATTTCAAAGTCGCCGCCCTCATTGTGAGTAATTGTAACTCTGTTAGTTGTAGAGTTGTAAGATGCAACTACATTAGTTAAATTCAATGTGTTAAGTTTTGTAGCAAGAACTTCAGCTGTTTGGAATGTAGCAGTAACGATAAAGCTAGTTGTTTGCCAAGAACCCCATGCTCCGCTTCCAGAAGAAGTTTCTCTGACTCTTAACGCTACTGTAGAATTGTCTCCTACTGTTGATGTATTCGATACAACAACTGTAGCACCACTTGCATTTCTTCTCCAAACTTTGAATACTGCTTCATCTAGATCATCAGGATCAGACTCAACAAACAACGATCCAACAGAAATATTCTGACCACCGTTAGTTGGGTCAAGTGCATAAGTTGCAGATTCTACTCCTGCATATATAGGAGAAGAAACTGTTGACCATGCTTGTGTAGATGCGTTGTAGTATTTTACTTTCCAATCTGCACCGTTGTTTGGTGTAGTTGTAGTGATCCAAACGCTACCTGTAGGGCTTCCTGTAAATGTTGGGTAAGAATAATGCGGACTAATCTCAATGGATTTCCCCCCGTCAAATCCTTCATTAACTGCTACCCATGTTGTGTTATTAGTTTTGTAATATAAAACAATGTCGTTGCTGCTGGTTAATACTAAGCAGTAGTCACCGCTAACACCAACGGTAGCTGCCGGAGCTACTCCGTTGAAGCTAGAAGCAGGACTGTCGTCATTTAATACAATAGGAGTTTTTTCTGTAAATTTCCCAGTGGTATTATTCCATTCTTTAATACCAAACTTACTAGCATCGGTATCAATCCAATATGTGCCAGCAACTGGATCGCCTTGTGGTTCTGAACTTGTAGGTGTTAGCGCAGCAAGGTCAAGATCTGCTCTAACAATATATGCACGAGAACTTACGCCTAACAAACTGTAAGCAGCCTGTAGACCGTATTCGTTTAGTTCGCCACCATGTTGTGGGTTTCCGCTAGCGTCTGTATAGAATACAGGGGTTCCGAAAGTATCAGTTAAGTCACGTTGACTTGTTATTAACCATACTTTACCGGCGTTCGCCGCAGTTGTTCCTTGTGCGGTGCTACCGCTTGGGTTTGCTTTATCTTCTGCAGACGCAACAAAAATCATTGGGACAGTTCCGGGAGCTGCCGGAGTATAAAAACTTTCATCAATGACTGTTACACTTACGCCTGGGGAATTCAATGTTGCCATTACACTTTCTCCTAATTGGATTACTTAGAATTATTTAGCGAATTATTGGAAAAATTCTAGGGTTAAATACTCTGAAAAGGGCACCAAAAAGGGCTTGAAATGAGAGATCTCTGTAAAATTTGTTATCAAAGACCTGTTGCAATCAATTATTATAAAGAAGGCAGACCTTTTTATAGAACAAAGTGCGATCATTGTTCTAAAAAAAGAAAAGAAGGTAAGCAATTATGGGAAAAGGCAGGTTACAAAAAGAAAGCCGCATGTGATAAATGCGGCTTTACTTCACGATACCAAGAGCAGTTTAATGTTTACTACGTTGACGGCAACGTCACTAATTGCAGGTATTCAAATCTTAAAACAGTCTGTGCTAATTGTCAAAGGATATTACATAAACTCAAGCTGCCATGGAAGCAGGGAGATCTGACACCTGATTTTTAATTTGACTAAACAGGTCGTCAATTGATCCGTCGTTATCGATTGTAACATCAATGTTACCGCCAACCCATGCGGTTTCGCTAGCATGAATTCCTAACTTCTTTAGACGGTCTGTGCTTATTAACCAGCTCATATTTCCGCGACCTTGGTTGGCATTAACAGCATCTTGATACCATTCTGGCTCTTCGCCTCGCTTAATTCTAATGACTTTTCCACCTGCACTATGAATAGCTTTGATTTCGTTAGGAAACCGAACATCGCTGATAACAATGTTATCAGTAGTTTTACGCATTTTGTTTTCTAGGCTAGCAATCCAAATATCATCATGGAATCCTTGGCGGCATACTTCTGTGCCCCAGTGTTGCAAGATCCACCGAGGCGTAAGATTGGGCATACCTAAACGATCTGCCCACCATGGATCTACTTGTTCGCGCCACTCTCTAGCTTCAGTTGTGCGCCCCTCCAATAGGACGCGGTCCCAGCCAAATACAGCCGAAACCGCGTCTTTAAGAGTATTAGCAAAACTGTCTCGTCGGAATCCGTGAAAATTAACCAAATAATCTGCGGCTGTATCTTTACCGCTACCTATAAATCCAACGAATCCAATAATCATAGTATCTCCTAGTGATACTATAATTTATTGCATTTAGATTACTATGTCAATGTTTTTATTAACCAATTACAAATGTTAGCGGTGTTCCGCCGTCTTTATAATTTACTAGGTCCAATTCTAAAGTTTCTAATTCTGCTTTAGCTTCGGATTTTAATGCTGTTCCGTTTAGGCTAGTTCCGCCCTGAGGGCTTGCAATTTGATTAAACTTTTCACGGGCTTCACCTAGCATTAGTTTACATGAAGCTAAACTATAGTCCTTTAACCATTGATTTGCAAAGGGGTCTTGCATAAGGTTAAAGTCGGGTCGATAATTGTATACCCATAATAATACTTCTTCTTCGCTTCTTGGGCGTTGCATTAGGGTAAGTTTTTTAGTAGTTCTGTTAAAAGTGAAATTAATTTCACTACCGAACATTTTGCCTACCTGTTTTTGATAGCTTGCAAAGGCATAATAAGTAGCTAGGCCACCCATGTTCGTTGCGGTTAAAAGGTATGTGTTAGAATAAGCAAGGTTAAATGGCTCAAATAATGTTCCGCCCTGTCCACCGCCAGACCTAGAGCCAATTGAGCGACGGAAAATTTGACGAACATTCATAACTTCTTGTGGAAGTGTGTAATCATTCCTGTCAACTTCTATGGTTAAAAACGCATAGCTTTCTTCTACAGCATTGCTACTACGTTGTCTAAACTTGTTTAAAGCACGATCAATGGCAGTATTGTAGTGGACAGGATCTAGCTCTACATCAATCATGCCATCACCTAGCATAGTTTTGCAGTAGTCTACAATTTTTTGGCGTTCGTTTTCGTTCTCAGTCATAACAATATTTAGCTATAAATACAAGACTATGCCACGCTTATCTCTTTACCGCCCAGAAAAAGGCAACGATTTTCGCTTTTTAGATCGTGCAATTAACGAACAGTTCCAAGTCGGAGGAACTGACATCTACTTGCACAAATATCTAGGACCAGTAAATCCTGCTGAAGGAGAAGCAACTCCTACAACTCCTACAAACACAACCGATATTCCTGAACTAGGAATACAAGATCTATTATTCATGGAAAATAGAGATCGACATTATTCTTCAGATGTATATGTTGTTCGTGGTATCTATACATTGCAAGACATTGATTTTAATCTAAGTCAATTTGGATTGTTTTTACAAAATGATAATATTATGATTACTTTCCATCTGCGTTCAAGTTTTGATGCAATTGGAAGAAAAATTATGGCAGGTGACGTTATAGAATTGCCGCATCAAAAAGATGAGTATGCGTTAGACGATAAGTCTGTTGCATTGAAAAGATTTTATGTAGTCAGTGAAGTTACTAGACCCGCTAGCGGATACAGTCAAACATGGTATCCTCACCTTATTAGAGCAAAATGTCAGCCTCTAGTTGATACACAAGAATTTAAAGAAATTCTTGATAAAGAAAGCGGAGCAGATGACGGTAGTAGTATTAGAGATCTATTATCTACATATCAAAAGAATATAGAAGTAAATGATCAAATTATTGCACAGGCGCTAAGTGATGTAGAAAAAAGTGGTTATAAAACTAATCAATTTTATGTAATACCAAAAGGAGAAAACGGTCTTGCTACTGTAGCTGATGTAAGCAACACAGATGACGATGTAAGCATAGACAATGACACATTAGATGCCAGTGCAGTTCTTTCAACACCTAATGGAAATTATTACCTAGGTTATCTAACCGGAGATGGCATACCGCCAAACGGTGCGCCCTATGGATTTGGTATTGCATTTCCCTCTACTCCTGTCAAAGGGCAGTATTTTTTAAGAACAGATTACTTACCTAATAGACTATTTAGATACGATGGAAGACATTGGATCAAGTATGAAGACAATGTTAGAATGACTACTAGCATGTTAGGATTTACACAAACTGAAAATTCAACGTTGGTTAGAGAAAAACTCAAATCTAGCTTTGTTAATAATACTACAACGAATATTATAGCAGGTGAAGTTGTTCCAGAACGTCAAGCATTAAGTAAAGCATTAAAAGCAAAAGCGGACAATTAATATGGATTATTTTTACGACGGTCAATTAAGACGATATGTTACTCAATTTATGCAGGTATTGAGTAACTTTAGCTACAAAGATGCTAAAGGACAATTAGTTCAAGTGCCTGTTCGCTATGGAGACATGTCTCGACAAGTTGCTCAAATTTTAAAGAAAAACAGTGAGAATACAATCCCTAGTGCTCCTTTTATTGCTTGTTATATTAAAGATTTAAAATTTAATAATGCTCGATTACAAGACCCCACATTTGTTAGCAAAATTAATATTAGAGAACGAGCGTTTGATGAAAGCGGTCAAGAATATCTCAATACTCAAGGCAGCAATTACACAGTAGAACGAATTATGCCTACACCATATGATCTAATAATGTCTGCAGACATATGGACAACTAATACTGAAATGAAGTTGCAGTTGTGGGAACAGATTGTTGTGTTCTTTAATCCTAGCTTTGAAATTCAAACTACTGATAACTATATTGACTGGACAAGTCTCAGCACTATAACATTAGAAAGTCAAACTTGGAGTTCTCGAACAGTTCCTCAAGGTGTAACTGAAGATATCGATATATTAAACATGACATTCCATATACCAATATGGATTACTCCTCCTGCTAAGGTTAAGAAACTAGGTGTAATTACTAAAATTATTTCTAATGTGTTTAGTGCGGCACAGGGAACTATTAGCACTGAATATAACTTAACAGGCGGTGCTGAATTGTTTAGTGAAATTTCTCCTGATGCTGTTATTACTATAACTCCTGGCAATTTTGATTTGCTAGTTTTAAACAATACTGCAAAACTGATTAAATCAAACGGATTAGGTGAAGATATTGACATATCTAATCCTAAAAACATTGCATCCTGGATGAAAATACTAGATCTTTATCCTGGAAAATTTAGAGCAGGCCTAAGCCAATTACGATTTGCACAACCTGATGGTAATGAGGTAATTGCCTATATTAGTCTAGATCCTAGTGACGATTTTAGTATGCTATTGAACATTGACCCAGACACTGTTCCTAGTAACACTATTATACAAGGTCGAGGCACGGTTGATGCGGTGATTAATCCTCAAACATTTAATCCTTCGAGTGTGGCTGCTGGAACACGATACTTAATTTTAGAAGATATAAACATTAATAGTGGATATAACACTCCTGGGTATTCAGGGCCTGCCGCTTGGAAGAACGCAGACGGGTCTGATTTCCAGGCTTATGCAAATGACATTATAGAATGGAACGGTAATTCTTGGATCATTATGTTCGATTCTTCAGCTAGCACTAATGTAGTTTACATAACTAATTCATATACAGGAACACAATATAAATGGGACCAAGGATCGTGGTCAAAGACCTACGAAGGAGTGTATGATTCAAAGTTATGGAGACTAGTTCTTTAAATCAAATAGTATGCAGTGGTGGCTTATTTTTAGCCAAAGACACTCATAGGTTCTTATTTTTACTTAGAACGCAGGGGAAAACTGCTGGAACATGGGGATTTGTTGGCGGCAAAAAAGAACCCAGTGACCTAACTGCGTTTCAAGCATTAAAAAGAGAAATAGAAGAAGAAGTAGGTAAAATTGATCATATATCTAAAATTGTTCCATTAGAATTATTCACAAGTAATGATCAAAATTTTGAATATAATACCTATGTTGTTATTGTAGAAAACGAATTTATACCTAAATTAAATTCAGAACATTCTGGATATGCTTGGTGTGAGTATAATTCATGGCCCAAACCCTTGCATCAAGCCGTAAAAAATAGCCTTAACAACAAAGTCATTAAGGCTAAACTTGAAATTTTATTAGATTTAATTTAATTCAATGTCTTCGGGACCAAATCCGTAAGTTCCTAGATGTCGTAATTCTTGACTAAGAACTGTATCTACTTTTACAGTATATCCCAAAGCTGCTATCTTTTGGCAAAGATACATGTCTTCTCCGAGAAAGTCATTTGAAGCAGGGGTATATTGAAAGTCAAACCAAGGTTTAGATAATTCAGTAAAGATTTTAGTCTTCATCATCATACATCCCATGCCTATACCTTCGACTGGAACTAGATCATCATAGACTTCAAAAGGTAGCGGGTTTTGCCAATCACCTATCTTTTCATACGCAACACCTTTAGCCGGTCGTTGCCTTCTAACATAGTTTGCGGCTACTACTGGTTCATCATGCGACATTAACCTAGCCGCAGTGGTTGAAGGAAATACAACGTCACTGTCTAACCAGAGTATATGCTCTGCTCCGAGTTCTACGGCCATTTTTGCAAGACGTTCTCGTTGTGTTAGGAGAATAGTGCTTGCATCCATAAACACATGGGTGTCTATGTTATTCATGGTATTAAACTTTACCATTTCGGCCAAACTAAGAGCATGATGACTGTGCAATAGATCCCTAGTAGGAATACAAACTGCTAGTTTACCTTTTTTAGTTGACCATTGACTTGATGAGAATACTGAACCTTTTTTCATGCGCCTGCTACGTCTTTACTAAGTGTTTCACCTTTAATTACTAATCCTTGAACAGCATTGATTAAATCTTGGGTGCGTTTAGCACATAGTATAAAGTCATTAGGGCTTAATTTGCAAGCGGAAGTCATAGTCTCGAAGCTCAATTTTCCCGCTGTTAGAACTTCGATTGAACTAATTCTAGCAAGATTTTCTATGAACTGTTCTCTTGCTTCATCGTCAGTTTGGTCTACAAAATCAGCTAAATCGTCTTCGTCCATATCTTCTAAAAGATCTAGAAGAATTTCTAATTCTTGAGATTCGGCTATGGTTTTTTCAACCTTACTTTCTAATACATTGATTCTTTCGAAGAAATCAATTAAAGTTTTTGAATTAGATAATCTATCTGCCCAAATAATAGTATCAAGTTCCCATCTGCTTGGGCATTGTCTAATTTGAGGTAATACACTTTTTATTTGTTCTGTTTTCATTTTAATAGCTATAAGGTGTTGATCTGCCGCCGAAGGTCACAGTCAATGAAATTTGTGTTCCAGTTGACTGCAATACACCGTATACAGGATTAGCACCTAAAACAGAGCTTAATGAAATATTTTGTCCACCTGACGGAGCATTGCCTGCAGATCCTGGCGTTCTTGTTCCAGGTGGTGCAAAGGCCTGGTTAACTTGACCAAATGACATTTGCGCTCCTGTTCCTGGTAATATTGCCATAATCTACCTTGCGGCTCCTTTATTTACGAGTTAGATCTCGCAACTCTTGCGAAATCTGATTAATTTGTTTTTGTTGTTCTTTGATACATTCAATTAATAACGGAACTATCTTCTCATATTTAACCGCTTTGTATCCATTTTCTCTTGTAGCAACAACTTCTGGTAAAACTTTTTCAATTTCTTGAGCAATAACGCCTACATCGTGCTTTCTTACATAGAATTCATCTTCGCCACCGCGCTCTTTTAAGTATGTATCTGTCCAATCAAACTCAACACCTCTAATTTGTTCTAGTCTTTCGATAGGATTTGAAATAATGTGAACGTTTTCTTTTAATCGTTCATCGGATGTATAGTAAGCTGTAATTTCACCAGCTGCTCTAATTTCACCTGTTGAGCCGCCCGAGTATGTGCTTCCAACGTTTAAGATGGTAAAAGATGCTGTGCTCTGTTGCATGGCAACATCTCTAAACGTAGCATAGGCAGTAGCACTACCCCAAGTTTGTTGATATTGTCTAATGCCGAATGTATCTTTTCTAAATACAATTAAGTTATCATTACCGCCTGTGCCGTCAGTATAAGACCTCATGTGCAGATAATCGCCATAAGGGCTAGTGTTGTTGTTATTGAATGCAGTAAAACCAAATCTTAGGGCGCCTGCGTTATCGTCACTAGGTGCTTTAATTCTATCATCTGAAGATGCCAGGTATGATGCATTACCAGATGTGAGGTTAGACTGTGCAGTCCATGCTGGTAATCCTGCAGATACTGTTAATATTGTGCCAGCACTTCCAATAGCCAACATAGCTGTAGAGCTTGTAGCACTCTGATAGGGTAAACTACCAGCGGCTCCGCCTACTAAACTAGTAGAAGTTGAGAACGACAATTGACTTGCTATGCTGCTCATCTATTTTTCCTGTTTTCAATATTTATTGAATTCGCGCAGCAAATTAAGCCTGTGCTTCACTCCATCTTAGCAACGTATGTGCTACCGCAGTTCCACCTGTCGTTCTGACGTTAATTGCTAAAATGTCAGGACCGTTTGGATACATACCGTCACCGCCCAACGCACTGTTGGTTAATTCTTTTAGTGTATCTAACTCTAAACGGTCGTTAACAGCACCGGTGGTTGTTGACGGAGCAGTAAACGCAAAAACTTGTTCACCGGCAACAGCACTTGTTCCTGAACTCCACGTTACACTTGTAGCAACCTGTGCATAACTTGGCTGGCCGCCTACCGCTTCTGCGGACAGCGTAGACCAAGTTGCAGCACTAAAGTTTTTAGGATTTAAAATACCCTCAACAACAACCGCACCTAATGCGCCGCCACCACCGCTAACAGCAATACCCACTGCTTGTAGCAATAATTGGCTTCGATTTAATAGATCTTTTGCACCTAATGCTCCGATCTGACTGTTTTCAACGCTAGGTGCCAAACGAATTAAGAACATAGTGGTGTTACTAGTGCCAATAGACACTCCAGTTCTTTGATAGTTAAAGATATATCCTCGATCGCTATCATAACCACCGTCCATAATAACAGCACTACCCCAGTGGCTTAATGTTGGACTAGCTGTATTGCTGACTAAAATTACTCCTGTATTCGAGTTGTGGATGGCAGCGGCAGCGGCTGTGAAGCTTCTAGAACTTCCTCCCACATATTGTGTTAATGTTGCAGCTCTAGTGCATCCAGTAAGATTTCCTGCTCCTGTAGAAGCACTCTTTCCGGTATAACTAATTAATTCGTTATCGATATAAACTGTTCCGCTACTTGGAAAATAAGTTAGGTCTGCAAGAGGAACAGTATTTTGAACGTTGGTCATTGCGGCAGTTAGATAGCTATTTGCGCCTTCGTTATCGATGCCGTATCTAACTGGTAAGTTACCAGTCCTCATGTGAGCTTCATTATTAACGTTATTGTTCTTAATCCTATGGGCATAAACCCAGTTACCGTCATTACCACGAACCATAAAGTCAATAAATCCAGCACCATACCATGTATATTGAATTCCTAACATATGCATCTTGCTTAGGTCTATATTAAGACCGCTCGGTCCTGTTCCATCAATTTTATCGATGTTAAATTGACTTTGAGGAATCCTAGTTTCCTTTATAACACTGGCTTTAACTCCACTAGAAGTAGCTCCTCTATAATCGGATGCTACATACATAACGGTGTTACTGCTGATTAGAGTTACATAGTGCGTCATTCCTCTGATAACAATTTTATCACCAACTCTTAACTGTTCTGCAAATCTAGTGTTAGTTCCTGTAACAGTATTGCTATTTGCTGTCATTGTTAGTGTGCCGCTTAACTGTAATGTTGCATTTCTTCTCACTACTGCCAATGTTGAACCATTATATTCCCAGAACATACCGTTTTGTTCGTCAAACATACCTGCACGAACAATACCGCCATGCCAACTAATAACAAATGCCTTACACTCATCGCCTAAGACAGCAGTTGTTGCTCCTAATACTGATGTAGCTAAGAATGTAAAAGTGTAGTCGTCTGTAATACCGTTAACAGTATATGTCCCATTATATCCGCTAGTAGTAACCCCAGTTAAAGTTACCTGTGCGCCAATCTGTAATCCATGATCAATGTCATCTGTTCTTACGGTAACTGTAGAACCAATAGTTGTTCCAGAAGCAGTAATAGACTGTATATCGTAGTTAGGTTTGAACAAAGTTCCCGAGGACCATAGCAATCCCTTACCAGATTGATAACGGAAATATTTCTTACTTTGACGAGTTACCGTTGCTCCATATGTTGGATTCTTTGTAGAAAGGATAACACCGCCGTCAAATGGTCTATGAACAATACTTTGGCTAGTTAAGGGATACAATGTTAAACTTGCTGGACTAGAAATAATACCTCCTGTGCGAGCGGTGTAGGTAAATGCAGTAGTGCTGGTAACAGAAGTTACATAAAATGGACCGGTTCCTAATGTTGCGTTAGTTCCGCTGGCCATGTTTACATATATAGGTGTTCCTGGAACAAGTCCATGAACACTGGTGCAGTTTACAGTGATAACGGAAGGATTAGCACCGTTACTAGTTGCACTAGTAACCGAAATGTTTGCTCCAGTATAGAAAGCAGCTCGTTTAGCCAATGTATCGTCGGTTAACAAACTTTGTCCACTACCTGTTCCAACAGTTCCTAACGCAAAATATCGAAGACTCGAACCTGACGGAGTGTCGAAGATAATGAAGTTTCCGTCTGCTCGACTATAGCCAGCAATAGATTTTTCCAAGCCAGTAATGTTAATTGCTTGACCAGCTGTCAAACCATGTGTAGATGAAAATGTAACAGTAATCAAACTGTTACTAGCACTAGTAGTAATATAGTCAGTAGTTATTGCTGATACAGTTAGGTCAACACCCGGAAATTCATAGATGCTAGGATAACCTCTCATTATACCGTAGCCTGCCCACTTAGTAGGCTGTAGACCGTATTCAAAGTCCGCATCGATTAAGGACACTGGATTTGATACACGCATACGCTCAATAGCGTCTGTGCCAAATGGCCATGGCCTAATTCTAACTCCATATTCTGGTTCTTCAATAAGAACCTGTAACCTATCAGATGCGCTCTGCCCAGATGTGCTCTGCGCTAAGGTAATAGTTGTATAACCACCTTCTCTTTGCAGTATCGTTGGAAAATTAGTAGCATCGTTGGCTGCTGTGAATACCGCAGTAGTTCCACTGTTTGCAGGATCTGCAAAATTGTAGATCACTGTATTTCTTGAAGTGTTTGTGATTAATAATATTTGTTCAAGTGTATAACGACCAGGAATGCGAACTGTTCCAGCTCCTGCTATTCCTGGTGTAAAAACGTATTGTTTAATTAAATTTTTTGCCATATTTTACCTTACCTAGTATTTATAGGTTTACATTGCCATAGCTACACTCATTGCTACTGCAAAATTTGCCTGCTGATTTTGCGAAGAACTTGTTCCTCCAGATACAACTCTTATTAAGTCGCCGGCCTTACGTGAATAATTAACAACCACAGTTGATCCGTTTGATGCAGTATAATCTTGGTTATTTAAAGCAATACCGTTAGCAAATACTTGAACGGTGCCTACAGTATAACCGCCAGATATTGTAAATGATGTCTGCCCAGCAGTTGCACTAAATTCTTGTATATTTAGAGGATATAATCTAGTTCCGTTAGTATAGATATTGGCTGCATACAAATCGCCGCCGATACCAGCACCACCAATTACACGTAATGCACCAGTTGCAGTCGATGTGGCAGCTAGGGCATTATCGACTCTTACAAAACCAGATCCACTACCGTCTACAGTTAATCTTGGTTGCCCGCTAATTCCTACAACAATAGAGCTGCTAGCGCCTGCATATATACCATTGTTAACAAGTGTAGTAGAAGTAGGAATAAAAGCACCAGCAGTAAAATGGTTTGTGCTTGGATTAACGCTAAGACCTGAGCTACTATAGGTTGCTTCATATGCAGAACTTGCATTGTTAGAGTCGACAAAGATTGGATAATATGAAGCATTAGTATTAATACCTAAAGTTCTTATATTGTCTGCATTTACTGCTGTTCCTGCATATATGCTCGCAGTTGATACCCACTGTGGTGCTGTTGCGCCAGCATTAACAGTCAATACTTGACCTGCTGTTCCAATACCAAGCATGGCTGTGGTATCAGCCGCACTTTGATAATGAAGACTACCAGCAGCACCGTAAAGGACATTGATTGCACTAGTTGCTCTACCAACCATGAATGTTGCAGTGTTTACATAACTAGGAGCACTAGTTCCCTGAGATATTAACAGCTGGCCGCTGGTTCCTGGGCCGTAGAAACTAGTAGCACCTGCTCCAGTTTGATAAGGCACCTGGCCTGCTGTTCCGCCTGCTAGGTTGGTTGCAGTTGTTGCGTTACCTGCTGCCAGTGATCCAGCTGCTGCCCATGTTGGGCTTGAACCGTTTGAAGTTAATACTAGTCCGTTACCACCAATGGCTAACATTGCTGTTGTGCCGGCTGCACTTTGATATGGAAGACTTCCTGCTGCTCCATACAATAAGTTTATAGCATAAGTCGATGTTTGAACATGTAAAGATGCTGTGCTTACATAAGTTGGAGCATTGGTTCCTTGAGACTGTAATAACTGTCCAGCACTACCAGGACCTGTAAAGGATGTTGCACCAGCGCCGGTTTGATACGGTAATTGTCCAGCAGTTCCGCCAGCAATATTTGTAGCAGTAGTTGCGGTTCCAGTTACCTGTCCAGATATGTTTCCAACAAATGTTGTTGCATAGACATTTTGTCCAACATATAAATTGCCACCGATACCTGCGCCGCCTCTAACTTGTAGAGCGCCTGTGATAGTCGAAGAAGCATTTGTTGTGTTTGTTACTGTTGTTAGATTAGCAAAGGTTGAAATTCCAGTTACATCTAATCTACCAAGAACATCTACCTCATCGCCTACCCATAAATTGCCTCCAATACCTGCGCCGCCTCTAACCTGTAATGCACCAGTTGATGTATTAGATGCCCAGGTTGTTCCTGCTAGTGTTAAAGTATTTTGGAATACTGGTCCTGTAGTTCCACGACTTACAAGAATTTCTCCTGCTGTGCCTGGGCCTGTAAATGCTGTAGCACTAACACCGGACTGATAAGGAACTTGTCCGGCTGTTCCACCTTGCAAGTTTGTAGATGTGTTGGCAAATCCAGAGAAAATAGAACTTGTGCTTACCCAGGTTGCAGTTGTTCCGTTAGATTGTAGAACAAATCCTGAAGATCCAATAGGAATAAAAGCAGTAGATCCTGCGGCGCTTTGAATAGGAATACTTCCACTTGCACCACCTGCTAGGTTAGTTGCAGAAGTTGCTACACCTGTAATACTACCAGAGAAACTTCCTACAAAACTTGTAGCAGTTACAGTTCCTCCGAAGAAGCCGCCGCCGCCAACACCTAGTCCGCCTACTACTTGTAGAGCACCAGTTAATGTGCTTAATGTTGCCGAGCTGCTTACGACTACTGTCTGTCCGTAGGTCGAAGTTCTTAAATTAATGTTGCCAGAAGCTCCACTATATAAATCTAACGGTCCTAGATTACCAGCAAGTAAACCAGCACCGCCAGTGATACTAGGAGCACTTGCAGCACCAGCAGTAATACTGAGTGAACCACCATTTCTATATATTTGTGATTGAGTGATTACAACATCGTTAGAGGCTGTTCCGCCTGCACTGAATATTGTAGCTGTAACAGTGTTGCCAAATCTTGCGCCACCACCTACACCAATTCCGCCTACTACCTGTAGCACACCTGAATTAGTTGTGTTGGCATTTGGAGTAGTGCTTGTTAAAATTACAGAATTTGATGCAGTGACAATGCCGCCTACAAATAGGCCACCGCCAACTCCAACACCGCCTACTACTTGGAATGCGCCTGTTGCTGTAGATGCTACAAATGTTTCATTTGTTACTGTTGTAATACCGCTAATTCTAGCATCGCCTGCGACTTGGAATTTACTTGCAGGAGCACCAGTTTGTCCAACACCAAAGTTTCCTGTGAATGGATTAACTTGTAAAGTCGAAGTGGTATATACTAATTCTGCGCCTGGGCCAGCATTGTTGCTGTTTACAAATGTTAGGTAATGAACAGCATTAGTGGCAGTTCCTACAGTGTCAACTGTGGCCGCAGTGCCAACTCCGATACTACCTACAGAACTCCACTGAGGAGCACTAGCTCCCGCAGTTAACACAAAACCGTTAGAACCCAACGGTAAGAATGTAGTAGAGTTAGGTGCGTCCTGATACGGAATAGAACCTGTAGCACCATAAGCTAAGTTTACATCAACAGCACCTCTAGTGGTTCCGCCAGCTGGTGCTACAACATCGTTGACAAATGTTGCACTTGAAAGAAATGTAAAGAATCCGGTGCTGTCGTCGTAACCAAAGAAACCTGCTCTTGCATTGGTTCCGTTGTGCCAGAAGAATTGAATTCCTCGATCTTTGTTGTCATCAGTGCCCGGATTGCCTCCGCTAACTCCTGTGCCAATAGCAAATATAGGATCAGATACGTTGGTAACTGTAGAATCAACAATAGTGGTTGTTCCCTGAACAGTTAAGTTACCTGCAATAATTAAATTGTCATCAATGTTAACTGTTCCGCCGGCACTGTCTAATGTTAGGTTACCTGAAGTTGTATCAATTTCTCCAGCGGCTGTTATTCCTACACGAACCGAATTAAATTGGCCGCCTGTGGCATAGACGCTGCCGCCAACACCGAGACCACCATAGACAACAAGTGCGCCAGTGTTAGTTGAAGTAGAAACAGCTCCATTAGTTACAGTTGTGGCATTTCTAATAGCAGTATAACCAGTGGTTGCACCAACTGTTACTGCTGTTCCTGCGCCTGCAAGATTTAGAGTTGTTACTCCAGAATTTACAAGATTAAATGTTCCAGCCGTTGATGTAATATCGCCGCCGTTGACTGCTAGGTCTCCACCTAATGTTTGATCCCCAGTAACAGTTAATGCATTTGTGCTAGGATTATAATTAATTCCTGCATCTGTATACAATGCTTCGTAGCCAGCAGTGGCATTGTCACTGTCAACAAATGTTAGATAATGTGCTGCTGATACACTTCGCTGAATAGTTTTAATGTTATCAGCATTAGTTGCTGTTCCGTTAAATGTTACAGCATTTATTGTTCCGTCAACATATAAGTTACCACCAATGCCTACACCGCCTGTAACAGTTAATGCGCCAGACGATGTGCTAGAAGATTGAGTTGCATTGGTAATTGTTGCACTCTTAGCATTAAGATTATTACCAACAAATAGATCTAGTCCAATACCAGCACCACCTCTAACTTGCAATACACCAGTTTGAGTTGATGTTGCTTGAGAGGTTCCTGCTAGTGTTAATGTATTTTGGTAAGTTGGTCCACTGGTTCCTCTACTGACTAATACGTCACCGGCTGTTCCGGGACCATAAAAACTGGTAATTCCCGGGGCTGTTTGGTAGGGAGTTTGTCCTGCTGTTCCACCTGCAATGTTTGTAGAAGTAGTTGCATTACCTGCTACAAGAGAAGAAGCACTAACCCAAGTTGGAGCGCTGCCATTACTAGATAGAATAGTGCTGCTAGAACCAATAGATAAAAATGTTGTTGCACCAGCACCACTTTGGTATGGCAAGCTGCCGCTTGCGCCACCTGCTAAATTAGTTGCAGTGGTAATTACTCCAACAAGAGAACCTGCATTTACAGTGCCTCCAACATATAAATTGCCACCAATACCGGCTCCGCCTATGACTTGTAACGCTCCGGTAGTGGTCGACGATGCATTGGTGGTGCTATTGACATACAGTATTGTATCAACTGTTGCCGTTCCGTAAATTCTTGTTCCTGTTAAGAGTTTTGCCATAGTCTTATATTTATTCTATATTTTTATGTTGGTTTATTGACTTCATCAAATTCACCACTAACCATTAAAGTTCCAGTGCTTGTTTCTCGTCTAGCTACTGAAGGAGTTGCAAATCTAACATAGGTGTAATTGTATGCCACAATGTTACCAGGAATGAAACTTCCATTATCACTCGGACGCCATGCAATTCCAAGGGGATTTGTTACATAAACGTATCTAGTATCTGCATCAGGCCCATCAAATCCGACTACTGTTCCTAAGTA
>JACCED010012528.1_pt1 | contig 27653 bp, 17 predicted proteins | sample 7455021 | NCBI WGS metagenome assembly JACCED01 (sample SAMN15323456, study PRJNA562643) | freshwater metagenome | isolation source: river surface water | place: USA:Blue River Watershed | collected 2017-08-19 | reverse complement strand
CGGGCCCCAAAGGGCGCCCGGGCCCCCCCCCCGCGCCCCCCCGGGGCGCCCCCCCCCCCCGGGTGCCCGACCGCCCGCCCCCCCGGGCCGGGCGGGCGGGGCGCGGGGGCCGGGATGCACTGGTCGAGCACCATCATGATGTCGCTGCCGATGTCCCGCTGCATCGCGATGCTCGACTCCGGCGACAACACGCACGGCGTCCCGTCGACGTAGCTGCGAAACCGCGCCCCGTCCTCGTCGATCGCGCAGTCCGCGGTGAGCGAGAAAATCTGAAACCCGCCCGAGTCCGTCAGCACCGGCCCATCCCAGTTCATGAACCGATGGATGCCGCCGAATTTGCGAAACACCTCCGGCCCCGGCCGCAGCAGCAAATGATACGTGTTGGCCAGCAGCACACGCGCACCCGCGGCCCGCAGCGACTCCACCGTCTGCCCTTTCACCGTCGCCTGCGTGCCCACCGGCATGAACACCGGCGTCAGCACCTCCCCGTGCGCCGTCTGGAAACGCCCCGCCCGCGCCTTTGATCCGGAGGCGGTGCGATCGAGGGAGAAGCGAAGTCGGGACATGCGGGAGAGCGCGGGAGGCGAATCGATGCCGTCCTGCCCCGGGAGTCCAGAGTGCAGAGCAAAACCTGGACTTTCCCGCCCACGCGGCCCGCGTGTTGCCCGCCCCCCGTTGCACAACCGGCGCCGAATCTGCCTTGTGCCCCGCCGCCCCGCCACCCACGTTCCGCGCGGGTTCGGGGGTTGCCCCGAAGGTTTCGGAAATGGTCGGGCCGCCATTTCGTCCACGTCGTCACTCACTCACCCGGGCTCCGCCATGTCGCTTCCGTTTCACTCCGCTCCGTCGCCACGTCGCTTTGCGCCGCATCGCCGCCCGCGCCTCGCCCCGGCTTGGCTGCTGCAGGGTTGCCTCCTGCTCGCCGGCACCGGCGCGCTCGTGGCCGCGGCCCCCGCCGCCGCCCCGGTGCTTCCCGTGCCGCTCGCGCGCTACGCCGACGCCGCCGACGCCTCCCTGCTCTCGCTCCTCTCCGCGCGCGTCGCCGCCGAACCGTTCAACCTCGTCGCTTCGCTCATCTTCCTCGCCGCGATCTGCCACACGTTTCTCACCGCCAAGTTCCGCCACTGGGCGCACGTCGCCGAAGAGGAGCACGCCCGCCGGCTCGCGGCCCAACGCCGCTCCGCCGCCCCGGCCACCGATGCCGACGACGACGGCACACCCGACGAAGTCAGCTTCAAGGGCCAGCTGCTCCACTTCCTCGGCGAAGTCGAAGCCGTCTTCGGCATCTGGGTCCTCGCCCTTGCCGGCGCGATCGCGTGGTTTCACGGCTGGCCCACCGTCGTCGACTACATCGGCCAGCGCGTAAACTTCACCGAGCCGATGTTCGTCGTGGTCATCATGGCCATCGCCGGCACGCGGCCCGTCCTCCGCTTCGCGGAAACGTGTCTCCGCGGCGTCGCCTCGCTCGGCCGCGGCACCGCCGGCGCGTGGTGGCTCGCCATCCTCATCGTCGCGCCCGTGCTCGGCTCGTTCATCACCGAGCCCGCCGCGATGACGATCGGCGCCCTGCTGCTCGCCCGTCAGTTCTACACCCTCAAGCCCTCGCCGCGTCTCGCCTACGCCACGATCGGCCTGCTCTTCGTCAACATCTCCGTCGGCGGCACCCTCACCCATTTCGCCGCGCCGCCTGTGCTCATGGTCGCGGGCCCGTGGGGTTGGGACACGCCGTTCATGTTCGTGCACTTCGGCTGGAAGGCCGTGCTCGGGATCGTGATCGCCACCTCGCTCTACTACGCCGTCTTCCGGCGCGAACTCGCCCGGCTCGAAGCCACCCGCCGCGCGGCAGGCGAGGCCGCCCCGGGCGCGCGCGGCGCCGATGTCCCCGCGTGGATCACCGTCGTGCAGCTGCTGTTTCTCGCGTTCACCGTGTTCGTCGCGCACTACCCGCCGCTCTTCATCGGCGGCTTCCTGTTCTTCCTCGCGTTCACCCAGGCCACCGCGCACCACCAGGGCCGCGTCGACCTGAAAGCGCCCATGCTCGTCGGCTTCTTCCTCGCCGGCCTCGTCGTCCACGGCGGCCTGCAGGGCTGGTGGATCGAGCCCGTGCTGAAACGCCTCGACGAGATCCCGCTCTTCGCCGGCGCCACCATCCTCACCGCGTTCAACGACAACGCCGCGATCACCTACCTCGCCACGCTCGTGCCCGGCTTCACCGACGAACTCAAATACGCCGTCGTCGCCGGCGCCGTCACGGGCGGCGGCCTCACCGTCATCGCCAACGCCCCCAATCCTGCCGGTCAGGCCATCCTCCAGCGCTACTTTCCGTCGGGTGTCTCGCCGCTCGGCCTGCTGCTCGGGGCGCTTGCACCCACGGCCATCATGTCGGCGTGCTTTCTTCTGTTTTGACCGCCGGGCCGTGCGCCGCACGGCGGGCGGCCGGGGAAAATTTGGCCGCCGGTTCCTTCAGGCTGGTTGACCAATTCGGTGGCCAATCCCTAGCGCCCTGCCTTCGTCACCTTCGACCTCCACGAGGGGAGCGGGACTACTGGTTGGCGGGCGCGTAGGCATATACGAGGTAGGATGCCTGGAGTTTTTTTCCTGAAAGAACCGGCGGACACTTCTCCTATCGTCTCCGCGCGTCTCCGACTTGAGCGAAATGCACGCCCGCGGGCGTAATTTTCCGCGGCCGCCACCGCCCGCGCCCCGTCACGTTGGTCGGTCCGTCCCGGTTTCTGCTTTCTTCTTTCCCCGGTTTCCGCCTTTGCCTTCCCGCATGGCCCGCACCCACGTCCCCGCCCTGCCTTGGGAGGAACAACACTCCCCCCGCCGCCAGTTCCACTCCTTCTGCCGCAACATTTCCCTCGCCCTCGGCGGCATCCGCAACGGCGGCCCGTGGTGCGGCGGCCATCCGTTCGATGTGCAGATCCGCCGCGTGCCCGCCGGCGCCGCCATCTGCCCCTTTCACCGCCACGTCGCCCAGTGGGAGCTGTTCTTCATCCTCGCCGGCACCGCCACCGTCCGCGCGGGCGCCGAGACGCACCCCGTCTCCGCCGGACATGTCTTCGTGCATCCGCCCGGCGAGCCGCACCAGCTGCTCAACCGCAGCTCCGCCGAGGTCGAGGTTCTCATCGTCGCCGACAACCCGGTGATGGACGCCTTTCACTATCCCGACTCCGGCAAGTGGGGCCTCCGCCCGCCCGGGAAATATTTCCGCATGCAGGAGACCGGCTACTTCGACGGCGAGGAAACACCGCTGCCCGACGCCCCGCCCTACCAGCCTTCCGGCACGCCGCCGCCGCCGGCGCCCACGCCCTTCGCCCAGCGCCTCCTCCACGTCGACGCGCTCCCGTGGGAAGAATTCGCCTCACCGCAGAAAAAATTCCGCGGCTCCAGCAAGGAGGTCTCGATCGCCCTCGGGGCGAAACGCCACACCCCCGTCGGCCTCGGCGGCCACCCGTTCGACCTCGAGCTCAACCGCCTTCTGCCCGGCGAGTGTGGCTGCCCGTTCCACAGCCACGCCGCCGAATGGGAACTGTTTCTCATCCAGTCCGGCACCGCCCGCGTGCGCGCCGGCACGGAGACGCACACGCTCGTCGCCGGCGACGTCATCCTCCATCCCCCCGGCGAACCGCACCAGATCGCCAACGCCAGCGACCGCGAGCCACTCGAGTATCTGCTGATCGCCGATAACGCCCCCGTCGAATACTGGCACTATCCCGACTCCGGCAAATGGGGCCTCCGCTCCCCGCGTTCCTTTTTCCGCGTCACCGCCGCCGACTACTGGGACGGCGAGGAGTGACCGCCCCGCTCCCGCTCCACGCCGCCGCCGCGCGCGATGCCGCCCGGCGCTCGAACTCCCGCTCGCCCGCCACGCCCGATTCCGCCCGGGCACCGGAGAGGGAATTTCACGTAATACGTGAAATACGACCTCAGCGCGCAGCCGAGGTTCGTCATGTGGTGCGTGAGGAAAGCAGGAGCTTCCGCCGGCAGCGCGGCGGGCGAATCGTGCAGGGCGCGGGCGCGGCTGCCGACGGGGGATAGGACGTGTTCGTTGCCCCTCGCCACGCGGCGGTCAGCCGCGGCCGCGCCCCAGGTTCCGTGCAGGAACTCGTCCGCCACGCCACGAATCCCGTCCGGCACATTTCACGTAATACGTGAAATTCCCCGGGGTGGCGCCGGACGCCGCGGCTACGGCAGATCGTAAACCTCGAGCAGCACGATGCCGCCCGTGTCCGGGCCAAACCCGCCGCTCCGCACGTGTGCGGTGTAGGCGCCCGGCGCAAGCGATACGAGCAGCGCCGCATCGCGGCTGCCGGGCTCGAATCCAAACGCCCCCACGCGCGCAAACGTCGGCGCGACCTCCGCCGTCCAGTTGTCGTTCTCGAACATCTTTCCGCCCGGGCCGTGCAGCTCCAGCCGCGGATCGACGATCGCGCCGCCGAGGCCGAACTGCGTCAGCGCCGGCCCCACCGCCCGGATCAGCACCGCCCGCGTTCCCGTGCCCGCAAGCACGAAGCCGGCGAGCAGCGTGTCGCCGGCCGCGAGGTCCGTGCGCGCCGAGAGATTCGCGAGGCCGAGCGCCGCGTTGTTCGGCGCGCCGTCGTAGACTTCGATCTGCGCGCGGCCTGTGGTCGTGCCCGCCCCACGCACCTGCGCCGTGAACGTCGCCGGTCCGACGTTGACGACCGCCGCCGCATCGCGCCCGCCCGCAGGAAACGCAAATGCTCCCACGCCCGCCGCCAGCGCGCCCACGCCCGCGGTCGTTTCCCAATCATCGTTCTCACCCACGACGGCACCCGCCGCGTTCAGCACCTGCAACCGCGGATCCGCGAGCACGCCCGTCACGCCAAACGCCGCCAGCGCCGGCCCGATGCCGCGCACGAGCACGGGTTTCGTGCCCGCGCCCCGCAGGCTGAATCCCGCGATGAGACTCCGGTCGCCGGTCCCGGCGAAGGAGCCGACCGACACATTGACGAGCCGTGTCGTCGAGTCCGCGGGCGAGCCGTTGATCACCCCACCCGGCGCACTCCCGTTGACTGGCAGAATGGGCCCCCAGCCTTCGAGCGCTTTCGCCACGTCCCGAACTTCGACTGCTTCCGCTGCGCTCAGCTGGCGCGAACCCGCCACCCGACGCGAGACGTCGAGCGGCGCACCGGCGAGATCGCGGCTCCCATACTCCAGGAAACGCAGGTTTTCCCGGCTTCCCGTGCCTGTGATCAGCCAGCCTTCAGGTGCGATGTGGGGCCCGATGGCGCAGTCGATGTAGGCCACCTCGCACTCGGAAAACGACGTCAGATCCGTCCGCGCCAGCACGTGGCCCGTCACGCCCGCCGCCGCGGTGAGCGTGCACTCGACAAACGTGTAGCCCCGCTCCCCGCGCGTGCTGCGCGACTGCACATTGTAGCCGCGGCGGTTAGCCCGGATCTCGCAGCGGAGGAAATACGCCGCACCACCGCCCCAGATGAAATCCACGTCGCCCTCGATGAAGCAGTTCTCGAAGTAGACGCTACCGTTGATGAAGAGGGTATCCTGGTAGCTGTAGAAATCCACGTTGCGCACCGTGCAGCGCTGGCTGTTCGTGCGCAGCGCCTCGGCCTGCGAACCGCCCGGTGGCGTGAGGTTGCGCAGCGTGATGTCCTCCAGCGTGAAATCGTTGGCGTCGATGCCCACCATCGCGCGCGGGTTGCCGGCATTCAGGTTCGCGTTGTTGGCATAGGCAACGATCGTGCGCCGCCGATCCTCGCCCCGCAGCGTCACAAACCTCCGGTTCCGCAGCAGCAGGATCTCGCGATACGTGCCGTTGCGCACCTGGATCGTGATCGGCCGGGTGTTGTTCACCGGCACGAAATCGAACGCCCCCTGGATGCTCGCGAAATCCCCCGTGCCGTCCTCCGCCACCGTCAGCGTCGTGCTGGTCGCCGCCGGCGCCGCCGCCTTCGTGGTGAACCGCCACGCGGTGTCCGTCACGCCGGACCACGGCGCGCCGCCGGCATCGAGAAACACGCCGCTCTCGATCTGCACGTAGTAACTCGTGTTGTAGGCGAGCACCGCGGTGTGCAGCTGCACGTGCGCGACGTTGTCGGCGATGATCACCGGAAAATAGTTGTAGGTCGTGCCGCCGATCACGCGCGTCTGGCTCGTCGCACTCAGGTCGATGGTGTCGACGACGGCATTGGTCGCCGCGTTGAACACCCGGATGCGCCCGCTCGTGCCGAGCCGCGGCGCCACGTCGAACGTGATCCGCAGCGGGGTGTCGACGGCCACGCCCGTCGCCTCGCGCGCCGGAAACCGCGCCGCATCCGTGATCGCCACGGCTTCACGCGCGACCAGCAGGCACACCACCGCAACGAACCAACGGGGAACACACAGGGGCATAGTCCGCCGAGCCGACACGCAGCACCGCCCCGCCGTCAACTCATCGTCCACTCGGACGCTCCGCCAAAGTCAGGGCACGGGAGCCAAGAGGGCGGAGTCCGGAGCCACACTCCCGACCACCCCGACGTTTCCTGCTCTGGAGTCCGGACTCTCAGCTCCAGCCCCCTCCGCGCCTACTCCCCGCCCTTCTTCTTCTTTTTCCCGCCCGGGATCCCGACGCCGCGCCGCACGAAACTCGGGTCCGGCGTGCCGCGCCACATCCGCGGGATGAACGGGAAATCGTCCGTGAGCACATAATAATACGTGCCGCCCGGAAACTCCGGCGTCACGCCCGTGCGGCCGTTGCACGCATCGAGATCGCCCGCCCCGGCGACGAACTCCCAGTCCTCCACAAAGGTGCCGTCGTGTTTCCCGCCCGGCCCGCCCGCCCGCTCGCCCGGCTTCGTGCGGTAGCTCGACGTCGCGCGCTTCAACGGCGAGCTGGGATCATCCGCCCGGCCCGGAATCCACGGGCCATAGATCGGAAACCCATCCCCGGCCCAGCCGATGAGCGCCATCGCCGGTTTGCCCTGCGTCAGCCGCGTCACGAGCGACAGCGGCAGCCCGTGATAATGATACGCCCCCGTCGGCTGCACGTGCGCGTGCTCCGCATCGATCCCGAGATTCCGCCCGCCGCCGAGCGCATCGTATTGCCAGCCGCTCGCCCGGTCGTCGCGCCACCATTCCGCCGCCGCCGGATCGAAGGCCACGCCGTTCACCGCGAAGCCGAAGAGATTCATCCCGATCGGCGTGGGCTGCGCCGCGGCTTTCGGCGCGAGCGGCAGGCGATACTCGTGGCGCTGCGGCGCGATTCGGTTGGGATTGCCGCGCCCGGGAAACGGCCCCGTGGCATGGTCCGGAATGCCGTTGGCCCGGATCACCCGCGACTCGCCTTCGATGGTGATCGCCACCTCCGGCTTTTCGTCCGGCAACCCCGCGAGGCGCAGCGCCTCATGGCCGGGGTGCGCGCGCAGGGCGGCCAACGGGAGAAAACTCAGGAGCAGCCAACGGGGGTTCATGCAGGGAAAGGGAAAGGGTTGCCGGGAAACGTCACTGGGCCGGAGACGCCGCCGCCGGCACGTCATACGCGGAGTCGGTGAGCGTCCGCAAGAACGCCACCAGCGCCCGCTGATCCTCCGGCGCCAGCTGGATGCCCGCCGCCGGATGCTTCGCGAGATTCGCATCGAGCGTCGCCGTGCGCTCCATGCTCCCGCTGTAGTGCGCCACGACGTCCTCGAGCGTCGCGAAACGGCCATCGTGCATGTAGGGACCCGTCACCGCCACGTTGCGCAGCGAGGGCGTCTTGAATTTCCCGCGATCGTCCGCCTTCCCCGTCGCGCGTTCGAGTCCATGGTCGTCGGGCTGCGCCGCGCGCCGCGGCAGGCCGTTGTTCCTGAAACCGTAATCGCTGAAGAGCGCGCCGCCGTGACAGTGGAAACAGTCCGCGCCGTTCCGCCCGCGCCGCGGATCGTATTCCGTCAGGAAAAGTTCGAAGCCCCGCTTCTCCTCCGCCGTCAGCTCCGCCGCACCGCGCACCGCACGGTCGAAACGCGAATCGGCCGACACGAGCGTCAGCTGGAACTGCTCCAGCGCGAGCCCGATGCGCTCCGCCGTGATTTCCGGCGAGCCAAACGCCGCCGCAAACGCCCCGCGCACCTCCGCATCCGCCGCCAGCGCCGCGACCACGGCCGCCGGCTCCGCATCCATCTCGATCGGATTGCGCATCGCCGCGAGCGACTGGTCGCGGATCGTCGGCTGCGTGCCGTCCCACGCGAACCGCTCGCTCCAGGCGAGATTGAAGAGCGGCATCGCGTTGCGCGTGCCGGCCGTCCCGCGCGCCCCGGAACTCAGCGCGCGCCCATCGCTGAATGCCCGCTCCGGCGCGTGACAGCTCGCACACGACTGCGTGCCGTTGCCCGAGAGCCGCACGTCGTGAAACAACCGCTGCCCGAGCGCCACGCCCTGATCCGTCAGCGGATTGTCCGCCGGCAGCGCCGGCTGCGGAAATCCCGCCGGCACGACAAACGCCCGCGGCGTCGGTCCCGCGCCCGCGACCCGGGATCCACGCGCCGCCGCGGTTTCGATCTCCCCTGCCATCATCGCACCCGCCGGCGCCCGCGGCGCCGCCGCCTCTTCCCGCGCTTCGAGCCAGAACCACGCGCGCTCGACCGCCGCCGCCAGTTGCGGCGCCAGCGGGTCGCCCTCGCCGGAGTGCGTCGACTCGGTGCCGCGTTCCGCGTCGATCCGCACGTCGTGCAGCACGCGCGCGAGGTCGAACGCCAGCCGTATCACCGTGTTTTCCCGCACCGGAAACATCGCCGCGAACTGCACCGGCATCGCCCGCGCCGGCGTCGCGAGGTGGTAGAGAAAGCCGCCGGCGAACTCCCCGCCCGCCTGTGGCGCCCAGCGCCCCTCGAGTGCGAGGAACACATAGCCGCCCTGCCAGCTCCAGTGCAGCCCGTTGACCAACGGATGCAGCGCATGCCCCGCCGGCCAGCGCGCCACATCGCCCCGATTCACCGCGGCCGGCAGCCCGATCTGGAACGCCAGCCCCGCGTAATCGCCCGCGGGCACGTTGTGCAGCGTGAACCGCGTCCGACCCGCGGCAAAATCCACGTAGCCATACTGCCCCTCCAGCTGCACGGTCCCGCCGTCCGCGCGCCTGAGAGTCACGCCGGACACGAGCCCGGCCACCCGCGTGAAACGCAGCGCCTGCCCGCTCGCATTCGTCACCTCCGCCGCCGGCAGCGCGAGCGGCCGCCCCGCCCAGCGCAGCTCGAACTCCAGCGTCAACTCCGCCGCCCGCGCGATCGCGCCCACGACCAGAAAGAGGAGTGCCCAACGCCGGATCATGCCGCGACTCTCGCCCGGACGGGTAAAGCGCGTGTGTCCCGGGCCCCGCGGAATTGTTAAGCCCACGTTAAGGCCCTTCCGGCACGCGACCCGCGTTCGCCCCAGGACTGCCGACCTTCGCCACGCGGGACTTGGCACCTCCCGGCACGGCAGGTAAGTTCCGACCCGTGTCTCCCCGCGTTCACCGCCCGCTCGTGCTGCGTGGCATCGCCGCTCTGGCGCTGCTGCTGGCGGCCTTTGCAATTTCCGCCGGAATCCTGAACGCCCTGCGCCAGCGCGCCATCGAGGAGGTCCGCGAGGCGGAACGCCAGGTCCTCGGCCGCTGGCTCGACACCACGCTCGGCAACGTCAGCGACCGGCTGCGTCTCTTTGTCGAGAGCTACGCCCGCCGCACCACGTTCACCCGGCCGGAACAGGAGAGCCGCGGCATGACGCCCGAGGCCAGCCTCAACGCCGGCCTGCGCACCTACGACATCGACGCCGCCTGGGTGCTCGAAGCCGATGGGAGCGTCCGCATCCGCGCTCGCGGCGACGGCAGCCGCACCACGTCCCCGCCGGTGAAGGTAGCCGACCTTGTCGACACCGGGAGTCGCAGCGCGCGCTTCTACATCGAGCAGGCCGGGATGCTCTATGAGGTCAGCGCCAGCCGCCTCGCCGGCTCGGGGCCCTCCGCCACCCGCGGCTGGCTGGTCGCGATGATCGCGCTCCGGCAGGAGGAACTGCTCGCCTCCTCCGGCCTGCTCGGCGCCTCCCTGAATCTGCTGGGGCCCGACGCTCCGCCGCGTGTCACCGGACCGCTCACGGTCGCGGTCGAACGACCGCTGCGCAATCTTGCCGGCGGGGTCGTGCGCCTGGCGCGACTGGAGACCAATCCGCTCTCGATCCGCACGATGGAGGAGTTCTACCGGCACGAGTTGCTGGTCATGGGCGGATTCGTCGCCCTCGCCCTCGCCCTGCTCTGCCTCCTGCTCTGGCGCTGGCTGATCGTTCCGGTCCGCCTGCTGCACGACGCCCTCTGCCAGCAGAACGCCACCCTGCTCCGGCCGCTCCTGCGCAACGCCGACGAAGTCGGCGGCCTCGCCCGCGCCACCGCCGCGAGCATCGGCAGCCAGCAGCACTTGGAACGCAGCCTGGCCGAACGCGCCCGGCTCGGCCGCGACCTGCAATCCGGTGCGGTCCGTTCGCTGCACGACGCCGGCCTCGGCCTCTCCTCCGCGACCGGGATCCTTGCCCGCGATCCCGCCGGCGCCCGCCGGCTCGTCGAAGAAACGCAGCACCGCCTCACGCAGTGCACCGAGGATCTCCGCACTTTTATCACCCGGCTCGAGCCCGAGGAACTGCGCCAGCAGTCTTTCGCGCAGGCGATCCAGACGATCGTCGACCAATTGCGGGCCATTCATCCCCTGCAGGTGTCGCTCGACCTCGACGCCGCCCTCGCCGCCCGGCTCCCGTCGCTCGCGCGCATGCACCTCCTGCAGATCGTGCGCGAGATGTTGTGGGCCGCCGCGCGCCACGGCGAAGCGCACACCGCCTCGATCGTCTGGCGGGCCGAGCCCGAAGGCCCCGTGCTGCTCCTTACGCACGATGGCAGCGGCGACCTGCCTGCGGCCGCGCCCGGCACCGAGGACATCGCCACCCGCGCCCGCGAACTCGGCGGCACGGCCACACTCGGCCCCGGCCCCACCGGCGGAGTCGTTTTGCGCCTCGTGCTGCCCGGGCTGGCCTGAACGCCTCCCGTCGGTTTTCCTCCGCGGCCATGACCCATCCCACGATGGCTTCCGCGGCCGCCGCCGGCGGTCGCACGCGCCTGCTCATGATCGACGACGACCGGAAACTCTGCCGCCTCGTCGCCGCGTATCTCGAGCCGCTCGGCTTCGACGTCACCGCGGTGCACACCGGCACCGAGGGCGTCGAGCGTGCCACCGCCGCCGGCGAGACCTGGCACGCCATCATCCTCGACGTGATGCTCCCCGGCCTCGACGGCTTCGAAGTGCTCCGCCGCATCCGCACCAGCAGCGCCATTCCCGTGCTCATGCTCACGGCCCGCGGCGATGAAACCGACCGCATCGTCGGCCTCGAAGTCGGCGCCGACGACTATCTGCCCAAGACATTTTCCACCCGCGAACTGCTCGCCCGTCTGCGCGCCGTGCTCCGCCGCAGCGCCTTGAGCGCCACCGCCAACGCAGCCGGCACCCCGCCGCCCACGGAAATCGTCGTCGGTCCCCTGCGCCTCAACGTCGACGCCCGCTCCGCCGTGCTCGACGCCACGCCGCTCGCGCTCACCCCCGTCGAGTTCGATCTCCTCGCCAGCCTCGCCCGGGCACGCGGCCGCGTGAAATCCCGCGAGGCGCTGCTCGACGAGATCCGCGACCGGAACTACGACGTCTTCGACCGCTCGATCGACGTCCACATCTCCTCGCTCCGCAAAAAACTCGGCGACGATGCCAAGGATCCGCGCTTCATCCGCACCCTGCGCTCCGCCGGCTACATGTTCATCAATCCCGACGCTTCCTGAGCGCCACCGTCCACCCGCTTCGTTTTCTTCGCGCCTCCCGCCCATGCCTTTCGCCGCCCTTTCCGCCTCGCTCCGCTTTCTCCGCCGCTCCGCCCCGCGCGTGCTGCTCGCCGTCGCCCTCGCCGGCACGTCGGTCCTCACCGCGCAGCCGGCAACCGCGCCCACCCCTCCGTCGGCACCGGCTGCGCCCACGATGCCGCCCAAGCCGATGGGCACCCTGTTGTTCATCGGCAACAGCTTCCTCTTCGGCTCCGGTTCGCCGCTGCGTTTCTACGAAGCCCACACCGTCACCGATCTCAACGGCACCGGCTTCGGCGGCGTGCCCGCGGTGTTCAAGTTGCTCGCGCTGCAGGCCGGACTCGATTTCGACGTCAGCCAGGAGACGGTGTCCGGTCAGGGCTTCGATCACCACTTCGCCGAAAAGGCCGCCATCCTCGGCAGCCGGCCGTGGGACCGCGTGGTCATGCAGAGCTTCAGCCTGCTCGACCGCGCCAAGCCGGGCGACCCGACGCTGCTGATCAAGTCCGCCGGCCAGATCGCCGACCTGCTCCACCGGAAAAATCCCAAGGTCGATATCCGCCTGATCGCGACCTGGCCGCGCGCCGACCACGTGTATCCGGAAAAAGGACACTGGCACGGGAAGACGGTCGAGCGGATGGCGCTCGACGTGCGCGCCGCTTACGACCTGGCCGCCGCCGCCAGCCCGCACATCCGCGGCGTCATCCCCGTCGGCGAAGCGTGGGTCCGCGCCATGCGGACCGGGCTGGCCGACCCGAACCCCTACGACGGCGTCGAGTTCGGCAAAATCAACCTGTGGACGTGGGACCACTACCACGGCAGCACGGCGGGGCTCTACCTCGAGGCGCTCGTGATTTTCGGCGACGTCACCGGCCTCGACCCCCGCGGACTCGGCAAAGCCGAACGCGCCGCCTACGAGCTCGGCCTGTCCGGCGATCAGGCCGTCGCGCTTCAGCAGGTCGCCTACGACGAACTCATGGCGATGCCCGGCCGGACCCAGCTCGCGCCCTTCACCGCGGTGATCGTGCCCCGCACGCCGCCGCGGCGGAACTGAGCGCGGCGGCGGCGGCGTTTCACGGTTTGTGCACCGTGCCGCCCTTCATCACGCAGTTCACCTTGGTCACGAGCCGGATGTCCGCGAGCAGATCGCCCGGCACGGCCACGAGATCGGCCAGCTTGCCCGGCTCGACCGTGCCCAGGTCCTTCTCGATTCCCAGCAACGTCGCCGCGTCCAGCGTCGCGGAGCGGATCGCTTCGATCGGCGGCATGCCGGCCTCGACCATATAGACAAATTCGAGGGCGTTCTCGCCATGCGGCGCCACCCCCTGGTCGGTGCCGAAGGCGATCTTCACACCCGACTGATAGGCCCGCTGGAAGGTCGCCTGGATCAGCGGCCCGATCGTCGCCGCTTTCGGGCGGACGACCGGCGGGAAATAACCGTCGATCTTTGATTTCTCCGCGACGAAACGTCCGGCGCTGATCGTGGAAACGTAGTAGGTGCCGCGCTCCTTCATCAGCGCGATCACCTCGTCGCTCATAAAGGTGCCGTGCTCGATCGACGCCACTCCGGCGAGCACCGCGCGTTTCATCCCTTCGTTGCCGTGCGCGTGCGCCATCACCTTGAGCCCGTAGTCGCGGGCGGTGTCCACGACCGCCTTCAGCTCGTCCACGGTGAAGAGCGGAGCATCGCCGCTCTTCGCGAGCGAGAGCACCCCGCCGGTCGCGGCGATCTTGATCACGTCGTAACCGTCCTTGTAGCGCTGCCGCACCACACGGCGGATCTCGTCGGGCCCGTTGGCGATATTCGTCTGCGAGGCCGCGAGCGCCTGCTGCAGCTGGTCGTTGTAGCCGTTGGTGCCGTCGCCGTGGCCACCGGTGGTCGCGACGCCGCCCGCCGCATGGATCCGCGGCCCTTCGATCCAGCCGGCGGCGATGGCCTTGCGGAACGACAGATTCAGACCATGGCCCGAGCCTGCGTCGCGCACCGTCGTGAAGCCCGCCAGCAACGTCCGCCGCGCATACCCCGTGGCGCGCAGCGCATAGTCCGCGGGGTTCATGAAGAAGCCCTCGGTGTAACGCTGCGGCGACTGCTCGGACGTGATGTGCACGTGGCAGTCGATCCAACCGGGCGTCACGGTCGCGCCCTTGAGATCGATCACCTTGTCGCCGGCAGCCGACGCCGCATAGCCGGGCTGGACCGCGACGATCTTGTCGCCGTCGACGATCACGGTGACTTGCTTCCGCGGCGCCGGGCCGCGGCCGTCGATGAGCGTCCCGCAGTGCAGCAACGTGCGCGCGGGAGCGAGAAGCGCGGTGGCGAAAAGAAGCGCCGCCGCGAGGACTGGATGGCTGGAGTGCATCGCGCGGGACCCTTGACCGTCCCCGGGCGGGAAGCGAGCCCGGCGCGGGCAGCACGGAGCATCAGGGAATCGAATACAGCTCCACCAACGCGGTGCCGGTCGCGCCACCGCCACCGCTCACCGTCGCGGTGTAGCTGCCGGCCGGCAGCGTAAGGAGGAGCGCGGCGTCGCGGCTGCCCGAGGGAAACGCGAACGCCCCGACCTGCGCAGCCGCGGCTGCGATGTCACCGGCGTTGGCTGCAGTGCTCCAGTTGTCGTTGGTCGCGAGCGCCGCTGTGCCTTGGAATACCGTGATCTGGGGGTCGGCCAGCGCGCCCGCCACGCCGAAGCTCGCGAGCGCCGGACCCGCGGCGCGGATCAGGAGCCGCACCGCCCCGGTGCCGCCGATCACGAAACCCGGAATGAGCGCCTCTTCGCCGGTGCCCACAAACGCCCGCATGCTGGCGTTGGCCAGCGTGGCGCCGGCACCCGCTGCGTCCGCGTCGTAGAGCTCGAGCAAGGCGATGCCCGCGCCGTTGTTGTCGCCCACGACGGCCGAGTATGCGCCGGCCGGCAGGGTCGTGACGACTGCCGCGTCGCGACTGCCCGTGCCGAGCGCAAACGCCCCGACTGCCGCGAACGTCGCGGCATCGGCCGCAAGCCAGTTTTCGTTCGCCGCGAGCGTGGTCGCGCCACCCACGAGCGCCAACGCGGGATCCGCCAGCGCTGCCGCCACGCCGAAGCCGGCGAGCGCCGGTCCGACGGCGCGCGCGAGCATCCGCTTCGTGCCGGTGCCGCCGATGACAAAGCCAACGATCGGCGTGCCGGCCGCACCGCCGACGCGGGCCCGCGCGGCGAGGTTTCCGAGCCGCGCCGTGCCCGCCACCGGCAGATCCGGCCCCGTGAGGCGCGCGACCGACGCCTCGAGCGCGGCCCGCAGCCGCGTCGCGACCGCCGGCTCCGTGCCGAGGCGGTTCGTGGTTTCGCCCGGATCGGCGACGAGGTCGTAAAGCTCGTCGCGTTGCGCGAGCCGGACGAGTTTCCAGCCGCCCTCGAAGTGCGCCGTGTTGGCCGCGGACACGACCGTGAACGCCCGGTCGCCGCGCACGCTGCCCGCGCGCAGCTGCGGCCAAAGATTTTCGCCGTCGAACGCGAGCGCGTTGCGCGGCGCCACGCCCGCCGCCGCGGCCAGCGTGGGGAACAGATCCGCCGCTGCGATGAACTGCTCCGAGCGCGTGCCCGCCGGGAGCACGCCGGGCCAGCGGATCGCGGCCGGGACGCGGATGCCGCCTTCGTAGACGTTGCCTTTCGCGAGCCGCAGCGGGGCGTTGCTGGCGGGCGTCTGGCCCGCGCCGCCGTTGTCGGAAAAGAACAGCACAAGCGTGTCCGCCGCGATCCGCTGCGCGTCGAGTTCGTCGAGCACGCGGCCGAAATTCGTGTCGAGGCTCTCGAGCATCGCCGCGTAGGTCTGCGCGTCGCCGGAGAGCGTCGGATAATTGCGTCGCAGTTCCTCGGGCGCTTCGAGCGGGGTGTGCGGCGCGTTGAAGGAAAGCACATGGAAGAACGGCCTTGCGGGGTCGCGCGTGCGCAGCAGCCGGATCTCCTCGGTGGCGAGCAGATCGGTCGAGTAACCCGTCTCGTTCAGCATCACCCCGTCCCGCTGCCAATCGAGGCGCGTGGTGTTCTCCGCGAAGTGGGTATTGTAGCCGATTGCCGCGCCAAGGAAGCCGTAGAAGCGCTCGAACCCGCGCGCACCGGGAAGCCGCGCCGGTGCCGTCGAGCCGAGGTGCCATTTGCCCGTGAGCGCCGTCGCGTAGCCGGCCGCACGAAACGACTCCGCGATCAGGTGCTCGGTGAGCGCCAGCCCGTCCTGGTTGGGGCCGATCTGTTCGCGAAGGCCGAGGCGCAACGCCGCGCGGCCCGTCAGAAACGCGGCGCGCGTCGGCGTGCAGCTCGGATTCGCGTAGAAGCGGTTCAGCTCGACGCCCTCCCGGACGAAGCGGTCCAGCCGCGGCGTGCGCGCGATTCCGCCGTGGTAGCCGACATCGCCCCAGCCGAGGTCATCGGCGATCACCACGAGGACGTTCGGCGCAGCCGGCCGCGCCACCGCTGCAAACAAGAGGGCCGCGAAAACTAGGAGCAGCCCCTTCATGGCACGAGGTAGATTTCGACGAGCGCCGTGCCCGTCGTCACTCCGATACCGCTGACCGTCGCGGTGTAGTTGCCCGCCGGCAGATTCACCAGCAGCGCCGCGTCGCGGCTGGCGCCCGCGAGCGTGAAGGCGCCCACCTGCGCGGCGGCGGTCGCGATCTCGTTCGCGTTCGCCGCGCTGCCCCAGTTGTCGTTCGTCGCGATCACCGTCGTGCCCTGGAACAGCGTGAGCTGCGGATCCGCCAGCGCACCCGTGACGCCGAAACCGCTCAAGGTCGGGCCGACCGCCCGCACGAGCAGTTTCACCGTGCCCGTGCCCGACACCACAAAGCCGGGAATCAGCACCTGGTCGCCCGTGCCGACGAAGGCGCGCGTCGAGGCGTTGACGATCGCCGGGCCGGCGGCGCCGCTCGCGGCATCGTAGAGTTCCAGCAGCGCGACGCCGCTGCCGCCCTTCGCGTCCACCACCGACGAGTAGGCGCCGGCCGCGAGCGGGACGGCGAGTGCGGCGTCGGCGCTGGCGTTGTTGAGCGCAAACGCACCGCTCGCGGCCATCGTCGCCGCGGTCGCGGCGGACCAGTTGTCGTTGCCCGCGAGGACGTTTGCCCCGCTCACGAGCGACAGCGCCGGGTCCGCGAGCACACCGCTCACGCCGAGCGTGCCGAGCGTGGGACCGACGGCGCGGACGAGCATCGAACGCGTGCCGCTGCCGGAAAGCACGAAGCCCGAGATCGGCGTGCCGGCACTGCCGCCGACCTGCACGCGGGTCGCAAGATTCACGAGCCGCGCCGTGCCCGAGGTGCCGACGGTGGGCGTGGTCGGCGTGATCGGGTCGGTGGCGTAGCGGATCGTGCCGTTGCCGTTGAGCCCGCTGAGTCCGCCCGTGCCGCGGGTGTCGTAGGTCGCCAGCGCGGTGAGCGTCACGCGGTAGAAGGCCGCCGTCGTCGCGGTCGTATAAGTCGTCGTGAGACCTGCGCTCGTGACTCCGCCGGCGAGCGGGGTGAAACTGCTGCCGTCGCTCGAGGTCGCGACTGCATACGTGCCGCCCTCCACGGAATTCCAACTCACCACCACGCCGCCGCTCGTGGCGGTGGCGGCGACGGCAATCGCCTGCGCCTGACCGCCGCGGACATACTCCTGCACCGTTTCGTTGATCGCGGTGACCGCGCCGCCGGAAGGCGTGCCGTAATACCAGCGGCCGAGGATATACGGGAACTTCGGCGTGCCATCCGCCTCGATGGTAAGGAAGTAGGCGTAGGTGCCCTGCGGGAATTCCGGCGTCACGCAGAAACGGCCGTTGTAGAGGTCGAGATCGAAGTCGGTGCCCTGCACCCGGCCGAATTCGCCGAGGTAATCGTAGTCCTCGAGGTAGTGGCCGAGCGTAAAGTTGGTCGTGCCGACCGCCGGGCCATATTGGTTGGCGCCGAGGGTGGCGCTGCGATTCTGCGCCCGCGACGCCCACGCCGGCAGCGTGGTCCGGCCTGTGACGTTGAGATTCGTCATGCCGTTGCTGCCGTCGCGCTTCGCGTAGCCCGGCGTCATGCGCCGCACGCCGCTCGTCGCGTCGAGCGGCGACGCGTAGCCGTAGGGGCCGTAGAGCGGATAACCGTCCGCCATCCAGCCGAGGATCGGCGAGTGCCGCGTGGGCGCGGTGGTTTTCTCGGCGTAGCTGCGCGTGGCGGCGTTGTAGTCGACGTTGTCGCCCAGCAGATAACGGAGCGCCGGAGTATTGGCGTGGTAGTGATAGTTGGAACCCGCCTGGTGCGCATACGCCGGATCAAAGGTCACACCTTCGTTCACATACGCATCGCGGTTCCAGATGCCGTCACCGCGGCCCCCACCCTGCGGCGACGCATCCGACGCGCTGGCGTTGGTGTAGGAAAAGGTGTCGCGGTTGTCGAAGATCGCGACGCCGTCGACGCCGTAGCCGATCGCCCCGCCGGGCGTCAGGGTCTTCGTGCCCGCCACTGCGGGAGTGCGCGGGATGCGATAGAGCACGTTCTGGTTCGCGGGATAGTTTCCGAACAGCTGCGTGTGCGCGGCATTCAGATACCATGGCCCCATGACGTGATAGCCGAGGCCCGACGCCCGCAGATAGACCCACGTGTCGGAATACGAGACCTGCATGACGCCCGCGTAGCTCGGCGTCGACTGCGTGCCTTGGCCGCGGCTCCAGGTGGTGACGGAGGTGCCGGCATTCTTCGCCGCATCGGTTTCGTAGAGGCGCGCGTAGCGGCCGGAAGGGGTCGCATACCAGCTGGTGATGCGCGGGTCGGAGGGTGTGGTCGATTGGGCGGGCAACGCGCCGGGAACGGCCGCGCCGAGGGCGCAGAGCAGGGCAAGGGTTGGAAACTTCATGGGGAAGGTGGGAACGCGCCCACTCTGCCGCCGCGCCGTTAAGTCCGTGTGTGTCGTGCCGCGGAGTTTTGTTAAGCCGCGGTAAATGCTCGGGCTTTTCGCGGGCCGGATGCTAACGTTTCCCCTCGTCCGGCGCGCATGAAGGTCACCTACCCGCTCTCGCTCAAGATCTCCCTCTGGCTGCTGCTCAACCTCGTGCTGCTCGCCGTCGCAGCGGGCGCGCTCTACTGGTCGCAGTTCGGTCGCGGCTGGGATTCGCTCACCGTCGGCGCCGTCGGCGAGCGTTTCCAATCCGTCTCGGATTCCATCATGGCGGCGGTCCACGCCGTGCCCGCGGACGAACGCGCCGGCGTCCTCGCGGCCCGCGCGAAGCGGCACGGGGTGCAGCTGTATGTATTTCAGAACGACGGCACCCAGCTCCTCGGCGACGCGATCACGCTGCCCCCCGGATTCGCCGCCGAGCTCCTCCGCGGCAGCCAGCGTCAGGGCGGGCCCTTCGCCGGCAAGGGCCCGCCCCGCGGGCCCCGCGGCGGCGGCGAGGACCCGCCGCCGCACAAACGCGGCCCACCGCCCGGCGCCGACGAGTATGCGCCCAAACGCGGACCGCTCGGCAGCGCCCGGCCGGCCGGCATGGGGCGCTTCGTGGTGCGCGCCGGCGAACCCGCGGAGACGTGGATCGGCGTGCGCGTGCCCTACCAGCGCGCGGACGGGCCGCCGCTGCCTTCGACCTTTGTCATCCGTGCCGCCTCGATCCGCGGCATCGTCGGCCTCCTCGATGTCGCCCCGTGGTTCGGCGTGATCGCCGGCGTCTTCGTGCTCTCGGTTGTTTTCTGGCTGCCGCTCGTCGCCGGCATCACCCGCGCACTGCGGCAACTCACGCGCGCCACCGAGGCGATCGCGGAGGGCCGCTTCGACACCCGCGTGCCCGACTCGCGCCGCGACGAGCTCGGCCAGCTCGGCCACTCGGTCAACCGCATGGCCGCGCGCCTCGACACGCTCGTCAACGGCCAGAAGCGTTTCCTCGGCGACGTCGCCCACGAACTCGGCTCGCCGCTCGGCCGCCTGCAGGTCGCGACCGAAATTCTCGAAACCCGCGCCTCCCCTGCCCTGCGCGACCATGTCGCCGATGTGCGCGACGAGGTGCAGCAGATGGCCGCACTCGTGAACGAACTGCTCGCGTTCACCAAGGCAGGCCTCCGCCCGCGCGACGCCGAGTTGAAGGAGATCGACGTCGACGCCCTCGTCGCCGCCGTGCTCGCGCGCGAGGATCACGCCGCCCGCATCGCCCGCCCCGCGCCCGCCGGTCTGCGCGTCCGCGCCGACGAACCGCTGCTCGCCCGTGCCCTCGGCAACCTCGTCCGCAATGCGCTGCGCTACGCCGGCGAGCAGGCGACGATCACCGTGTCCGCACAACGCACCGGCCCGCACCTCGTGCTCGTGGTCGAGGACGACGGGCCCGGCGTGCCGCCCGAGGCGCTGCAGCGTCTCGGCGAGCCCTTCTACCGTCCCGAATCCGCGCGCACGCGCGAGACCGGCGGCGTCGGCCTCGGCCTCGCGATCGTGCGCAGCGCGGTGGCCGCGTGCGGCGGCGAGGTTACGTTTGCCAACCGCCCGCCCCACGGTTTCCGCGCCGCGCTGCGGCTCGACGCGGTCTGAATTCGCCCGCGCCGCCCGGCGTGGCGCGCGTTTGCGAGAGCCGGTCGCGGCATTTACACGCGCCTAACAAATCTCCGCGTTCCGCTAACCGAGCGCGAACACTGCGGGCGTCTTCCCTAGTGTCGCCACCGCTGCCCTCGATCGCCGTCCACTTCCGGACGGCACGAGGCGGCGGGCGATCCCAAGCCATGAAGACTTCGCTCAAACTCACCCTCGCGCTCCTCCCGCTGGCCCTGGCCGGCACCACGCTCGCGCAAACCGCGCCGACCAGCGACGCGACGCCCCGCCGCGGCCCCGGTGGCCACGGTGGACCCGGCGGCCCCGGCGGACGCGGCAACCCGATCGTGCGCGTGATCGACACCGACAAGAACCACGAGCTCTCCGCCGCCGAGATCGCAAACTCCGCCATCGTCATCCGCGCGCTCGACCTGAACGGCGACGGCACCGTCAGCGCCACCGAGCTCCGTCCCGCCCGCCCGGCCGATGCACCGGCGCGTCCCGCTCCGCCGGCCGATGCGCCCGCCCGGACCCGACCCGTCGAACCGGTGATGCTCGCGCTCGACGCCAACTCGGATGGCGCGCTCAGTGCCGCGGAAATCACCAACGCCGCCACGAGCCTCCTCGCGCTCGACGCCAACAAGGACGGCAAGCTCACCGCGGAGGAATTCCGCCCGCTCCCGCCGGAAGGCGCGCCCGTCGGCCGGGGTCCGCATGGCCCGCGCGGCCCGCGGACGTGACGCTTCCCGCGCCGACGATCTCGACGCCTTGAGCCCAGCCCCGCCTCCACCGGCGGGGCTTTTTCGCGCCGACCCGGGGCGCGGCGCCGCGCGCGGGCTGTCGCCTGTCGGGCGCGACCAACCTCCCGGCATCGTGTGCCAACGGAACGCTCTTGCCCTGACTCCGCAACGTCTCCGCAGGCTGCCCACCTCGGAGGAACGGCCCGCCCCCACCTTTCGCCCGCTCAGTCGAGACAGAGCGCGACCTGCACGCCGGGTCCGTGCACGCCTTCGATGAGGATGCCCTCGACGTCGGCCGTCTTCGACGGACCCGTGCACCAGACCACGTTGCGATCGTGCCCGAGCGCCGCGACCGCCTGCTGGATGTCGCCATGGATCGCCGCCCGTTCCACCACGGCCACGTGCACCCACGGCGCGAGCGCCGCCAGCCGTTGCGAGGTCAGCGCGTCGTTGAGGATGATGGTGCCCGACTCCGCGATCGCACCCGCGGCGCGCGTGATGCCAAACGCATAGTCGTCGACGCGCTTCCGGTCGAATTCGTGCTCCACCACCAGGCCGCTGCCGGCAAACGCCGGGGCGAGTTGCGGCCACACCGCGGGATCGCAGTAGCCCCGCAGCCAGCCGCCGCCGCGCAGGTGCGCCACCAGCGCCGCCGTCTCGGTGAACACGACGCCGCTCACCCGCTTGGCGCGCTCGGCAAAGAGCTCCCGCAGGTCGCGGCCCGCGATCAGATTCCGCATCACCGCGATCTCGGCGTCGTATTGCGGCAAGGCCGCGCGCTGCCGCAGCGGCGCCAGCGCACCGCGCACACGGGAGAGGATGGCTTCACGATCTTCGCTCATGATTTTTTCGGTCCCAGCAGTTTCCCGCGCGCCACGAGGTAGAGCATGCCCACGATCACCGCGAACGGGATCAGCGCCAACGCATCCGCATGGGCGCCCTCGAAGAACGGATTGTTCGCCGCCGCCCACTTCGTCACCGCCGCGTCGAAGTCGCTCAGCACCCCGGCCAGGAACGCGATGATGATGCCGGCAATCGCGCCGCCCGCGATGTAACCCGAGGCCAGCAGCACGCCGGGGCTCTTGTCGCTCTCGGCCGTGAATTGCTCCTCGGTCAGCTTGGCGTGGCTCGGCTGCTGCCGCGTCTTCCGATCCACCAGCCAGCGCACCAGGCCGCCGACAAAGATCGGCGCCGAGGCCGCCAGCGGCAGATACACGCCCACCGCAAACGCCAGCGCGGGCACAAAGGACATCTGGAGCGTCACCGCGATCATCACGCCAAGCAGGACGAGCGCCCACGGCAGCTTCTGATCGAGGATGCCCTTGATGATGTAGGAGACGAGCGTCGCCTTCGGCGCATCGAATTTCCGCACCTCCGTGCCGTCGGGCCGCTTCGAGTGCGCACCGTTGATGCCGGGATCCACCAGCCACACCGCCTCGCCGCGTTCGTTGACCAGATACTTTCCGGCCGGCCCGCCCGCGTCGTCGGTCTTGTGCCAGACGCGATACTGCGCGCCATCGTCCTTCGCCTGCGGCCCGACGAGTCCCTGGCGTTCGTCGCCGAGCTTCGCCGGTTCCGTTTTCAGTCCCGGCGCCACCTGCGCCGCGGGCACGAAGACGATGGCGGATTCGTTCAGCTTCAGCAGGATCGGCCCGAGCACGAGCGCCGAGGAAAACGCCCCGATGAGGATCGCATATTGCTGCAGCTTCGGCGTGCCCCCGAGCAGGAAGCCCGTCTTCAGATCCTGCGAGGTCGTGCCGCCGTTGGAGGCCGCGATGCACACGATGGCGCCGACGGAGAGCGCCGTGACGTAGTAGGTGCCGCCCTTCCAGCCCACGATGAGAAACACGAGGCAGGTGAACAGCAGGGTGGCGACAGTCATGCCCGAGATCGGATTCGAGGAGGAGCCGATCTCGCCCGTGAGCCGCGACGACACGGTCACGAAGAGGAACCCGAACACGACGATCAGCAGCGCGCCGAGCAGGTTCATGTGCAGCGTCGGCGCGATCACGATCAGCGCGATCAGCACGATGATGCCGATACCGACAAACTTCATCGGCAGATCGCGCTCCGTGCGCGGCACCTCGTCGCCGCCGCCGCGGGTGACCGGTCCGCCGTGCCCGCCGCTGCCGATCGCACCGCGCAGGCCGTGCCAGATCGTCGGCAGCGCCTGCACGAGACTGAAGATGCCGCCCGCCGCCACGGCGCCCGCGCCGATGTAGAGGATGTAGGACCCACGGATGCCGTTGGGCGACATCTGGGAGATCAGCTGCGTGCCCGGCGCCAGCGGCGCGGCGAGACCCTCGCCGAAGAATTTGATCAGCGGGATGAGCAGCAGATACGAGAGCACGCCGCCCGCGCACATGATCGCCGCGATCCGCGGGCCGATGATGTAGCCGACGCCGACGAGCTCCGGAGAAATCTCCGCGCCCACCGAGCCGGACTTCAGCGGCGGCCCGAACACTTTTTCCGGCACGTCCTTCCACGCCTTGAACGCCACCATCAGCGTCTTGTAGACGAGCCCGATGCCGAAACCGGTGAACACCACCTTCGCGCCGGGCGAAGCGCCGAGACCGGCCGCCGCCGCCGCCCGCATGTCCGCCTGGGCGGAGGCCGACGCGACCGCGCGCGACTCGGCGTTGGCGCCGGCCCGCAGCACCGCGGCGCATGCCGTGCCCTCGGGATACTTGAGGATGCCGTGCTCCTGCACGATCAGCGCCCGCCGCAGCGGGATCATCATGAGAATGCCGAGCAACCCGCCGAGCAGCCCCACGAGCAGCACCCGTGTGAGCTCGAGATCGAAGCCGAGGATCAGGATCGCCGGCATCGTCACACCGACGCCAAACGCGATCGATTCGCCCGCCGAACCCGCGGTCTGCGTGATATTGTTCTCGAGGATCGTCGAGTCCCGCAGGCCCGCCTTCGAGAGGCCGCGGAACATCGCCAGCGAGATGACCGCGACCGGGATCGACGCACTGACCGTGAGCCCGACCTTGAGCACGAGGTAGAGCGACGAGGCGCCGAAAACGATGCCGAGGATCGCACCGGTGAGCACCGCGCGCACCGTGAACTCGCGCATCGTCACGCGATCGGGAATGAAGGGTTCGAACTGCGCGGGTTGGTTCATGTTTCGCTCCGTCGGGATGAGGGGGTGACCGCTGCGGCTTGGCCCATGAAATTGCCGGAGGCGCATGCCCGGGGGCCCGCGGCGGCGGCGTCCGTCACGCTAGCGTTTCCGGTTCCTGAGCCATTTCCGAAACTCGCCGCCGCGCCAGTCCGGGAGCTCGCGTTTCTCCGCCCAGGCCTGCAGCGCCGGCACGGGGATGAGTTTTGTCGGCACGTAATTCATCAGCTTGCCGCCGGCGAGCGCCGCCTTCCATGCCGTCGGCTGCGAGGCCATCAGCGCCCACGCTCCCATCGGCGGCGTGCCCGGCGAAGGCACGCTCTCCTCCTTCGCCCGGTTGCGCAGGCGGAGCAGCAGGTCCGGGATCGGGATGTTCACCGGGCAGACCTCGTGGCACGCGCCGCAGAGCGACGAGGCCTTCGGCAGGTCGGCCAGCTGCGGAAATTTGTCGCGCGCGAGCAGCGGCGAAAGCACCGCGCCGACCGGACCGGGATAAACGCTGCGATACGCGTGACCGCTCGCCTGCCGGTAGACCGGGCATACGTTGAGGCACGCGCCGCAGCGGATGCAGCGCAGGATCTCGCGGCACTCGCTCGCGAGCACCTCGGTGCGGCCGTTGTCGACGAAGATCACGTGCATCTCCTCGGGCCCGTCCGGCTGCGCCGGCGACTTCGGCCCGGAAATGAACTCGGTGTAGACCGTGAGGTCCTGCGCCGTGCCCGAGCGGCCGAGCAGGTTGAGCAGCACGCCGAGATCGCGGTCGCGCGGCACGATCTTCTCGATGCCGACGAGCGCGATGTGGCACTTGGTCGCCGCGAGGCAGAAACGCGAGTTGCCCTCGTTGGTCACCAGCACGATCCGGCCGCTCTCGGCCGAGACGAAGTTCGCGCCCGTGAGACCGACATCCGCCGCGAGATACTTGTGCCGCAGGAACACCCGCGCCCGCTGCGTGATCGTCGCCGGATCGTCGTTGTAGGCCCCGAGTCCCTCGCGCTCGAAGCTCGTCGCGATCTCGCGCCGGTTCTTGTGGATGATCGGCCGGACGATGTGGCTCGGGTGGTCGTCGTCGATCTGGACGATGAATTCCCCCAGATCGGTCTCCAGCGCCTCCATCCCGTGTTTCTCCAGGTAGTGCGCCAGCTCGATCTCCTCGCTCACCATGGTCTTGGCCTTGACCATCCGTTTGGCGCCCCGCGCCTGCATGATCCGCAGCACCGTCTCGCACGCGCTCTCGGCGGTCGCGGCCCAGTGGACCTGCGCGCCGTTGGCCCGCAGCCGCGCCTCCACCTGCGGGAGCAACGTATCCAGATTCTCGATCGCGTGCTGCTTGATGTCACCGGCGAGCTGCCGCAGCCGGTTGGGATCGGGAAACTGGTCGAAAAGCAACTTGGTGCGCTTCTCGTGCGTCGTCTTCGTGCTCTGGTAGACGGACGCGCGCTTGTCCGCCGGCAGCGTCGTCGCGAATTGGTCGATCGGTTGGACGGCCATGAGTATCCCGGAGCGCCGCCCTACTTCGCGGCGGCGTGCTTCAGCGCGTCGCGCAGCACCTGCGCGATATGCTGGGTCCTGATCGGCTTCCCCTCCTTGGCCGCGAGCCCACCGAGGTGCATCATGCAGCTCATGTCGGCGGACACGACGACGTCGGGCTGCGTGGCCCGCACGTGGTCGAGCTTCAGCGTGCCCATCGCCGCGGAGATGTGCGGAAACGTCACCGAAAAGGTGCCGCCGAAGCCGCAGCACTGCTCCGGCTCGCCGAACTCCACCACCTTCACGCCCGCGATCGAGCGCAGCAACGTCAACGCCGCCTCGCCCGTCGCCGTGCCGCGCGTGTGGCACGAACGGTGAAACGCGATCGTCGCCTCGCAGCGGCCCGGCCACGCCGTGACGCCGAGGCCGTTGACGATGAAATCCGCCAGCTCCCACGTCCGCCGGCCGAGCGCCTCGACCTCGGGCAGATCCGACTCCTTCTCGAACTCCAGGACCGCGCCGTGAAACATCATTGCCGCGCACGAGCCGCTGGGCACCACCACCGGCTCGTCGCCGGCAAAGGTCTTCACCGTATGCCGCACCACGCGCCGCGATGCCGCCCAGTCGCCGCCGTTGAAAGCCGGCTGGCCGCAGCACGTCTGCCCCTCGGGAAACGTGACCTCGACGCCGAGATGCTCGAGCACCTCGACGGTCGCGGCGGCGACATCGTCGTAAAACGCGTCGCACAGGCATGTCGCCATGAGTTGGACTCGTTTGCCCCGGATTGGACTGCGCTCGGTGTTGAGCATGAAGCGGAATGCAAACGGTGCGTCGCGCCACCGCTCTGGCAACCGGAATTTCCCTCCGACGGACGCTCCGACGCGCACGTTGGTGCAAAACCGTCAGCCTTTGGCACCCAACCGACATCGCCCGCCCGGTGACGCCGATTTTTCCGTGACGCCCGCGCCTCCCTCGCACCATCTCTTTCCTTCGCCTCGCTCCCGCCCTTCGCCTTCCGCCTTTCGCCTTCCACCGTTCGATTTCCACCTCTCACCCTTCCGCCATGTCCCGCCCCGTCTTTTCCGTCGCACTCGATTTCGGCGCCACCAGCGGCCGCGTCATCCTCGGTCGCTGGCAGGACAACCGTCTTGAGCTCAACGAAGTCCACCGCTTCCCCAATGCGTTCCGCTCGCTCGCGGGCCACGACTACTGGGAGATCGGCACACTCTGGCACGAGGCGCAGACCGGCCTGCGCCTGGCCGTCGAGGCGCTGCCCCGCGGGGCGAAACTCGCCTCGCTCGGGGTCGACTTCTGGGGCGTGGACTTCGCGCTCGTCAACGATGCGGGCCGCCTCGTGTTTCCAATTCACGCCTACCGCGACTCCCGGTCGCAGCCCGGCCTCCAGCGCCTCGCCAACACCCGCGCCGCGCTCGCCCGGATCTACGCCGCGACGGGCATCCCCAATGTCTTCTACAACTCCTCCCTGCACCTCGAGGAGACGGTCGCGAAATGCCCGGCCATCGCCGACCTCGCGACGCGCTGCCTCTTCCTGCCCGACTACTTCAATTACCTCCTCTCGGGCCGGATGGAGAACGAACTCACGATTGCGAGCACCTCGCAGCTGCTCGACGTGCACTCGACCGGCTGGTCGCCGGAGGCGCTGAAGTATTTCCGGCTCCCGCCGCAGTGGTTCTCCACGCCGATCCGCTCCGGCACCAAACTCGGCCGCGTGCGCGCGGAACTCGCCGCCGGACTGCCCGCCCTCGCCGGCGCCCAGGTGATCGCGGTCCCCGGCCATGACACCGCCTGCGCCTACGACGCCATGCCGGCCGCCCCGGACGGCAACGACCTCTACCTCAGCTCCGGCACATGGTCGCTCGTGGGCTTCGAGAGCGACACTCCGGTGCTCGGCGCCGAGGCACTCGCCGCGCGCATCTCCAACGAACGCATCGGCGACGGCCGCTACCATCCGCTCACCAACGTCATCGGCCTCTGGCTGCTCGAAGGCACGCTCAAGGATT
>JACCED011439950.1_pt1 | contig 27657 bp, 20 predicted proteins | sample 7455021 | NCBI WGS metagenome assembly JACCED01 (sample SAMN15323456, study PRJNA562643) | freshwater metagenome | isolation source: river surface water | place: USA:Blue River Watershed | collected 2017-08-19 | reverse complement strand
TCGGGTAGGCCGCCAAGCGAGGTCGCGCGAGATGAGCGAGCCGTGGGCTCCGATCCATAGCGTGTTCGTGGCGGCTTCCGCAAACAGCGTCGTGGTCTGCAGCCGGTGCAGCGTGCCCGGCAGCCGCGCGGCCTGCCAGCGGTCCGGTCCGCTCGGCTGCGCGCGGATCACGTGGAGCGTTTCGTTCCCCGCCAACAGCCAGCAGGTGCCGTTGGAGTCGGGCAGGCCGTGGCGGATGGGTGTGGCGCTCAGGCCGGAAATCCTCGTCTCGGGCACGAAGCGCCCGGCCGGGGCGTCGAAACGCAGCAGTTGCCCGTCGACGATCGCGACCGGGTCGGTGCCGAGGAGGAACAGCGCGGAGGGCGGGGACGGCAGGCCCTCCGCGGGGCCGAACGAAGTGCCGGGGACGCGGGTGTGCAGTTCGCGGCCGAAATCGAAGCGCCAGAGGCGGCCTTGATTGACGGCCCACACGACGTTGGCGGGGGCGGCGGCGAGGACGGAAGTATGCTCGCGCGGGCCCGCCACCGGGCCGTGGCTGGTCCACTTGTCGGCGGCGAAGCCCGCCCAGCGCAGTCCGTCGTTGGCCCCGTGAGCATAACGGCCGGGATGCGCGGGCAGCGGGACCAGGCCGAAGTAGTTGCGGTTCTCCAATTGCCCGGCGGCGGTCGCGCGGCCGGGCTGGAAACCGCGCAGACGGTAGGACAGCGAGAAGATCCAGTCGTCGTGCACGACGGTCTGGCGATCGGGACCGGGAATGCCGGGTATCGCCTGGAAGCGACCGGTGGGACCGCGTTGCGCGAGGCCTTCGGACCCGCCGGCGTAGAGCCGGTCGCGGTGCGAGACGAGCGACACCACGGTGCCTTCGAGGCCGTGCGCCGGGCCGTGCCGCGCGAAGGGGGAATCGAGCTGCAGCCGGGCGACCCCGAAGTGAAACGTGGCCCACAGTCCGCCCTCGCGGTCCTCCGCGACGCCGGTGATCAAGTTGGCCGGCAGGCCGAGCGAGCGGTCGATGCGCTGCAGCCGCCGGCCTTCGGGGTCGCAGATGACGATGCCTTCACGCACCGTGCCGAACACGATCCGGCCGTCGGCGAGAAACGTGGCGGCCTGCGCCCCCTCCGAGGAGATCGGTCCGGCTTGGGAGGAGAAATTCGTGCCATCCCAGCGCACGACGTCGTTGGCCGCAGCCCCTTGCCAGAGATCCGGCGCGATCGGCCGCGCGGCCCACATCGAGTTGCGCAGGCCGGGCAGGCGCTGGAGTTCGCCGCCGCGGACGCGGTAGGCGGCGCCACCGGAGACGGTCACGTGCGGCTCATCCCCGATCAGCCACAGCCGGAGCACCGCCGCGTCGCCTGAGGTCAGCGGCAGCACGCGCGCCGGAGCCGCATCGTCACCGAAGAAGATCAGGCCTCTCCGGTCGCGGAACCAGACGCCCTCCGAGGTGGCGACGCACCGCGTGACGGTCATGAGCGGTCGGTGCTCGGCGGGCACCCGATCCCATTGGGAAACTGCCTGCCACGCGCCGTGCGCATCGCGTTCCAGCCGGAACAGCTGGGTGCCGCCGCACCCCCAGATCCGGCCGTGACGGTCGATGGCCAGGGCCTGCACGGCCAACCGCTCCGGACCGGGGATCAGCTGCCAGTGCATGCCGTCGAACTCCAGCACGCCCGCGGCATTGCCGATGTAGATGAAGCCGGAGACCGGATGCTGGACGACACAGTAATTCTGGGGGTGGGCGCTGTAGTCGTCGGGCGTCCAGACGCGGAGAAACGGCGCGCCGGTGAAGCGCGGATTGGCGGCCGGATCGGCGCGGAGGCAGAGGCCGAGAATCAGAAACGCCAGCACGGCCACAGCTCCTGCCTGCCTTCGCGGTCGAAGACTGGACACTCGGGGTGGGATGCGGGGAAAAAACGGACATTCGCCCGCGCGGCGAGCCCGTTTATGCGCGCGGGGCGAGCGGGGAGCGCCCGCCGGCTTGTGTCTGCGGTGGCCTGCACTACGACACCCGCGCTCACCGTCCCCATGCGTCCACCCCTGTTGCCGTTTTCCGCGCCGGCCTGCGCGCTGTTGTTTGCCTCGGCTGGTCTGGCCCAGCTCGCTCCGCCGCCGCCCGCGCCGAAACCGACCGACCCGAAGGAGGAGGCGGTGCAGCTCTCGCCGTTCGAAGTGCGGCCGGAGGACGACTCCGGTTACCAGGCGGCCAACACGACGAGCGGCTCGCGGCTGAATTCGCGGCTCAAGGACACGCCCGCGGCGGTGTCGCCGTTCACGAAGGAGTTTCTCGCCGACATCGGCGCGACCGATCTCGAGTCGATGCTCGCGTATGCGACGAATGTGGAGCGCGAGGTCGAGGACTCCTCCAATGGCTTCAACAACCCGCCGGGCCGCGACTCCACCGGCAACGATTTCCGCTTCCGCGTGCGCGGCGTCGCGGGCTCGTCGTCCGTCAACTACGCGCAGTCCGCCGTGCCGGTGGACCTCTACAACATCGAGCGTGCGGAGATGGCGAGCGGTCCCAACTCGATCCTCTTCGGCCTCGGCGCGCCGGGCGGCACGGTCGCGCTCTCGAGCAAGTTTGCGCAGCTGCGCCGCACGACGACATCGGCCAAGACCGTCGTCGGTTCGTGGGACTACTTCCGCCACGAGCTCGACCACAATCACGTGCTCGTGCGCGGGAAGCTCGGCGTGCGGCTGCTCGGGCTCTACCAGGACGCGAACGGCTGGCGGAAGTGGGACCTCAACGAGCAGCGCCGCCTCACGGGCGCGTTCAGCTACCAGCCGTGGGCCAACACCGCGATCCGCGGCAGCTACCAGGGCGGCAAGTCGGCCAACAACACGAGCCTGCCATGGAACGCCGCCGACTCGCTCACCTCATGGCTCACGGCGGGCCGGCCCGTCGCCGACGGCGCGGCGGTGCCCTCCACGACGGCCTTCGGCACGGCCAACCGCTACACCTTCGTCGGGCAGGACAACGCCGTCTACAATCTGCGTTCGGAACTCTTCAGCGCGCGTGCGCCGAGCACCACGCTCGTGTCGCCCGCGCTCATGGGCTACGCCTACAATCTCACCGGGCCGGGCGGCCTGCGGACGCAGAATTTCAACGAGTGGCAGTTCAAGATCGAGCAGCGCCTCGCGCGCACGGTCGTCGCGGAGTTCGCCTACTTCCACAACGTGAACCGCATCCTCACGCGCGGGAACGTGAACCCCAACCTGTTTCTCGCCGGCGACCCCAATCCCAACATCCCCACGGCCACGCTCGCCGTCGTGCCCAATCCCCGCGTGCGCCAGCTCTACCTCGAGGACAACTGGAGCATGGATCCCTTCAAGGATCGCAACGAGATCTACCGCGTGAGCGCCGCGTGGGAGCCGAACTTCGGGAAATGGTTCGGCCGGCATCGCTTCGCGGCGCTCGGCGAACAGACGCGCCAGGACCGGCTGCGCCGCTGGCTCAACGAAATCCTCGTCGACCAGAACAACGTCGCGATCTCCAACGCCGCCAACCCCGAGGCCGCGGCCAACCAGCCGTGGCGCCGCCGCTACGTGACCGAGGGCGAGTTCGAGACCTACTTCGCGGGCGATCCCACGCAGACGATCCCGACCTTCACGATCGGCGCCAACACGTATCGCTCGCACTTCGCCGCGCGCACGCGCTCCAACTCCCGCACCATCCAGGAGGCGCGCTCGCTGATGTTTGCCGCGCAGAGCTTCTGGCTGAAGGAGCGGCTCGTCACGACGCTCGGCTACCGCGTCGACCCGATCGAGTTCCGGACCTACGACCAGGCGCGCATCACCGACCCGAACGACCCGCGCTACACCTCGCGCCGCTTCGCGCTCAACGAGTGGGATTTCAACGGCGCGATCGCGGTGAACAGATACCGGCCGACGACCTTCACCGCCGGCGCCGTGCTGCACGTGCTCCCGCGCGTCTCGCTTTTCTACAACGAGTCGAAGAACAGCGGCACGCCGCGGCTCGACCGCACCGTGCTGCCGACCGGCAAGACGCCGCCGCCCACCGAAGGCCTCGGCCACGATGTCGGGCTGATGATCGATGTGCTCGGCGACGAGCGGCTCTTTTTCCGCTTCGGCGCCTATGAGACGCGCCAGACCAAGGATGCCGCGATCATCCCCGACGGCCTCTCGGTCAACACCTCCGCCTCCCTCGGCGGCACCGCGATGGTGAACATCTACAACGCGCTGCTCGCCGGCGGCCGCATCACGCAGGCGCAGTTCGACTCCGAGCTGAAGTTCTACAACGCGGCCACCATCGACGCCGTGACGAAGGGCTGGGAGGCGGAGTTCGTCGCCAATCCGACCAAGGCGCTCACGCTGCGCCTCGGCGTTTCCTACTCGGAGCGCAAGCGCGAGAATTTCTTCGCGGAGGTCTACGGCTATTTCGCCGAGTGGGAGCCGAAGTGGCGCGCCGCGGCCGGCACCGATGCCGCGCTGCTCGCGACCGTGAACCAGCATATCGCCACCGCCCACGAGAACATCGATGCGATGGCCGCGCTGCAGAACAGCGCCTTCGGCACGCGGCCCTACAAGGCCAACCTCACGGGTCGCTACCGCATCACGGAAGGGAAGCTGAAGGGAGCGTTTGTCGGCGGCGCGGGGCGCTTCCAGAGCCGCAATCTCACGCGCATCTCGCAGCTCGACGGCCGTCAGATCTGGGGCACGCCCACGCTCTTCGTGGATTCGTTTGTCGGCTACCGGTTCAACGTTCCCGGCCGCCGCTGGCCGATGAACGTGCAGCTCAACATCCGGAATATGTTCAACAGCTACCTCGTCGGCGTGGGCCGCCTCAATGCGCAGGAGAACGGCTACCTCCGCGTCTACCTCAACGAGCCGCGCAACTACCGCCTGACGATCGGCGCGGATTTCTGAGCGGGGACGGAGACGAAACGCGTCCGCCCGCACCTTCTGTCTTGTCGCAGCGTGCTCCGCCGCGCCATACCCGCGGGCGCCCCGAGCCGGATTTGTTTCCCGAGTCCGGTTTCCACCCGCCCCCAGCACCCCAGCCACCGTCCGCCATGTCCGCCCCGCTCCGTCTCCCCGTCTTTGTCCGCCGTTGTTTTCCCGCGCTCGTCGTCCTCCTTGCGCTCGGGCTCGCTCCGCTCCGCGCACTCGCGCAGGCCGCGAGCGGCTCCATCGAGGGCCGCGTGCTGAACACGCGCAACGGCGAATACCTCGAGAAAGCCCGCGTCACCGTCGCGGGCACGCAGCTCGAGACCTTCACCGACGCCACCGGCCACTACCGGCTCAACGGCGTGCCCGCCGGCAGCGCGCAGGTGCGCGTGTTTCACACCGGCCTCGTCGCGCAGGTCCGCTCCGTCACCGTCACGGCAGGTCAGACCGCGCTGCAGAATTTCGATCTGCTCGACGTCAACGCCCGGCCCGCCGCCGACAAGGAAGGGAACGTCGTGAAACTCGACCAGTTCATCGTCGCCAACTCCCGCGAGATGGACGGCGCCGCCATCGCGATCAACGAGCAGCGCTTCGCCGCCAACATGGTCAACGTCGTCGCCGCCGACGAGTTCGGCCACGTCGCGGAAGGTAATGTCGGCGAGTTCCTGAAGTTTCTCCCCGGCATGTCCATCGACTTCGTCGGCGGCGATGCCCGCACCATTTCGATGGGTGGCGTCCCTTCCGGCAACGTTCCCGTCACCGTTGGCGGCTTCGACCTCGCGAGCGCCGCCTCCTCCGGCACCGGCCGCACCGTCGAGCTCGAGCAGGTCTCGATCAACAACATCGCCCGCATCGAGGTCTACCACTCGCCCACGCCCGAGTCCCCGGGCTCCGCGCTCGCCGGCGGCGTCAACATGGTCCCCCGCGGTGCCTTCGAACGCGCCCGCCCCCAGTTCAACGGCAATGCCTACGTCCTCTTCCGCGATGCCGAGAAGAGCCTGCGCAAGACCCCCGGACCGATCCGCGACGCCACCTACAAGATCCACCCCGGCTTCGATTTCTCCTGGGTCGTGCCCGTGAACAAGAAATTCGGTTACACGCTCTCCGGCGGCTACACCTCGCAATACACGCCGCAGGATTTCATGACCAACACCTGGCGCGGCGCCGGCAACGCCACCACGGTCGCCGCCACCGCGACCAACGGCTACCCCGCCACCACGCCCGACCGTCCCTACCTCTCCAATTTCGCCGTGCGCGACGGCACCAAGGTCACCACCCGCTCTTCGGTCGGAACCACCCTCGACTACAAGCTCAACGCCTACAGCCGCTTCGCATTCTCGTTCCAATACGCGTTCTTCGACGCCTACTTCAACAACCGCACGCTGACGTTCAACACCAACCGCGTCCAACCCGGCGACTTCAGCCCGACCCTCACCAACGGAACCGCCGGCTTCGGCACCGTCACCGTGAGCAACGGCGCCCGCCAGAAGGCCGGCACCACGTGGATGCCGTCACTGCGTTGGTTCCACGAGGGCCGGATCTGGAAAATGGATGCCGGGGTCGGCCACTCCCACGCGAGCAACCGCTACCGCGACATCGACAAGGGTTTCTTCAACGGCGCCTCCACCCAGCGCTCCAACGTCACCGTCGCCTTCGACGAGATCTTCTATCTCCGCCCCGGCGTGGTCCGGGTCACCGACGGCACGACCGGCGCTCCGGTCGACCCGTATTCGCTTTCCAATTACTACCTCACCACCTCGAGCAGCGACACCTGGACCTCGTCCGACGTCCAGCGCAGCGCCTTCGGCAACCTCCGCCGCGATTTCTTCGTCCGCGGGATCCCGCTCTCGCTCAAGACCGGCTTCAACGTCCGCAACTCCATCCGCGACATCCGCGGCGACAGCATCCCCTACACCCACGTCGGCCGCGACGGCATCACCTACGGCAACAGCGTCGCCAATTCCGACGACAATGCCGGCTTCGCCGTCGACCCCATCTTCTCCCAGCGCATGGGGCCCTGGGGTTTCCCGCGCATCCAGTATCCGAGCAACTTCAACCTCTGGGAATACTACAAGGCCAACCCTTCGCACTACACGATCGACCAGAACGCCGTTTACCGCAACGCCGTCGGCCGCTCCAAAAAAGCCGACGAAATCATCTCCGCCGTCTACTTCCGTTTCGATACGTCGCTCTTCAAGCGCCTGAAGATCGTCGGCGGTGTCCGCGGCGAGCAGACCAACATCAAGGCCGAGGGCCCGCTCACCGATCCCACCGGCAACTACCAGCGCGATGCCCAGGGCGAGGTCATCCCGCGCCGCGATGCCTCGGGCAATATCCTCTTCACCGGCACCGGCGCCAACCGCACGCCGCTGCCCGCGCTTATCGAGCAGACCACGATTCCCAACCCCAACGGCCCCGGCACGATCTCCAACGCCCTCGCCGTCTCCCGGCTTACCTACCGGGACCGCGGCCAGAAGGTGAACAAGGAATACCTCCGCTGGTTTCCGAACATCAACGCGAGCTACGACCTCCGCGAGAATCTCATCCTCCGCGGCTCGCTCTACACCTCCATCGGCCGGCCCAACTTCGACCAATACGCCGGCGGCCTCACGCTCCCCGACACCGAACTCGCGCCCAACACCGGCAACAACCGCATCTCGGTCAACAACGCCGGCATCAAGCCCTGGAGTGCCAAGACCATGATGCTTCGTCTCGAATACTACACGCAGGGCATCGGGCAGTTTTCCGTGAAGGCGTTCCGCCGCGATTTCACCAATTTCTTCGCCAGCGTCACGTTTCCCACCGCGAGCGAGGAGTTTCTCTCCCTCTACAACCTCGATCCCGAGGTCTACGGCGAATACCCGGTCGCGACCAACTACAACCTCGACTCCCGCGTGCGCATGCAGGGCCTCGAGTTCGACTACAAACAGTCGCTCGGCCAGGTCGCGCCTTGGCTGCGGGGCGTGCAGGTATTCGCCAACGTCTCCGCGCTCCGCACGACCGGCTCCGCGACCGCCAACTTCAGCGGCTTCACCCCGCGCACCTACAACTGGGGTGTCAGCTACTCGAAACCCAAATACACGCTCCGCGCCAACTGGAACTACCGCGGCCGCGCGCGCCTCGGCCAGCTCAGCGGTGCGAGTGTCGAACCCGGCTCGTTCGACTGGCGCAGCAAGCGCCTCTACGTCGACCTCAGCGCGGAATACATGTTCTACAAGCGCATCGGCATCTTCGGCTCGATGCGCAACGTCCGCGACGCCACCGAGGACATCGAGCGCTACGGCCCCAGCACTCCGCCGCACGCGCAGTTCCGCCAACGCGAGGACTTCGGCTCGCTCTGGACCTTCGGCGTCAAGGGCACGTTCTGAGCGCGCAACGTCCGCCGCCGGATCGGTGCGTATTTTCGCGCGGCCGTGCCGCGCGCCGGCTCACGGGCCCGGCCGGCGGCCGTAGGTTGGCGTCGTCACGTGCGGGGTCTGGTCCGCAAACAGGTCCCTGACCCTGTCCAACTCGAAAAGACCCAACCAAGACCCAACCAACTCCTTCCGGGGACCCTATTTTCTGCCCCAGCGAAAACTGGCGGAGAGGGGGGGATTCGAACCCCCGGTTGCCTTGCGACAACACGTGATTTCCAATCACGCGCATTCGACCACTCTGCCACCTCTCCGGGTAGATCGGCGGCTGCGTTTTGGCGCAGCCGACCGTTGAGCGAAGGGCGAAGGAAGGTGAGCGTTCTTCGTCGGTCAACGGTAAATCCGAAATCCGCGGCGCTGGCATGAAACCGGGTAGGTTTCGTCATCGCGCTTCCGCGCCGGAGAATTCTGAAAACCTACTTGCGCGAGACGAGTGCGGACCCAACTCTGGACCGGATTTTCCCTTCAACCACCGCTGCGACATGGTCACTTCCAACACCGAACTAGGCTACAACAGCAAAGTCGAAGGCGGCGTGGTCGTGTCCCGGGCGGACGCCGTGATCAACTGGATCCGCACCAACTCCATGTGGCCGATGCCGATGGGTTTGGCCTGCTGCGCGATCGAGCTTATGGCGGTGGGCAGCGCGCGTTTCGACATCGCGCGGTTCGGCGCGGAAGTGATGCGTTTCTCGCCCCGTCAGTCCGACTGCATGATCGTGGCGGGCAGTGTGACTTACAAGATGGCGCCCCAGATCCGCCGGATCTACGACCAGATGGCCGCCCCGAAGTGGGTGATCGCCATGGGCGCCTGCGCCAGCTCGGGCGGCATGTATCGCAGCTATTCCCATATGCAGGGCGTCGACCGCATCATCCCGGTGGATGTCTACGTGAGCGGTTGCCCGCCGCGGCCCGAGGCGCTGCTCGATGCCCTGATGAAGCTGCAGGCCAAAGTGAGCCGCGAACCGGCATTGAAACGGCTGATGACGGCCTGATCGCCGCCGCCCTCATCCCACCGCCCGCTCTGCGCCCACCGCCCGACGCATGTCCGCCGATTTTCTCACCGCTCTGAAGGAGAAGTTCCCGCAAGCCGCGGATCGCCCGTCGGTCGATCACCCGGCGGTGAATGTGCCGCTCGATCAGGTGATTCCGGTGCTGCAATTCCTGCGCGATGAGCAGGCGTTTGATCTGTTGATGGACGTGACGGCGATCGACTGGGCCGAGGGCGCCTCGCCGCGTTTCACGGTCGTCTATCACCTGCTCTCGACCACGCGGGCGGGCAGCTACATCCGCGTCGCCGCGCCGTGTGCCGGCACCGATGCCGAGCCCACCGCGCCGAGCGTCGTCTCGCTCTGGGCGGGCGCGAACTGGCACGAGCGCGAGTGCTTCGATTTCTTCGGCATCAAGTTCCAGGGCCATCCCGACCTGCGCCGGATCCTCATGTGGGACGGCTATCCGTATCACCCGCTGCGGAAGGAATTCCCGCTGGCCGGCATCGAGACGGATCTGCCGGTGGCCGACATCGCGGAGGAAACGGGCACCAAGGTCGTCGCTGCGCCGATGGCCGGCGGTCCGTTCGTGGCCTCCCCGGGCGAAGTCAATCTCACCGAAGCTGAACCGCGCGCGAAGGACGAGAGCTGGAGCGACCGTCTGCCGCAGCCGGGCCACACCGGCCTGCGCCAGGTGAAGGAATGAGCCGCTGAACCGACGAAGCATGGCCACCGAATACAGTTTTCCCGAGAGCGCGGCCAAAGCGGCCGCGGGCGCACAGGGCGCCCCGGCGGAGTTCCAGACCGAGAAGATGTCGCTCTCGATGGGCCCCTCGCACCCGTCGACGCACGGCGTGCTCCGGCTGCAGATGGAGCTCGACGGCGAGATCCTGACCAAGGCGGAGCCGGTGATCGGCTACCTGCACCGCGGCGACGAGAAGATCGCCGAGAACATGACCTACAACCAGTTCGTGCCCTACACGGACCGGTTGGATTACCTCGCGCCGCTCGCCAACAACATGGCCTACGCCATCGCGGTCGAACGCGTGGCCGGCCTCAAGGTGCCGCCGCGCTGCGAGGCGATCCGCGTCATCACCGCGGAACTCGCGCGCATCTCGTCGCACCTGATGGGCCTCGGCGCCTTCGGCCTCGATGTCGGTGCGTGGAGCGTGCTCCTCTACTGCCTCAACGAGCGCGAGAAGCTCTACAAGTTGTTCGAGGAACTCACCGGCGCGCGCCTCACCACGAGCTACACCCGCATCGGCGGCGTGACGCGCGATGTGCCCGAAGGCTGGCTCGGCCGCGTGAACGATTTCTGCGACCAGTTCCTGCCGATCCTCGAGGAGACGCTCCAGCTGCTCACGCGGAACAAGATCTTCATGGATCGCACCGTCGGCATCGGCGTGATCTCGAAGGCTGACGCCCTCAGCTACGGCCTCACCGGGCCCAATCTGCGCGGCAGCGGCGTGGCGCTCGATCTGCGCAAGGACAAGCCCTACTCCGGCTACGAGAATTGGGAGTTCGACGTCCCGGTCGGCACGACCGGCGACTGCTACGACCGCTATCTCGTGCGCGGCGAGGAGATGCGGCAGTCCGTGCGCATCATCAAACAGGTGGTCGCCCGGATGCCCGATGGCCCGTGGTATGCGGTCGACGCGAAGCGGATCTTTGCGCCACCGAAGGACAAGGTCCTCACCTCGATGGAGGAGCTGATCCAGAACTTCATGATCGTCACGGAGGGTCCGCAGATCCCGCCGGGCGAAGTCTACTTCGAGGCGGAGAATCCCAAGGGCGTTCTCGGCTTCTACATCGTGAGCAAGGGCGGCGGCGTCCCGTATCGCCTGAAGATCCGCTCCCCCTCGTTCTGCAACCTCTCCATTCTCCCGAAGCTCTGCGTCGGCAATCTGATCTCCGACGTGGTCTCGATCCTCGGCTCGCTCGATTTCGTGATGGGCGAGTGCGACCGGTGAATCAAACGCCAAGCCCCGACCAAGCTTCGCCCAGACATCCCGCTTCCTTTGCGAACCTTCGCGCCGCCCGGCGCCTTCGCGCTTCCTCCGACTTCCTGCCTCGATGAACCTGAAACCTGAAACGCTGCGTCGCATCGACGAAGTGATTCCGCATTACCCGGTCAAACGGAGTGCGGTGCTGATGCTGCTGCACGCGATCCAGGAGGATGTCGGCTATATCCCCGACGACGCGATTCCGTGGGTCGCGGAGAAACTCGAGCTCGAGCCGATCAACGTCTACGAAGTCGTGACGTTCTACCCGATGTTCCGCCGCAAGCCGATCGGCCGCCGGCACATCAAGGTCTGCCGCACGCTCTCCTGCGCGCTCCTCGGCGGCTACAAGACCTGCGAGACTTTCGAGCAAGAGTTCAGCACCCACCGCGGCGAGGTGTCGCCCGACGGCGAAGTCACGGTCGAGTTCGTCGAATGCCTCGCCAGCTGCGGCACCGCGCCCGTCGTCATGATCGACGACGACCTCCACGAAAACGTCGACTGCGCGAAGGCGAAAAAACTAAGCGATCTAATCAAGGCCGAGGCCGCGAAGCGCCGCTGACTTGGAATCCGCAGTCCGCAATCGCCAATCCGCCATTCCAGAATGCCCGCTCCTCAACAACGTCGGATCATCTTCAAGCACATCGACGAGGCCGGCTACACCAACGACCTCGCGTGCTACGTGCGCCACGGCGGCTACGAGATGCTGCGCAAGGCCATCGCGATGCCGCCGGCCGCGATTATCGACGAGGTGAAGAAGTCCGGCCTCCGCGGCCGCGGCGGCGCGGGTTTCCCGTGCGGCGTGAAGTGGGGCCTCGTCGATCGCAAGAGCGGCAAGCCGATCTACCTCGTGGTCAACGCCGACGAGTCCGAGCCGGGCACGTTCAAGGACCGCTACATCATGCACCAGGACCCTCATCAGCTGATCGAGGGCATCATGATCTCGGCCTGGGCCAACAACGTGAAGCAGGCCTACATCTACATCCGCGGCGAGATGCCCCACGGCGCGCGGATCCTGGAGAAGGCCATCGCCGAGGCGCGTGCGGCCAATCTCGTCGGCCCCAACATCCTCGGCACGACTTACGGCTGCGAGATCTACGTCCACCGCGGCGCCGGGGCCTACATCTGCGGCGAGGAGACCGGCCTCATCGAGTCCCTCGAGGGCAAGCGCCCGTATCCGCGCATCAAGCCGCCCTATTTCCCCGCCGTCCTCGGCCTCTACCAGTGCCCGACGATCGTGAACAACGTGGAGACGCTCTGCCACGTGAAGCACATCGTCGAGATGGGCGGCGATGCCTACGCCAGGATCGGCACGCCCAACAACACCGGCACGCGCATCCTCTGCGTCAGCGGCCACGTGCAGAAGCCCGGCTATTTCGAATACGAGGTCGGCAAGATCACGATGGGCGAGCTGCTCAACGAGGTCTGCGGCGGCCCGCTCCCCGGCCGGAAGTTCAAGGCCGTCATCCCCGGCGGCTCGTCGGCGAAGATCCTGCGTTTCGGCGAGACCTTCACGCTCAAGAACAAGGACGGCTCCACCCGCACGCTCGCGGTCGAGGACATCCCGATGGATTTCGATACGCTCGCCGCGTGCGGCACGATGGGCGGCTCCGGCGGCGTGATCGTGATGGACGACTCGGTCAACATGGTCGAGGCGCTCGCCAACATCAACGCGTTCTACGCCCACGAGAGCTGCGGCCAGTGCACGCCCTGCCGCGAGGGCTCGCTGTGGATGAAGAAGATCACCACGCGCATGGTCCACGGCCAGGCCCGCGCCGAGGACGGCACGCTGCTGAAGAGCGTCGCCGACCAGATCGCCGGCCGCACGATCTGCGCCTTCGGCGAAGCGTGCTCGTGGCCGACGCAGAGCTTCGTCGCCAAATTCGGCGACGAGTTCAAAGCGTATCCAGAAACCAAGAACGCGCCGAAGAAGGACGGCTCGCTCGAGCTGGTTTGAGCATAAGTGCAAAGACGCCAAGACGCGAAGTCCTGTTCGCCGAACCAACTCCATCCTCTTTTTCCGACCTTAGCGTCTTAGCGTCTTCGCGCTTAACTCCCTTTCCGCAATGATCGCACCGCCCAAACCCGACCTCGTGACCGTCAACATCGACGGCAAGGACGTTGCCGTGCCGAAGGGCACCAACGTCATCGAAGCCGCGCGGCTGGTCGGCGTGGATGTCCCTTACTACTGCTACCACCCGAAGCTCTCCATCGTCGGCAACTGCCGGATGTGTCTCATCGAAATGGGCATGCCGGCCGTCGATCCCGCCACCAAGGCGCCGATCATGGATCCGGCCACCGGCAAGCAGAAGATCAACTGGATCCCGCGCCCGCAGATCGGCTGCGCCACCAACGCCGCCCCGGGCCTGCACGTGCGCACCAACACGCCCCAGATCAAGGACTGCCGCGAGGGCGTGATGGAGTTCCTCCTCGTCAATCACCCGCTCGATTGCCCGATCTGCGACCAGGCCGGCGAGTGCAAGCTGCAGGAGCAGTCCACCGGCTACGGCCGCGGCTACTCGCGCTTCATCGAGCAGAAAAACGTGAAGCCGAAGCGCACCCAGCTCGGGCCGCGCGTCACGCTCGACGACGAGCGCTGCATCCTCTGCTCCCGCTGCATCCGCTTCTGCAAGGAGATCGCCAAGGACGACGTCCTCGGCTTCATCGACCGCGGCAGCTACTCGACGCTTACCTGCTATCCCGGCAAGGCGCTCGCCAACAACTATTCGCTCAACACGGTCGACATCTGTCCGGTCGGCGCGCTCACCAGCACCGACTTCCGGTTCAAGATGCGCGTCTGGTTCCTCAAGCAGACCAACAGCATCTGCACCGAGTCCTCCGTCGGCGCCAACACCGTCGTCTGGTCCCGCGAGGGCGTCATCTACCGCATCACCCCGCGCCGCAACGACGAGGTGAACGACACGTGGATGTCCGATAGCGGCCGCGAACTCTTCAAGCCCGTCCGCGCCAGCGAGCGGCTCGCCACCCCCAGGGTCGGCAACAGCGACAGTCCGCTCGACGCCGCCGTGCAGGCCGCCGCCGAGCAGCTCAAGTCCGCCGCCGGCGCCGTCGCGATCGTCGGCTCCGGCCGCAGCTCCGTCGAGGAACAGTTCCTCACCCGCAAGCTTGCCGAGGCCGTGCAGTCCGTCTCGACCCGGCTCGTCAGCCGGGTGGGCGAGGGCGACACGCTCCTCATCTCCGCCGACCGCAATCCCAACGTCCGCGGCGCCCTCGTCACCGGTCTCATCAAGGAACTGCCGACCGCGCAGCTCGCCGGCCTCGGGGCCGCGATCGACGCCGGCAAAGTGCGCGCCATCGTCTGCATCAACGAAGACCTCACCGCCGCCGGTCTCACCGCCGCGCAGCTGGCCAAGGTCGCCCTCGTTTACCTCGGCACCCACGCCAACGCGACGTCCGCGGCGGCCAAGGTCGTGCTGCCCACGGTCACGGTGTTCGAGAAGAGCGGCACGTTCGTGAACCAGCAGTTCCGCATCCAGAGGTTCATGACGTGCGTGCCCGGCCCGGCCGGCGCGACCAACGATCTCGCGGTCCTCGCCAAGCTCGTCGCCGCCGCCGGTGGCGCCGCGGTTCCCTCGGACCTCCACGCGTTGTGGAATACCCTCGCCGCCGAAGTGCCCGCGCTGGGCGCGATGCGTTTCGGCAACATCCCCGAAACGGGCCTGCTGCTCGACGCCACGCCGTTTGCCGGCCTGCCCTTCGTCGAGGGTGAGACGCTGCACTTCAAACCCGCCGCGGCGGCTGCCGCGCCGAAAGCTTAACGCCCCATGCGCACGCTCGTCTTCTCCGGCCTCGGCATCGGTTTCATCCTCATGGGCGCGGGGCTCTATGCGTTGACCCTGCGCAAGCCCGCCAAGCCCGCGCCGGCCAACCCGACCAAGGCGCAGCAGCGCGATCAGGCTGCCTTGGCCGAGGAGACGAAGAAGATGCGCGTCGCCGCCGCGGTCAGCGCCGGCGTCGGCCTCCTGATGGTCGTGTTCTCGCAAATCTGAGCCTTCCGCGATGGTCGAATTCTACACCAGTCTACCGCCGCTCGTGCAGGGAGTCCTGAAGGGGCTCGCGGTGATTCTCGTGATCTTCCCGATCGGCGGCGCCTGCTCGATGGCCGAGCGCAAGGTCTCCGCCTGGATCCAGGGCCGCCCCGGGCCCAACCGCGCCATCGTGCCGTGGGTTGCGTGGATCCCCGTCCTCGGCCCGTTCCTCCAGCGGCTTGGCATCTTCCACGTCATGGCCGACGGCGGAAAGATGCTCTTCAAGGAAGACGCGCTGCCGGGGCACGTGAACAAGTTCTACTTCGTGCTCGCCCCGATCGTCGCGATGATCCCCGCGCTCACCACCGTCACCGCGGTGCCGTTCGGCGCGTATTTCGATGCCGCGGGGAAAATGATCCCGCTCGCGCTCGCCAACGTCGACATCGGCCTGCTCGCCGTCTTCGCCGTGTCTTCGCTCGGCGTGTATTCGCTGATCCTCGCCGGCTGGGCCTCCAACTCGAAGTATCCCTTCCTCGGCGGTGTCCGCGCCTCCGCGCAGCTCATCTCCTACGAGCTGTCGATGACGCTCTCCGTCGTCCCGCTCTTCCTCTGGATCAACGCGCCCGGCCGGGAGGCCACGATGGGTCTGGCCCGCGCGGTCGAGTTCCAGAGCGGCTCCGGTTTCTGGGGCGGCGCGTGGTTCATCTTCATCATGCCGGTCTCGGCCTTCATCTTCATCACCGCCCTCTTCGCCGAGACCAACCGCCAGCCCTTCGACATGCCCGAATCCGAGGCCGACCTCGTCGGCGGCTTCCACACCGAATATGGCGCGTTCAAGTGGGGCCTCTTCTTCGTCGCCGAATACGCCCACATGGTCATCGGCTCCGGCGTGTTCACCCTCATGTTCCTTGGCGGCTGGAATCCGCTCCCGTGGGTCTCCCTCGCGGACCTGTGCGGCTGGATCGGTCTCGCCAATCCCATCCTCGTCGGCGCGCTCTCGATCGTGATCTTCCTCGGGAAGGTCCTCGCCCTGATCTTCTTCTTCATGTGGGTGCGCTGGACCGTGCCGCGCTTCCGCTACGACCAGGTGATGGAACTCGGCTGGAAGAAACTCCTGCCGCTCTCGATCGCCAATCTGCTGGTCTACGCCGCGTTCATCGCCGCGATCGAGACCGGCCAGCCTCTCTGGGTCCACGGCGTCATTGCCGCCGCCACGATCGGCGCCATCGCCTACGTGATCCTGCGTCCGCAACCGAAACTCGGGACCTAAGCGCCATGGCCGTCATCCAAGTCGAACGCAAACCACTCACCTTCGCGGAACGCACCTACGTCCCGCAGATCGTCGCCGGCCTCAAGACCACGTGGAAGCACCTCGTCGCGCCGAAGCAGACGATGGAGTATCCCGAGCAGCGTCCGGCCATCCCGGCCGGCTACCGCGGCGTGCCGACGCTCGTGAAGGATCCGAACGGCCGCGAGAAATGCGTCTCCTGCCAGCTCTGCGAATTCGTCTGCCCGCCCAAGGCCATCCGCATCACGCCCGGCGAGATTCCGCCCGGCACCGCGCACGAGCACGTCGAGAAGGCGCCGCAGGAATTCCAGATCGACATGCTCCGCTGCATCTACTGCGGCATGTGCCAGGAGGTCTGCCCCGAGGAGGCCATCTGGCTCCAGCAGCAGTATTCGATGACCGGCTACACGCGCGAGGAGATGGTCAACAACAAGGCCCGGCTTTACGAACTTGGCGGCACGCTCCCCGACGAGCACTTCAAGTGGGACCACAAGAAAACCGCCGAGGAGCACGGCAACGACCGGCACTGAGATGAACCGAACCGCCAAACGCAAAGAGGCGAAGGATCGCAAAGGCTCGCGAAGCGGATCGGGAGTCTTGGCGAACCTTCGCGCCGCTTCGCGTCTTGGCGTTTAACCGATCCGATGGCCTCCCTCCTCTTCAACGCCTTCGTCCTCTTCACGCTGATCGCCGCGGTCGGGGTCGTCGTGAACAAAAACGCGGTGAACGCCGCGATGTGCCTCCTGCTTGCGCTGGTCGGCGTCGCGGGCCTCTTCGTCGCGCTCGACGCCTACCTCCTGGCGTTCCTGCTCCTCCTCGTCTACGCGGGCGCGATCGTCGCGCTGTTCCTCTTCATCGTCATGCTGCTCGACAGCAAGGGCGACGACCGGCCCCGCATCGGCGGCCTGCCGCTCGCCGCCCGCGTGCTCGCCGTCGGCCTCGTGGGCCTCGGCGTCGCGACCTTCCTCGCGAAAAACGAACTCAAGGCACCCGCGCTCCCGGCCGTCGCCGTCGGCGCCGACCTCAAGCACTACGCCTACCAGCTGTTCACCACGTATCTGCTCCCCGTGCAGATCCTCGGTTTCCTGCTCCTGATCGCGATGCTCGGCGTGATCGTGCTCAGCAAGCGCTTCGAAGGGATGGATGACGTGAAATGATCACCGCCACGCTCAACACCTACCTGACGATCAGCCTCCTGCTGTTCGCCATCGGCCTGCTCGGCGTGCTCGTCCGCCGCAACACGCTCATCGTCTTCATGTGCCTCGAGCTCATGCTCGTGGCCTCGACCCTCGCCCTCGTCGCGTTCTCGCGGTTCAACGGCACGATGGACGGCAACGTCTTCGTTTTCTTCATCCTCACCGTCGCCGCCGCCGAGGTGGCCGTGGGTCTCGCCATCATCGTCGCGCTGTTCCGCAAGCGCGTGACCATCCAGGTCGACGAGCTCAACACGCTGAAGAACTGATTTTCGGAGATGTCGCCCTCGACCCTCGTCCTCGCCGTCCTGCTGCTGCCGCTCGCGTCCGCGGCCGTGATCGCGCTCTTCCTGCGGCGCTCCGGCGGCGCGGCCTCCGCCCTCTCGGTCCTCGCGGCCGCGGGTGTCGCCGGCGGCGCGTTCCTCCTCGCCTTCGGCGGCCACCGCGATTTCCCCGCCTCGGTCGAAGTGCTGCGCTTCGGCGACTTCGCGCTCTCGCTGGGCGTGAAATTCGACGACCTCGCCGCGCTCATGCTCACGATCGTCGGCGTCGTCGGCCTCTGCGTGCACGTCTTCTCGCTCGGCTACATGCACGACGACGGCGCGCGCGCCCGCTACTTCGGCGGCCTCTCGATCTTCATGTTTTCGATGCTCGGCATCGTCTTTGCCGACAATCTTTTCATGATGTTCATCTTCTGGGAGCTGGTCGGTTTCAGCTCCTGGCTGCTGATCAACCACTACCTGCACAAGCAGTCGGCGGCCGACGCCTCGAAGAAGGCCTTCATCGTCAACCGCGTCGGCGACTTCGGCTTCCTCATCGGTATCGTCTGGTGCCAGGCGCAGTTCAACACCGTCAACCTCGACGAACTCGCCAAGCTCGTCGCCGGCACGCCCGCCGCCGCCATTCCGAGCGCCATTCCGGTCCTTCTCTTCTGCGGCGCCGTCGGCAAATCCGCCCAGCTGCCGCTGCACGTCTGGTTGCCCGACGCCATGGAGGGTCCCACACCTGTCTCCGCGTTGATCCATGCGGCCACGATGGTCGCGGCCGGCATCTACATGCTCTGCCGCATCAACGTCCTCATGGTCCCGGATGCGCTCACCGTGATCCTGTGGATCGGCACCGCCACCGCGCTCTACGCCGCGCTGTGCGCCATCGTGCAGAGCGACATCAAGAAGGTCCTCGCCTACTCCACGCTCTCGCAGCTCGGCTACATGGTCGCCGCCTTCGGCCTCGGCTCGCTGAACGAGGTGCACGGCGACCACTCGCACCTCATCGCCGCCGGCGTCGGCGCCGCGATGTTCCACCTCACCACCCACGCCTTCTTCAAGGCCCTCATGTTCCTCGGCTCCGGCTCCGTGATCCACGCGTGCCACCATGAGCAGGACATCTTCAAGATGGGCGGGCTCGGGAAGAAACTGCCGGTCACGTTCGCCACCTTCACGGTCGGCGTCCTCGCGATCATCGGCACGCCGCTCCTCTCCGGCTTCTTCTCCAAGGACGCGATCCTCTATCTCTCCTACGCCAACAACAAGGCGGTCTTCGGCCTGCTCGCGCTCACCGCGATCCTCACCGCGTTCTACATGGTGCGCCTCTGGATTCTCGTCTTCCGCGGCACGCCGCGCAGCGAAAACGCCGACCACGCGCACGAGGGCGGCCTCACACTCACCGCGCCGCTCGTCGTCCTCGCCGTCCTCTCGGTCATCGGCGGTTACGGCTGGTTCTTCACGAGCATCGCGCGCGGCGCCTTCGACGGCGTCTACTCGCTCGTGCCGCACCCGCACGGCGCCGATCATTACGTTATCCTCGGCGTCTCCCTCGCGGTGCTCGTCATCGGTGCCACGGCGGCCTTCGCGATCTACAAGCCCGCCGCCACCGATGCGCTCGCGACGAAAGCTCCCGGCGCTTTCGGCGGCCTGCGCGCGATCTGGGCCTCGTTCGACCGCGCCTACGATTACTACGTCGCCAAGGTCCAGCAGCGCCTCGCGATGCTGCTCAACTTCCTCGAGCAGATCCTCCTCGCGGGCGTGATCGTCCGCGGTCTCGCCGGCCTCGTGGGACTCTTCGGCCTCGGCGCGCGGGCGCTGCACGTCGGCAACCTCAACGCCTACGCCTACTGGTTCCTGCTCGGCCTCGTGGGACTCTGGGCTTTCGCCGCGGGCTTCCTGAAATTCTGACGCGATGAGCAACCTGCCCTTCGATCCTCTGTTGGTCTCCATCGCGTTTCCGCTCGGGCTCGCGCTGCTCATCGCGCTCGGGCTGCCGAAGCGCTGGTCGGTCCGCCTCGCCTACGCCGGTTTCGCGGTGCCGCTGCTGCTCGCGCTGCACACCTGGTTTCATTTCAACAACGTCCCGCACGAGAGCGGCTACGCTTTCCTCCGCACCTACGACACCGGCCTCGGCGCGCTCGGCATCACCCTGAAGCTCGGCCTCAACGGCATCTCCATGCCGCTCTTCGCCATGGCCGGCATCGTCGGCTTTGCCGCCGGTCTCTACGCCATCCAGTCCCAGGCCGAGCGTCTCAAGATCTACCTCATGCTCCTGCTCGTCATGCAGGGCGGCTTGATGGGCGTGTTCGCCAGCGTCGACGTCTTCTTTTTCTACTTCTTCCACGAACTCGCGCTGATCCCGACGTTCATCATGGTCGGCGTCTGGGGCGGCCGCGACCGCAGCTATGCGGCGATGAAGATGACGATCTATCTCACCGCCGGTGCGATGATCTCCCTCATCGGCCTCATCGCCCTCTACGTGAAGAGCGGCGCCAACAGCTTCGATCTCATCGAACTCAAGCGCTATCTCGCCGCCAAGCCCCTCGCCGACTCGATCCAGCAGAACATCTTCGGCCTGCTGCTCCTCGGCTTCGGCGTCCTCGTTTCCCTCTGGCCGCTGCACACCTGGGCCCCGCTCGGCTACGGTGCGGCCCCGAGTTCCAATGCCATGCTGCACGCCGGCGTGCTCAAGAAATTCGGCCTCTACGGCCTCATCCAGGTCGGCCTGCCGCTGCTCCCGTCCGGCGCCACGCACTGGGCCATGCCCCTCGCCTGGCTCGCCGTGATCGGCAACGTCCTCATCGTCGGCCTCATCACCATCGCCCAGCGCGACCTCAAGCAGATGATCGGTTACAGCTCGGTCATGCACATGGGCTACGCATTCCTCGGCATCGCCGCGGGCTCGGTCCTCGGCGTCGGCGGCGTGGTGCTGATGATGGTCGCCCACGGCCTTTCCGTCGCGCTGCTCTTCCTGCTCGCGACCAGCGTGCATCATCGCACGCACACCTTCGCCCTCGATGAGATGGGCGGCCTCGCGCAGAAGGCGCCCGTTCTCGCGGCCCTGTTCGTCGCGGCCACGTTTGCCAGCATCGGCCTGCCGGGCTTCGCCAATTTCTGGGGCGAACTCGCCATCTTCGTCGCGCTCTGGAAACTCTCGCCGACCATCACCGTGCTCGCGATCGCCGGCGTGGTCATCTCCGCCATCTACGGCCTGCGTGCCGCCGCCGCAGTCTTCTTCGGCCCCGCCAGCGAGCGGATGAACGAAGTCGCCGCGAAACACCCGCCGGTCGACCTCCGCTGGTCCGAGCGCATTCCGGCCCTCGTCCTGCTCGCCGCGCTGCTCCTCGTCGGCCTCTGGCCCAAGTCCATGAGCGGTCCGATCAACGCCACCCTCACCGCGAAGACGCAGGTGGCCGCTGCCAACCGCTGAGCCCCTTTCGTTCGGATGAATCTCGAAGCCGTCAAATCCGCCGCCGCCGACAACATCTGGACGGCCATTTTCCCCGAGCTGATGCTCGGCTGCCTGGCGCTGCTCCTCCTCGTGCTGGAGATCGTGCTGCCGAAGAAACATCACGTCGTGATCGCCGACGTCGCCTCGGCCGGACTGCTCGGCACGCTCATCGGCCTCTGCCTCAACTGGAACTCCAGCCTCTTCGGCGCCGAGAGTTTCAACGGCCTCCTGCACTTCACCGCCGGCGGCCAGCTCATGCGCGCCTTCTTCCTGCTCGCCGCGCTGCTCGTGAGCATGCTCGCGCGCATCACGCTCGCCCGGCAGCCGATGCCCAAGGTCGAGTTCTACCACATCCTCCTCGTCGTCACCGCCGCCATGATGCTGCTGGCCCAGAGCAATCACTTCCTGATGCTCTTCGTGACGCTCGAGACCCTCACGATCGGCCTCTACATCCTCGTCAGCTACCACCGCACGAGCACCGCCTCCCTCGAGGCCGGCCTCAAATATCTCGTGATGGGCGCGCTGAGTTCCGGCCTGCTCCTCTTCGGCATCGTGCTGCTCTACGGCGTCGCGGGTAACCCGACCCTCCGCGGCTACAGCGACAACCCGATGCTCTACCGCGAGCTCGCGCGCTTCCTCGAGTCCAATCCGGACAACTTCCTCGCCAGCCTCGGCATCGTCCTCGTGCTCTCCGGCGTCGCGTTCAAGATCGGCGCGTTTCCCTTCCAGATCTGGGTGCCCGACGTTTACCAGGGCGCGCCCACGCCCGTGACCGCCTTCCTCGCCGTCGCGTCCAAGGCCGCCGGTTTCGCCGTGCTGCTCAGCCTCTGCGGCAAGGACGGCGCCTTCGCCCCGTATGCGTGGCTCACCACGCCGGTGCTCACCGCCCTCGCCGCGGCGACGCTGATCTTCGGCAACATCGCCGCGCTCACGCAGCACAACGTGAAGCGCCTCATCGGCCTCTCCGGCGTCTCCCACGCCGGCTTCCTGCTGCTCGGCGTCGTGGCCGCCGCCGGTTCCCACATCGCGACCGGGGCGATCTACTTCTACCTCTTCGCCTACCTCATCGCCTCGTTTGCCGTGTTCGGCGTGATGACGCACGTCGCCGGCGCCGACGACGCCGATCAGTCACTCGACCACTACTCCGGTCTCGCCAAGGAGAGTCCCTTCCTCGCCACCGTGCTCGCCGTCGGTCTGGGCTCGCTCGCCGGCATCCCGCCGCTCGCCGGCTTCATGGGCAAGATGCTCGTGTTCATCTCCGCGTATCAGGCCGGCGCCCGCTGGCTCCTCGCGATTGCCGCCGCCGGCGTCGTCGTCTCGATCTATTACTACTTCGGCTGGATCAAGGCCGCCTTCTTTGAGACATGGACTCCGCCTTCGGATGCCGCACCCGCGCGTCCGGCGCGCACGCCGGTGACGCTCTTCACCGGCGCCACGCTCGGCGCTCTCGCGCTGGCCTCGATCGTCCTCGGTTTCTACCAGGGACCGATCGGCCAGTGGATCGCGGCCCGCTGATCCGGGCTGAATGGGGGAGGGGCTTTGGGCCCCGCCAGGCCGTCGCAAAAGCGGCGCGCACCGTTCAGGCCCATGGGCGCGTAACCGCGCACCGCGCGTTTCCCGTCTTGCCCAGCGTCGTGCTTCTTGCGGCCATCGGGTGAATCCATGCGCATCACCGGCATCGCCCTCGTCCCGCCCCCGTCCGCCGCCGATTGCCCCAAGGTCACCCCCGAACTGCTCGCCTCCGTCCTCGCCCGTTACTCGCGGAGCAACGAGGGCCTCGCCGCCATCCTCGCCAAGGTCGACCTCGCCAATCCCGATGCCTCGATCGACCGCATCCTCAAGTTCGTCGACTACGGCCACGCCTCGATCGGCGGCCTCACGGGCGGACTCGCCATCGCGCTCGACGATGTGTCGATGTGGCTCGCGTATAAGATTTTTGAGATCGCGCAGATGGCCGACGGCCAGGAGTCGAGCACGCGCTACATCACGATGGACGCCGCGAACCTGCCGCGGCCCGAGGACATCGGCATCCCGGCCGACCTCGAGGCGCGCTGGCGCGACATCCTCGCGCGCAGCTTCAGCGCCTACCACGCCGAATACGCGCGCCTCGATGCCCTCGCCACCGCGGAGCCCCAGCGCGTGCGGCTCCCGGCCGACGCCAAGCCCCCGGTCGTCACCCGCCTGCGCAAGAACTACGCGCTCGACCGCGCGCGCTACTTCATCCCCTTCGCGACGCGCACCAATCTCGGCCTCGTGCAGTCGTCCCGCATGTGGGCGACGACGGTGAAGCACCTCGACTCGCTGCCCCAACCCGAGGCCCGCGCCGCGGCGAAACTCATCCGCGACGAGCTGCTCAAGCAGTCCCCGCGGCTCATGCGCCACAGCTCCGCCGAGCAGTCCTTCCTTGCGCAGACGCAGCAGGAACTTGCGACCTCGCTCGCCCTCGGCGCCGAACGCCTCTCCGCCGAACCGCTCGCCGATCAGGTCTGGGTCCACGTCGACCGCGCCACTCCGCCGTGGCTGCCCGAACGGCAGTCCATCGCCGAGGCGCTGCGCCATCGGTCCAACCGCTACGGCCAGCAGGGCACGGCAACGCGGCGCATGCGCGTGACCTTTGCGTGGAACAACATGGCTCTCGCCGAGCTGCGCGATCTCAACCGCCACCGCACCGGCCACCGTTATACTCCGCTCATCCAGGCCGGCTTCTACCTGCCGCCCGAGATCGACCGTGCCCCGCATCGCCAGCTCCTCGCCGACCAGCTCGCCCTCACGCGCGAGCTGATCGCCCGCGGCTCGCCCGCCTACGTCTACTCGTTGCTGCTCGGCGCGCAGACGCCCTTCGAGCACAGCACGCACGCCGACAAGTTCATCTACGAGGCCGAGCTCCGCACGGGCATGGGTGCGCATTTCCGCTACGCCGAGCACCTGAGCGCGGTGCTGCATCGGTTTTTCGCCGAGGTGCCCGAGGCCCGCAGCTGGGTCGTCGAAGGCACCGCGGAGCCGGAGTAAACGCGCCGCGTGGAGGCCGCCGCGCCGCGCAGAAATTGGCGTTGCCGCAAACGAACGGCAGGTCATTCCTGCGTCGTGCGTTTTGCCATGCAGCCGATCCGCTGGTTTCTCTGCGCCGGTTTGGCGGGCTCGAGCGCGGCGGTGTTCGCCGCGAGTGCGACGAGCCCGGTCGACTACACGCAGCGCAACGCTCCCTTCGCGCCCGGCGAGGGCCTTGCGCCCGACAAACGCGCGCCGGAGAAAAACGACGCCGTGCAGCAGAAGCGCGTCACGCCCCCCTCGGTCGACAAGAAGCCGGCCGCCGTGGGTGACCGCCGCGCCGCGATCGACGTGAACGAAACGCGGCCGAAGTCCGTGCAGGAAAAGGACACGCGCCCGGTCGAGAAGGTCGACGTGGAGCGCAGCGGCTACGACCAGCAGCGGGCCAGGATTTCCACCAAGGACGACACGAACAAGCCGCCCATGGTGGCGAAGTATCAGGACAGCCTCACCTCGGCCACGCAGAGCAACATGGCGCGTTTCCCCGCCATCGACAAAGCGACCAACGTGAAGGTGAACCGCTTCGTTTTCCGGAAAAACGGCGGTGAACTCTCCGAGTCCGCCGCGCGCGCGCCCATCGTGCCTGCCGCCGGTGGAGCCTCGCTTGGCCGCTGAGCCCGGCGCCCCGGATGTCCTTCCGCGTTTTGCAGTTCAACATGCAGTTCGGGCAGATCTGGGATGACACGTATCCCGATCGCGCGCCGATCCGGCTCGAGGCGTCGCTCGAGGAGATCCGGCGGCACGAGGCCGACATCATCCTGCTGCAGGAGGTCGAGCGCGCGCTGCCGGGCGGCGTGCAGTTCCAGCCGCCGCCGAATTACACCCGCCTGCGCGAGGCGCTCACGGGCTACGACAGCTGGTTCGGATATCCCAAGGCCGATCCGCGCGAGCTGCCCTTCGGCATCGGCCTCGCGATCTTTTCGCGCACGCCGCTGCGGGAGACCACCCGGCTCGACCTGCCGTCGCCGCCGATCGAGTTCGATTTTTTCGGCGACAAGAAGACGCCGACCGACCGGCTCCTGATCGGCGCGAAGACCACCGTCGCGGGACGCGAGTTGCAGCTGATGAACACGCACCTCCTCGCGTTCTTCATGCTCGGCTCGAGCAGTGCGGCCAATCCCGTCCAGCGCACGCTCGTCGCCGAGCAGCTCGCCAAGTGCAAAGGCCCGACGCTGCTCACCGGCGATTTCAACGTCAGCCGCCACGAGTCGCTGGTCACGCAGTTCGCGGCCCAGGGCTTCCAGACCGTCCAGCAGAGCGAGGTCACGTGGCGCCGCCGGCCCTACGTGCTCGATCACATCTTCTACAACGCCCCGCTGCGCTGCCTCCGTCACGCGGTGCGGCCCACGTCCGCCAGCGACCACCACGCGCTCGTGGCGGATTTCGAATTCGCCTGAGCCCGGTCGAGCGCGGCGACCGCGCGATCCGCCCGCCCGCCGCCGCCCGCCTTACTTCGCGCGGCGGATGCGCTCCTTCTCGGCCTCCTTCTCCTCCTCGAAACGCGCGCGCTCGCTCGCGAGCTGCTGCTTGATCTTCTCCGCGTCGTCGAACTTCTGGGCCTCGAAGGCCTCGTCGAGCTGCTTCTTCAGAAAGATCTCCCGCTCGGCGAGCTTGCCCTTGTAGACGCGGTCGATCTCGGCGAGCCGCGCTTTCTTCTCCGCGGTCAGCGGCGCCGAGCCCGAGGGGTCCGACTTGGCGAGGCGCTCCATGGCGAGTTCGTAGGCGCTTTTCATAGGTGTTGGCGTTCACCAAAGCCACGAACCGCCGGAAGGAAAGCGCAACCTGCGCGCTCGTGCGGTCAGCGATACGTCACGCCGAAGACCAGCGTGAGCGCGACGATCGCGAGCGGCGGCCACCAGCTCCCGGCCCGGCGGTGCCAGCGCTGGCGGTAGCCGAATCCCAGCGCCGCAAACAACGCGATCACCGCGGCCGGACCGATCCACGCCGCGGCGAACTCCGCGGTCTTCCACGCGTGCGGCAGGGCGACGAAGCCGCGCACGCCCAGGTCCACGCCCCACAGCACGAGCACCGTCGCGTGGTTGAAGAGCGCGGCGGCGGGACCGAGCGCGACCAGCCCGCAGAGCAGCGAGACGAAGCCGCCGAGGATCACGAGTGTGGAGACCGGGATCAGCACGAGGTTCGCCAGCAGCGCGGCCGGCGTGAACAGGTTGAAGTAGAACACGCCGAGCAGCGTGCTCACGAGGGTCGACGCGAGGCCGATCGCCACCGCCGCGACGAGTTTCCGGTGCAGGGTGTCGAGGGCATGATGATGCCAGCGCCACGTCGCCTTCGGCAGCGCCTTGAACAACGCCCAGCGGTCCGTCCACGCGTCGCTCAACGGCAGCCCGAGCAGCAGCAGCGCGGCGACGATCCCGTAGCTCAGCTGGAAACTCGCGCTGAAGATCTGCAGCGGCCACACGACCACCACGATGAGCGCGGAGAGCCCGAGCGCCGCCAGCGGGTTGCCCGGCGCGCGCAGCAGCAGCGAGGCCTGCAGCAGCGTGACCATGAGAAACGCGCGGACGGCGGATGGCGTGCCGCCCGTGATGTCGACGTAGAGCCACAGCGCCACGCTGCTCACGACGAATCGCGCCGCGCCCGGCAGCCGCAGCAGCATCAGCAGCGCCTGCAGCCCGATCGCGATCACGCCGATGTGGAGACCACTGATCGCAAACAGATGCATCGTGCCGCTGCGCATGAAGAGCGTGCCCTGCTCGTCGCTCAGCTCGTGCTGCTGCCCGAGCAGCATCGCGCGCAGCACGCCCGCAATTTCCGGCCGCTTCTCCGCGACGCCGCGCGAGAGAATGGCGGCGAAATGGCCGAGCACGCGGCGGCAGAACACGTGGTAGGCGCCCGGCGGCTGCACGATGTCGACCACACGCCCGCGGGTGAGGCGGAAGTTCATGCCGGCGTTCACCAGGTAGCCGTCGAACGAGTTGCGCGGCGGATCGGCCGGCAGGGCGGCGAGCACGCCCACCACGGCGATCGTCGTGCTGCGGAGCGGAGCGGCTTCGTTGCGGCGCAGCGCGAGCGAGAAGTAGACGCGTTGCCCGCGCAGCTCCGCGAGGTGCATGCCGGCGGCGGCGATGGTCGCGAGGCCGCTGACCTTGCGCGGATCGTGGCC
>JACCED010016510.1_pt1 | contig 27694 bp, 30 predicted proteins | sample 7455021 | NCBI WGS metagenome assembly JACCED01 (sample SAMN15323456, study PRJNA562643) | freshwater metagenome | isolation source: river surface water | place: USA:Blue River Watershed | collected 2017-08-19 | reverse complement strand
TTGAAGTGGCCGAGTTCGTGCGCGAGCACCGCTTCCATTTCGGCGGGGCTGAGCTGCTGCAGCAGGGTGTCGAAAAACACCACGCGCTTGCTGGCGCCGAAGCCCACGAAAAACGCGTTCGAGTGCGCCGACCGGCGGCTGCCGTCCATCACGAAAAAGCCCTTGGCCCGGAAACCCGCGCGCTGCATCAGCGCCTGCACGCGCGCCTTGAGCGCCTCGTCCTCGAGCGGCGTGAACTTATTAAAGAGCGGCATGATCACGTTCGGCGCGATCGCCATGATCAAGAGCTGCCAGAGCACCAGCGCGCCCCAGGCCCACAGCCACCACAGCGCGCCGCCCGCGTCCATCAGCCACAGCACCAGCGCCAGCAGCGGCAGGCCCAGCACCGCGCCGAGCGCGAGGCCCTTGGCCAGGTCGCTGAGCCACAGCGCGGGCGTCATCTTGTTGAAGCCAAAGCGCTGCTCGATGCCGAAGGTCTGCGCCAGCGACAGCGGCAGGCCGATGGCGCCACCGATCAGCACAAAGCCCAGCACCAGCGCGAGCTGCTGCGCCAGGCCCGGGGCCATGAAGCCCAGCAGCCACTGGTTGAGGGCATCGAGGCCACCAAGCAGTGTCCAGCCCAGCAGCACCACCGCGTCCAGCAGGATGTCCCATTGCGCGAGCCGGGCCTTGGCCAGGGTGTAATCGGCCGCCTTCTGGTGGTCCGCCAGCGCCATGCGCTGCGCATAGGCCTCGGGCACGGCGCCGCGGTGCGCGGCCACGTGCCGCACCTGGCGTGCGTTGAGCCACAGGCGCAGCAGCACATGCGCCAGCAGCGCCGCGGCCAGCGTCAGGGTGAGAAACAGCGAAGGGTTCATGGCCGCGATTGTAGAGAGCCGGGCACGGGCCGCAGGCCATCGGCGACAATCACGGCCATGACTTCAGACATTGCCAGCCCCGCCCTGACCTTGGCCAAATCGGACCAAAACCTGGTCTGGATCGATTGCGAAATGACCGGCCTCGACCCCGAGAAAGAACGCCTGCTCGAGATCGCCGTGATCGTCACCGGCCCGCACCTCACACCGCGCATCGAGGGCCCGGTGCTGGTGATTCACCAAAGCGAGGCGCAGCTCAAGCAGATGGACGCCTGGAACAAGGGCACGCACGGCAAGAGCGGGCTGATCGACAAGGTGCGCGCCTCGACCACCACCGAGGCCGAGGCCGAGCAGCAGATACTGGACTTCCTCAAGCAGTACCTGCCCAAGAACGCCTCGCCGCTGTGCGGCAACACGATCAGCCAGGACCGGCGCTTTCTGGTCAAGTACATGCCCAAGCTCGAGGCGTTTTTTCACTACCGCAACCTCGATGTGAGCACGCTCAAGGAGCTCTCGCGCCGCTGGAAGCCCGAGGTCTATTCGGCCTTCAAGAAGCAGCAGCGCCACACGGCGCTGGCCGATGTGCACGAGTCGATCGACGAGCTCGCGCATTACCGCGAGCATTTCATTCGTCTGTGAAGGTTTTCCCCCTGCGGGCATGATGCGGACTGCTCTGCACGATGAAAGGCTTGGCACCATGCACCTGAACCCTTCGCGCCGCACCTGGCTGCTCGCGGCCGCGGCCCTTGCGGCGGGCCCAACCCTGGCCCGCAGCGCCACCGACCAGCCCGTGCTCGAGGTCTGGAAAGACCCGAACTGCGGCTGCTGCCACCTCTGGCTGGAACACCTGCAGGCCCACGGCTTTGCGGTGCAGATCCACGACGTGGGCAACACCGCGGCGCGCAAGCGCCTGGGCATGCCCGAAAAACTGGGTTCTTGCCACACCGCGCGCGTGGGCGGCTATGTCATCGAAGGCCATGTGCCGGCCGCCGACATCCAGCGCCTGCTGCGTGAAAAACCGCAGGCCCTGGGCCTGGCGGTGCCGGGCATGCCGATCGGCAGCCCGGGCATGGACGGCCCGGAATACAAGGGCCGCAAAGACGCCTATGCCGTGCTGCTGGTGCAGCGCGACGGCAGCACGCGCACCTTCAGCCGCTATGCGGGCGATCGGCCCATGGCCCAGCGCCGCGCGCCGCACGCGGCCTGAGCCTCAGGTGGTGGCGATGTCGACCACGACATTGCCGATCACCTGACCGCCCTCGACCGCCAGGTGCGACTGCGCGGTCGCCTCGAGCGAAAAACGGGCCCCGATCGGCATTTGCAGCGCCTGCCGCTCGAGCAGGCCATTCAGGCGCGCGATGGCCGCTATGCGGTCGGCGGGCTGGAGCTCGTAGACCAGGAAGAACTTGACGCCCAGCGATGCGAACAACCAGGGCCGGTAGGCAAAGCGCTGCTCCAACGCATTGGAGCCGTAGCACACCACCGTGCCATGGGGCTTGAGCGCCTCGGGCGCCCATTCGGCCGTGCTCGAAAAATCCATGTCGATGACCACGTCCACGCCCTGGCCGCGCGTGAGCTCGCGCACGCGCTCGGGCACGGACTCCCGCTTGTAGAAGATCGGCGCATGCAGGCCCGCGGCCTGCGCATGCGCGGCACGCTCGGCTGAGCCCACCGTGCCCAGCACCTCCGCGCCGGCCTGCCGCGCCAGCTGCGTGATGCAGTGCCCAACCGAAGACGCGGCGCCCACCACCAGCACACGCTGACCACGCAAATCGCCCGCCAGCCGCTCGGCCCAGACCATGGCCTGCACGGCGGTGAGGGCCGGGATGCCCAGGCAGGCGCCCGCTGCGAAATCGGTGCCCTCAGGCAGGCGCACCGCCTGCGCCTGCGGCAGCACCACGTACTCGGCGGCGGTACCCATCGCACGCTGCCACTGCGCGTTCCAGGTCCAGACGCGTTCGCCCAGGCGCGCGCGGTCCACGCCTTCGCCCACCTGGTCGATCAGGCCGGCGCCGTCGCTGTGCGGCACGATGCGCGGCTCGCCGAGCGGGCGCGCGCGGCGCGACTTGACGTCCGAAGGGTTGACGCCCGAAGTCAGCAGGCGCACCCGCACCTCGCCCGGGCCGGCTTGGGGTGTGGGCAATTCACCGTGCGTGAGCACCTGCTCGGCAGGGCCGTTTTGGCTGTACCAGACCGCTTTCATCGCCATCTCTCCTTCGACAGGGGGTGTTTTGGCGCGGCATCTTAGGCGTGCGCCGCCAGGGCGCGCGACACGCCAGCGACAGGGCCGCCTGCCACCGCCCAAGGGGCAGGCCAGCAGGAAAAGCCAGGCTGTGGGATAATTGCGCCATCGCCACCTCAAAGCGGTGGCGTTTTTCTTGCATCTCCCCTCATGCCTTGGCCCCGGACTCCTGTCTGAAATCGGGCCACTCTCCTGACAGCGGAACCCGCGTTCCGCACCCCTGGCGAGCACCGTTTGAAGGTTGATGTCTTTTTCAACCTGACGGTGCCTGCGGCTGCCCTGCCGCGGCTGCCGTGCGAGTTTTTTTCATGACTGAACAACTGAACGACCTGCAGGCCGAGCTGTCGCCTGCGCAAGACCTTTCCCTCGACATCTCTGTGGACACCCCCGAAGTGGGCGAAACCACGGAATCGAACGCGCCCAACGGCTTTGTGCAGCTGGGCCTGGCCGACGAGCTGATCCGCGCCGTGGCCGATCTGGGCTACACCCAGCCCACCCGCGTGCAAGAACAAGCCATCCCGCTGGCCCTGCCCAGCGACGACGAAGCGCACCACGGCTACAACGACCTGATGGTTTCCAGCCAGACCGGCAGCGGCAAGACCGCCGCCTTCCTGCTGCCGGTGCTGCACACCCTGATCCAGCAGCAAGCCGCTGCCGAAGCCCAGGCCAAGGCCGATTACGAGCAAGCCTGCGCCGACGCCATCGCGCGTGGCGAAGAGCCCCCGAAACGCGCCCGCCGCAAAGACCCGACCAACCCGCGCAACTTCAAGGCCGCCGTGCCCGGCGCCCTGGTGCTGTGCCCCACGCGCGAACTGGCGCAACAGGTGGCGCACGACGCGATCGAGCTGGTCAAGCACTGCCGCGGCCTGCGCATCGCCAACGTGGTGGGCGGCATCCCCTACCAGCTGCAAATCGCCAAGCTGCAAAACGCCAACCTGGTGGTGGCCACGCCGGGCCGCCTGCTGGACCTGCAGCGCTCGATGCAGCTCAAACTCAACGAAGTGCAGTTCCTGGTGGTCGACGAAGCCGACCGCATGCTGGACCTGGGTTTTTCCGACGACCTGGCCGAGATCAACCAGCTCACCGCCCAGCGCCGCCAGACCATGATGTTTTCCGCCACCTTTGCGCCGCGCATCCAGCAACTGGCCATGCGCGTGATGCACGACGGCGGCTCGGGTGTGCACAAGGTGCAGATCGACAGCCCGCAAGAGAAACACGCCAACATCAAGCAAACGCTGTTCTGGGCCGACAACGCCGAGCACAAGCGCCAGCTGCTCGACCACTGGCTGCGCGACGCCAGCATCGACCAGGCCATCGTGTTCGCCAGCACCCAGATCGAGTGCGACGGCCTGGCCACCGAGCTGCAGCAGGCCGGCTTTGCCGCCGTGGCCCTGCACGGCGCCCTGAGCCAGGGCCTGCGCAACCGCCGCCTGATGGCGCTGCGCAACGGTCAGGTGCAGATCCTGGTGGCCACCGACGTGGCCGCGCGCGGCATCGACGTGCCCACCATCACCCACGTCTTCAACTTCGGCCTGCCGATGAAGGCCGAGGACTACACCCACCGCATCGGCCGCACCGGCCGCGCTGGCCGCTCGGGTCTGGCCGTGACCTTTGCCGAAATCCGCGACCGCCGCAAGATCGGCGACATCGAGTTCTACACCAAGCAGCCCTTCAAGGCCGAGGTGATTCCTGGCCTGGAGCCCAAGCAACGCTTTGACTACCCTGCACGCAAGTCCTTTGGTGGCAAGGGCGGCGGCAAAGGCGGCCGCAGCGACCGTGGCGAGCGCGGTTTTGGCGGCCAGGCCAAAGGCTGGGGCCACCGCGGCGGTGAGCGCTTTGAAGGCCAGGGCCGCGGCGGCGACTTCCGTGGCAACGACTTCCGCGGCGGCGAGCGTTTCGAACCCCGCTTCGAACCGCGCAAAGACGGTGGCCGCCAGGAGCCGCGTTTTGAAGCCCGCCACGACCCGCGCTTCGAGCCGCGTCAGGACCGCTTCGCCGGCGAGCGCGCCCACCACGGCCACGGCGAGCAGCGCTTTGAACAACGTTTCGAGCGCCGCGACGAACGCGCGCCGCGCAGCTTCGACAAGCCGGCCTTCGCCCCGCGCGGCCAGGCCCGCGCTGGCGCTGGCAATGAGCGTTTCGGCGAGCGCACAGCGCGCGGCCCCAAGCAGGTCGGCGGCGGCTTCAAGCCCCACGCCCCCAAGCGCCGGGCTTGATCCTGTCTCGCCCATCCACCTGGGCGCGCAGCGCCCATGGCATGCACAAGGGCCGGGCAACGGGGTGGCGACGATTTCTGTCCTTCGGGACAGCATGAGGAGCCGGCCTGTTGCCCGGCCCTTGTGCATGCCTACCCCGCGCAAGCGGTCAAAGAAAAACCGCCAGGGCTTTCGCACTGGCGGTTTTCTTTTGGGGCAGTCCCGAATTACTGGGCAGCCACAGCCGCTTTGCGCTGGGGCAGCTTTTCCTTGATGCGAGCCGACTTGCCGCTGCGCTCGCGCAGGTAGTACAGCTTGGCACGGCGGACATCGCCACGGCGCTTGACTTCGATGCTGGCGATCAGCGGGCTGTAGGTCTGGAACGTGCGCTCCACGCCTTCGCCGCTGGAGATTTTGCGCACAGTGAAGCCGCTGTTGAGGCCACGGTTGCGCTTGGCGATCACCACGCCTTCGTAAGCCTGCACGCGCTTGCGGTTGCCTTCCACCACGTTCACGTTCACGATGACGGTGTCACCGGGGGCGAACTCGGGGATGTTCTTGCCAAGGCGAGCGATTTCTTCTTGCTCGAGGGTCTGGATCAGGTTCATGTTGAACTCCAAATTCTCCCGTTCATGCCCGCTGCACTGGGGGCGTTCCTGGCGCTCTTTATCAAAGAGACTGTCGGCTGCACAGCTGGCAGCAGGCCGGACCGCGGCGGGTAGAGGACCGAAAAGCCTTGGATTATAGCTTTTTCAGGAAAGTTTCATCCGCCGGGCTCAGGCGGCCCGCGGCACGGGCCTGCGCGATCAGCTCGGGGCGGTGCCTGGCCGTCAGCGCCAGGCTTTGCTCGCGCCGCCAGCGTTCGATGCGCGCGTGGTGGCCCGACAGCAGGGCTTCGGGCACGGCCTCGCCCTGCCAGAGCTCGGGCCGGGTGTAGTGCGGGCTGTCGAGCAGGCCGTCGAGCGCGGGGTTGAAGCTGTCGAGCTGGTGGCTGCCTTCGTCATTGAGCACTCCGGGCTGCAGGCGCGCCACCGCGTCGAGCAGGGCCATGGCCGCGACCTCGCCGCCCGAGAGCACGAAGTCGCCCAGGCTGATCTGGTGCGTCACATGCCGGTCGATGAAGCGCTGGTCCACGCCCTCGTAGCGCCCGCAGAGCAAGACAGCGCCCGCGCTGTCGGACCAACCCTGCACGGCCGTGTGCCGCAGCGTCTGGCCGATCGGCGAGAACAGCACCAGCGGTGCCGGCGCGGCCTCGGCGCGCTCGGCGCGGATGGCCTGCAGGCAGCGCTCGAGCGGCTCGGCCAGCATGACCATGCCGGGGCCGCCGCCAAAGGGCCGGTCATCGACGCGGCGGTATTGGCCTTCGGCAAAGTCGCGCGGGTTCCACAGCCGCACATCGACCTGGCGCGTCTCGTAGGCGCGGCGGGTCACGCCGACCTGCAAAAAGGGGCCGAACAACTCGGGAAACAGGGTGATGACGTCAAAGCGCATGGCCGCGCCCAGATTTTCAGTAATCGGGCTGCCAGTCCACGGTGATGCACCGTGCGGCGATGTCGACCTGGTCGACGAAAGCGGAGACGAAGGGGATCATGCGCTCGACCGCCTTGCCACCTTCTTCGGCCTGCAGCACCAGCACGGTTTGCGGGCCGGTGGCCATGAGCTCGCGCACCGTGCCCAGCAGCACGCCCTCGCGGTTGCGCACGGCCAGGCCGATCAGATCGACCCAGTAGTATTCGCCTTCTTCGGGGGTCGGAAAACTCGAACGCGGCACGAAAATGCGCGCGCCCTTGAGGCTTTCGGCGGCGTTGCGGTCCGCGATCTCGGCGCTGCTGGCGACCACGCTGTCGGAGTGTTCCTTGGCTTCGCGCACGCGCAGCAAAAGGGGCTGCGTCCAGTCATCGCCTGCGGCCGCCGCCTCGCTCGGACGGCGCGGCTTGGCGCTGCGCTCGGGCGGCAGCAAAAACCAGCGCTTGGAAGAAAAAAGCGCCTCGGGCGAGGCGCTGTGGGGCAAGACCTTGAACCAGCCTTTGATGCCCCAGGCGTCCAGGATGCGCCCGACTTCGATGGCGTCAGCCGGCAGTTCGGCTGTCTCGAGCGGGGGACGCATCCGGGAGGGGCCAGTCAGGCGGCGGCCTTGGCGGCTTGCTTGATCAGGCGGTCCACGGTGGGGGACGACTGGGCGCCCACGCTCTGCCAGTAGCTCAGGCGGTCCTGGGCGATGCGCAGGCCCTGCTCGCCTTCGACAGCGGAGGGGTTGTAGAAACCGATGCGCTCGATGAAGCGGCCATCGCGGCGCACGCGCTTGTCGGCAACGACGATGTTGAAGAAGGGACGGCCCTTGGAGCCGCCGCGGTTCAGACGAATAACGACCATGATTTATCCTGGGGTGCTTGGCCCACTGCGGCTTGGAAAAGCAGCGCGCCGTATCCTTCAGCGTTTGAGACACGCAACTGGCCACCCGGCCAGTGACACACTGAAAAGCCCTGGATTATAGCCTGAGCTCGCCGCGCGCATGGCCCTGGGCGCCGGGCGGGTTCGCCGCTGCCCGATAATCGCCCCCCATGAAAAACAAGACGCTGGCCACCTGGCTGACTTTCTTCGGCGGCCCGCTCGGGCTGCACCGCTTTTACCTGCGCGGCCTGGGCGACCTGTGGGGCTGGCTTTTGCCGCTGCCCACGGCGCTCGGTTTGTACGGCATTGAGCGCGTGCTGCGCTACGGCCAGGACGACCAGATGAGCTGGTGGCTGATCCCGCTGCTGGGCTTCAACATCGCGGCCTGCGGCCTGAACGCCATCGTCTACGGCCTGATGACACGCGAAAAATGGAATGCGCGCTACAACCCGGGCGCCACGTCCGAGCACGAAGCGGGCCGCACGGGCTGGCTGACCATTGGCGGGGTGGCGATCGCCCTGCTGGTGGGCACGGCGATCCTGATGTCGAGCATCGTGTTCAGCTTCCAGCGCTACTTCGAATACCAGATCGAGGAAGCGCTGAAGGTCAGCCAGTGATCAAAACAGCTGCAGGCTCAACCAGTAGGCGACCGCAGCGACAAAAGCGCTGGCCGGGATGGTGAAGACCCAGGCCCACACGATGTTGCCCGCCACCCCCCAGCGCACGGCGCTCGCGCGCTGCGTCGAGCCCACGCCGACGATGGCGCCGGTGATGGTGTGCGTGGTCGAGACCGGGATGCCCAGGCCGGTGGCGATGAACAGCGTGAGCGCACCGCCGGTTTCGGCGCAAAAGCCGCCCACCGGCTTGAGCTTGGTGATCTTCTGACCCATGGTCTTGACGATGCGCCAGCCGCCAAACATGGTGCCCAGGCCGATCGCCAGGTAGCAGCTGACGAGGACCCAGCGCGGCGGGGTCTTGTCGGCGCAGGTGGCGTAGCCCGTGGCCATCAGCAGCATCCAGATGATGCCGATGGTTTTTTGCGCGTCGTTGCCGCCGTGGCCCAGGCTGTAGGCGCCGGCCGACACCAGTTGCAAGCGGCGGAACCACTTGTCGACCTTGAGCGGACGCGTGCGGCGAAAGATGTTGGCCACGATCACCATCATCAGCGAGCCCAGGGCAAAGCCCAGCAGCGGCGAAACGAAGATGAAGGTCACGGTCTTGAGGATGCCGGCCGACAGCAGCGCGCCGGTGCCGGCCTTGGCGATGACCGCGCCCACGATGCCGCCGATCAGCGCATGCGAGGAGCTGCTCGGGATGCCGTAGTACCAGGTGATCACGTTCCAGGTGATGGCGCCCACCAGCGCGCCGAACACCACATGCGTGTCGACCACGCCGGGCATCACGATGCCCTTGCCCACGGTGGCGGCCACGCTCAGGTGGAAGACGAAGATGGCGACGAAGTTGAAGAAGGCCGCGAACACCACGGCCTGGGTCGGCTTGAGCACGCCGGTGGAGACGACGGTGGCGATCGAGTTGGCCGCATCATGAAACCCGTTCATGAAGTCGAAAGCCAGCGCCAGGGCCACCAGCAGCATCACCACCCACAGGGCGGACTGGACGGTTTCCATCGGTCAGGACTCCTGCGCGATCAGGAGTTCTCGAGGACGATGCCCTCGATCTGGTTGGCCACGTCCTCGCACTTGTCGGTGATCGTTTCCAGCAACTGGTAGATGGCCTTGAGCTTGATGATCTCGCGCACATCGGGCTCGTCGCGGAAGAGCTTGCTCATGGCGCTGCGCATCACGCGGTCGGCGTCGGACTCGAGGCGGTCGATTTCCTCGCAGGTCTTGAGCGCCGATTCGGCCACGGCCGGGTCGCCAATGCGCGCCAGCAGCTTGACCACGTCCTGCAGGCGCTCGCAGCAGCGCACCGACAAATCGGTCAGGCGCGTGATCTCTTCGGTCATGTGCTTGACGTCGTACAGGGCCATGGTTTCGGCGGTGTCCTGGATCAGGTCGGCCACGTCGTCCATCAGGTTGATCAGCCCGTGGATCTGTTCGCGGTCGATCGGGGTGATGAAGGTGGTGTGGATCAGGCGGTTGACTTCCTGGGTCACGCGGTCGGCCGCGTGCTCGGCATTGTCGACCTCGCGGTTGTATTTTTCGCGCAGGTGGGTGTCGCTGTAGTTGGCCACCAGGTTGGCGAACGCGCGCGCCGCCTCGACGATGCGCTCGGCATGCTGGTTGAACAGTTCAAAAAAATTGCCCTCTTTGGGCAGCAGCTTGCCGAACAGCATGAAAGAAGCTCCAGTGTTTTTGACATCCTGATGAAGATCAGATGTCAATTGAATGACCAAAGGAGTTTAACCGCTCAGGCGTTTCTAAATATGACACACACCGTGCCCGCCGGGCTCAGCGCGGCCATGGGCCAGACCTGAAAGGGGGCCATCCGGTTCATGGGGTCCGATCTTCGAGCACGGCGATGGTTTGGTTCTGCACCGCGGCCAGGGCCTCGGCGCCCACGCGTTCGGGCGCGAGGTCGGCGAGCGGGTGCAGCACAAAGGCGCGCGAGCGCATGCGCGGGTGCGGCACGGTGAGCCGCGGGCTGTCGATGCGGGCATCGCCATAGAGCAGCAGGTCCAAATCCAGCGTGCGCGGCGCGTTGCGGTATGGACGCTCGCGCCCTGCGGCCTGCTCCAGCGCCTGCAGTTGTGCGAGCAGGTCGGGGGCGCTCAGGCGGGTCTCGAGCTGGGCCACGGCGTTGATGAAATCGGGGCCCTGGGCCTCGTGCGGGGCGGTGCGGTACAGGCGTGAGCGCGCGCGCATGCGCGTCTCGGGCAAGGCGCTCAGATCGGCCAGGGCCTGCAGCACACGGGTGCGCGCGTCGCCCAGGTTGGCGCCCAGCGCGACAAAGGCCGTGACCGGTTCACGGCGCATGGCTCACTCGGCGGCCGGTGCAGCGCCCCCGCCCGCGGGCTTGCGGCGACGGCGGCGGCGCTTCTTGGGCGCATCGCCTGCGTCTTGGGCGTCCTCGGCCGCTGCGGTGTCGGCCTGCCCGCCGCTGTCGGCGCCGGGCGCGCCTGCATCGGCCGGCCGGGGCGCGCGGCGCACGCGCGGCGCGCGCGGCTGGCTTTGCTGCTCGGCGCGCGCCTGCTGCACCAGGTCTTCGCGCGTGGCGTCGTCGGCCAGGCTGAACTCCTGCCACCAGTCGGCCAGGCGCACATCGATTTCCTGCACGTCGGCGCGCAGGCGCAAAAAGTCGAAGCCCGCGCGAAAACGCGGCTGCTCGACCAGGCCAAACGGTGTGCTGCCCACGCGCTTTTCAAAACGCGGCTGCATCATCCAGATCTCGCGCATGTCGGCGCCCAGCTTGCCGCGACCCGAGACATCGCCGATGCGGCTGTCGAAGACCTCGTCGATCGCTTCCTGCAGCGCGGGGAAGGGCGGCACCTTGCGCGCCAGGCGCTGGGCCCAGCCTTCGCGCACATCGGCCCACAGCACGCAGGCCAGCAAAAAGCTCGGCGCCACCGGCTTGCCCTCGCCGACGCGGCGGTCGGTGTCGGCCAGGGCGGCCTGCACAAAGGGCGTGGCCGCGCGCTCGACCACGATGTCGAGCAGCGGGTAAATGCCCCTGGCCAGGCCCAGGGCCTTGAGCTGCGCGATCGAGGCCAGGGCGTGACCGGTTTGCAAGAGCTTGAGCATCTCGTCAAACAGGCGGCTTTGCGGCACATCGGCCAGCAGGGCCTTCATCTCGGCCAGCGGCTTGCCGCTCTTGGCATCGAGCTTGAAGCCCAGCGGGCTGAGCTTGGCCGCGAAACGCACGGCGCGGATGATGCGCACCGGGTCTTCGCGGTAGCGCGCCACCGGGTCGCCGATCATGCGCAGCACGCGCTTGCCCGCGTCCTGGATGCCGCCGTGGTAGTCGACCACGGTCTGCGTCTCGGGGTCGTAGTACATGGCGTTGACGGTGAAGTCGCGGCGCGTGGCGTCTTCGTCCTGCGGGCCCCAGACGTTGTCGCGCAGCACGCGTCCGCTGGCGTCCACCGCGTGCTTCATGCCGGCCAGTTCGCTCTTGCTGGTGCGCTCGTTGCCCTTGACCTGCTCGGCCGCGGCGTTGTCCAGGTAGGCGCGGAAGGTCGAGACCTCGATGACCTCGTGCTCGCGGCCACGGCCATAGACCACGTGCACGATGCGAAAGCGACGGCCGATGATGAAGGCGCGGCGAAACAGGCCCTTGACCTGCTCGGGCGTGGCGTTGGTGGCCACGTCGAAATCCTTGGGGCGCAGGCCCAGCAGCAAATCGCGCACGGCGCCGCCCACGATGTAGGCCTCAAAGCCCGCTTGCTGCAGGGTGCGCACCACGTTGACGGCGCGCTCGTCGACCAGCGAGGGGTCGATGCCGTGCACGCTGGCGGGCACCTCGGTGCGTTTGCCGAAATGGGGCTTGCCGCTGGCGGGCTTGCCCAGCAGCTTGGTGATGAGTTTTTTGATCATTCTTCTGTAAAGAGGTCGAGGACTGGCCAGCCCCGTTGGGTGGCCCATTGTCGCAGGCGCGCGTCGGGGTTGGTCGCCACGGGGCGCTGGACTTTTTCGAGCAGAGGCAGGTCGTTCATGGAGTCCGAGTAAAAACTCATCTCCACATCGCCCCAGGCCAGGCCCCGGGCCGACAGCCATTGTTCGACGCGGGCCACCTTGCCCTCGCGAAACGAGGGCGTGCCTTTGATTTCACCGGTGATCCAGCCGTGCGCATTGCGCTCGAGCTCCACCGCGATCAGTTCGCTCACGCCAAAGGCCTGGGCGATCGGGCGCGTGACGAACTCGTTGGTGGCGGTGACGATCACCACCGTCTCGCCCTCCCTCTGGTGGCCGCGCACGAGTTCGAGCGCCTGCGGCAGGATGCGCGGGCGGATCACCTCGTCCATGTAACGGTTGTGGGCCTTGGCCGCCTCGACCGGGCCGCGCACGCAGGCCGCCTCGGTGGCAAAGCGCACGTAGTCGTGGATGTCGAGCGTGCCGGCCTGGTAGTGCGCGTAGAAGGCGTCGTTGCGGGCGCGGAAGGTCTGCGCATCGGTCCAGCCGAGTTCGATGGTGAACTCGCCCCAGCTGTGGTCGGAGTCGAGCGGCAGGAGCGTGTGGTCGAGGTCGAAAAGCGCGAGTTTCATTCGTTTTCCAGCATGGCGCGCAGCAGGGGAATGGTCAGCGCGCGTTGCTCTTGCAAGGCGTAATGGTCGAGGTGGTCGAGCAGCTGCATCAGGCTGCCCAGGTCGCGCGAAAAGCGGCTGAGCATGTAGCCCATGACGTCGTCGCTGAGGAACAAGCCGCGCGCATCGGCCGCCTGGCGCAGCACGGCGCGGCGCTCGGGCTCGCCCAGCAGCTGCAGGCCGTAAACATGGCCCCAGCCCAGGCGGGTGCGCAAATCGTCGCGCAGAGGCAAGTCGGCCGGCGGCAGGTGGCCGGCCGCGAGCACCCAGCGCGGCTGGCCGCTGCGCGGCGTGAGCGCATTGACGAACCAGTTGAAGGCGGTGTGCTGCTGGGCGAGGTCGTACAGGTGCACATCGTCCATCAGCACCGCGGCCCAGTCCTCATTGAACTCGGGCGGGTTCCAGGTGTGGGCGTCGAGCCAGCCAACCTGCAGGCCCTGCTCGCACAGCGCCGCGTGCACCGCCTGCAGCAAATGGGTTTTGCCCGAGCCGGACTCGCCCCACAGGTAGGTGGGCACGGGCGCGCGCGTGCCGCCGCTCGACCACAGGCGCAGGTGGCTGAGCGCGGCCTCGTTGGGACCGCTGAAAAAAGACGCCAGGCTGGGTCGCGTCGACAGGCCAATGTCCAGCGCCAGCTGCTTCATGGACCGTCCGAGCCCGCAGGCCCATGGCAGTAGATCTCGCTGCTCAGGTAGCGCCGGCGCAGGCGGCGCAGCGCCACCAGCAGCACCGCGCTGGCGGGCAGCGCCATCAGCACGCCGACAAAGCCCAGCAATTGGCCAAAGGCCATCAGCGCCAGGATCACGGCCAGCGGGTGCAGGCCGATGCGCTGGCCCACCAGGCGCGGCGTCAGGCCAAAGCTCTCGAAGAGCTGACCGAAACCATAGACCAGCGCCACCACCACCACCGCGTGGCCGGGGGCGAACTGCAGCAGGGCCGCCAGCAGCGCCAGCGCCAGCCCCAGGCCAAAGCCCAGGTAGGGCACGAACACCGCCAGGCCGGTGAACACACCGATCGGCAAGGCCAGCTCCAGCCCGAACAAGGCCAGCGCCACGGTGTAGTACACGGCCAACACGCCCATCACCAGCAACTGGCCGCGCAGGTATTCGCCAAGCACGGCATCGCATTCCTCGACGAAACCGTCGACCGTAGCGCGCCAGCGCGGCGGCACAAGTTCCAGCAAGGTGTTGACCAGGCGGTCCCAGTCCTTGAGCATGAAAAACAGCGCCACCGGCACCAGCACCGCGTAGCCGGCCACGGTGAGCGCCAGGCTGCCGCCCACCTTGAGCGAGGCCAGCAGGGGCGCCTGCCAGCCATCGCGGTGGGTGCTGAGCCATTCCAGCAGCTGCGTCTTGAGGTCTTGCAGGTCGAGGGAAAACGACAGCCCCAGGCTGCCGAGCAGGGGGCTCAGCACCGCGTCCAGGCGGTCGAGCAGGCCAGGCAGCTGCTGGCGCAGCAGCGGCCATTCGCGCACCAGCACCGGCACCATGAGCAGCATCAGGCCAGCCAAGGCGGCCAGTGCGATCGCCTCGACCAGCAGCACGCTCAGCACGCGGCGCCATTCGCCTGCCCCCGGCGGGGCCAGCCGGCGCACCAGCGGCTGCAGCACGTAAGCGAGCACGGCGGCGGTGACAAAGGGCGCCAGCACCGGGCCCAGCACCCACAGCAAAAGACCGAGCAGCACGGCGATGCCCAGCCAGGCGAGCAGGCGGTTGACGGGCAGCGGCGCAGAGGGGATCACGGTGTTGAAAAGGCTTGGGGATGGGCAGCCGGCGCCAAGCCGGCCTGGGGACCGGGGGTGAACCCTTAAAATTGCGTCTGATTTTAGTCTGCCTACCGTTTATCAGGCCCCTTGACCCGATTTGATCGCCCTGCCCCGGGCCTCTGACATGAGCCAAACACCCCTTTCCTACAAAGACGCCGGCGTCGACATCGTGGCCGGCGACGCGCTGGTCGAACGCATCAAGCCCCTGGCCAAGAAAACCCTGCGCGAAGGCGTGCTGGCCGGCATCGGTGGCTTTGGCGCCCTCTTTGAAGTGCCCAAGCGCTACAAAGAACCTGTGCTGGTGAGCGGCACCGACGGCGTGGGCACCAAGCTCAAACTCGCTTTCGAGTGGGCCATGCACGACACGGTGGGCATCGACCTGGTGGCCATGAGCGTCAACGATGTGCTGGTGCAAGGCGCCGAGCCGCTCTTCTTCCTCGACTACTTCGCCTGCGGCAAGCTCGATGTGGACACCGCCGCCGCCGTGGTGGGCGGCATCGCCAAGGGCTGCGAGCTCTCGGGCTGCGCGCTGATCGGCGGCGAAACCGCCGAGATGCCCGGCATGTACCCGGCCGGCGAATACGACCTGGCGGGCTTTGCCGTGGGTGCCGTTGAAAAAAGCAAGATCCTCACCGGCCAAAACGTGCAGGCCGGTGACGTGGTGCTGGGCCTGGCCTCGGCCGGCGTGCATTCCAACGGCTTCTCGCTGGTGCGCAAGTGCATCGAGCGCGCAGGCGCCAACGCCCCCGCCACGCTCGACGGCCAGCCGTTCAAACAGGCCATCATGGCGCCGACCCGCCTGTATGTGAAAAACGTGCTGGCCGCGCTGGCCACGCACCCGATCAAGGCGCTGGCCCACATCACCGGCGGCGGCCTGCTCGAGAACATCCCGCGCGTGCTGCCCGAGGGCCTGGCCGCCCACCTGCACCAAGGCAGCTGGCCGCAGTCCGAGCTCTTTGCCTGGCTGCAAAAGACGGCCGGCATCGACGACACCGAGATGAACCGCACCTTCAACAACGGCATCGGCATGGTGGTGGTGATCGCCGCCGAGCAGGCCGAGGCCTGCGCCGCCACGCTGCGCGGCCTGGGCGAGACGGTGTACACGATTGGCCGCATCGCAGCGCAAGGCGCGGGTGCGCAGGTGGTGGTCGCCTAAGCGCCCGGCGCTTCCCCCGCGATGTCCTTGACGCGCGCCGCCAGGGCCCCATGGTCGGGGGCCAGCGGCTCGGCCTCGAGGTAGGCCTGCAGGTCGGCCAGCGCCTGGCCCGCGTGCCCGAGTTCGGCGTGCACCAGGCCGCGGTCGCGCCGCTCGTGCATGTCTTCGGGCAGCAGCACCACCAGGCGCTCCATCACCGCGAGCAGGCGCGGCCAGTCTTCCTGGCTGCGGTAGATTTCCTTGAGGTTGCGCAGCATGCGCGCGAGCGTGTCGCGCGGCGGGCAGGCCTGCAGGTACAGGCCCAGCGGCGTCTCCCCCTCGTCGAGGTCGGCGCCGGCGTGGCGGTCGACCTCGTCGCGGTAGGGCGCCAGGCGCTCGGCCAGCGTGTCCACGCCCAGCGACTCGCCGGTGGTCGGGTCGATCACCACCAGGCCGGCCTCGAGTGTGACCTTGACCAGGAAATGCCCCGGAAAACCGATGCCTTGCGCGTCGAGCCCGACCCCTTGCGCCAGTTCGAGCCAAAGCACCGCGAGCGAGATCGGGATGCCGCGGCGCGTGCGCAGCACCTCGTGCAGGTGGCTGTTCTCGGGGGCGTAGTAGTCGTTGGCGTTCAGGGCAAAACCCAGGTCCTTGAAAAACACCTGGGTCAGCACCGCCAGCCGCGTGAGGTCGTCGGCGCCGGGCGGCAGCTTGGTCTGCACGCGGCGCAGCAGACGGTCGACATCGCCCAGCACCTGCTGCACATCGAGCGCGGGCTCCTCGTCCTGGGCCAGGCTGGCCGCCGCCTCGAGCAGGGGGATGTCGTCATCGCCCTGCACCAGGCTGGCGAAGTACGCCAGGGGCGTGGGCCGTTGCGCGAATGACCAGTCCATCGCCGTCACCGCTTGAGAAAGGCCTTCAGGCGCAAGCCCAGGGCCCAGAGCACACCAAAGTAAAGCACGGCGCTGGCCGCGAGGACCGCCAGCATCTGGCCGATGCGCAGCGCCGGCTGCGCGCGCAGCTGCACCCAGGGCAGCGCATGGCTCGCCGTCCACAGCAGCGCCGTCAGCAAGGCCGTGGCCAGCAGCACCTGCAAGGTGAACTTCAGCCAGCCCGGCTGCGGCCGGTAGCTGCCGCGGCGCAGCAGGCCCAGCAGCAGCCACAGCGCGTTGACCAGCGCCCCCAGGCCGATCGAGAGCGCCAGGCCCGCGTGCTGCAGCCAGGGCACGAACAGCAGGTTGAAGGCCTGCGTGATCAAAAGCACCGCGACCGCGATCTTGACCGGCGTGCGGATGTCCTGGCTCGCGTAGTAGCCGGGCGCGAGCACCTTGATGGCCACCAGGCCGAGCAGGCCCACGCCGTAGCCCGTGAGCGAGAGCGTGGTCTGCTGCACATCGCGGTCGCTGAAGGCGCCGTAGTGGTAGAGCACGGCCACCAGCGGCTGCGCGAACACCAGCAGCGCCGCGGCGCAGGGCAGCGCCAGCAGCAGCACCAGGCGCAGGCCCCAGTCGAGCATTTCGGCATAGCGCTGCGCATCGCCGGTGGCCTTGGCGGCGGCGAGCTGCGGCATCAGCACCACACCCAGCGCGACGCCGAGCATGGCGGTCGGAAACTCCATGAGGCGGTCGGCGTAGCTGAGCCAGCTCACGCTGCCGGTCGCCAGGTGCGAGGCGATTTGCGTGTTGATCAAGAGCGAGATTTGCGCCACGCCCACCCCCAGCAGCGCCGGGCCCATGAGGCGCAGGATGCGGCGCGTGGCCTCGTCCTGCCAGGCGCGGCGCAGCGCCTGCGGCGTCAGGCGGATGCGCGGCAGCAGGTCCAGGCGGTGCAAGGCCGGGATCTGCGCGGCCAGCTGCAGCAGGCCGCCCAGCATCACGCCTGCGGGCAGCGCGTAGATGGTCTCGATGCCGCGCGCGGCCAGCCAGGGCGCGCCGAGCCAGGCGGCGCCGATCACGCTCAGGTTGAGCAGCACCGGCGTGGCCGCGGGCACCGCGAACTGTTTCCAGGTGTTGAGGATGCCGGCCGACAACGCCACCAGCGACATGAAGCCGATGTAGGGGAACATCCAGCGCGTCATGGTGACGGCCGCGTCAAAGCCCGGCCCTTGCTGCAGGCCGCTGGCCAGCAGCCAGACCAGCACCGGCGCCGCCAGCACGCCGAGCAGCGAGAACAGCAGCAGCACCCCGGCCAGGGCCGTGGCCACATCGTCGATGGCGCTGCGCGTGCGCGCATCGCCGTGCTCGGCGCGCGTGGCGGCCAGCACCGGCACAAAGGCCTGGCTGAAGGCGCCTTCGGCAAAGAGGCGGCGAAAGAGGTTGGGGATGCGGAAGGCGACGTTGAAGGCGTCGGTCAGCGCGCTCGCGCCGAACAGGGCGGCGATCAGCAGTTCGCGGGCCAGCCCCGTGACGCGCGAGGCCAGGGTGAAGGCGGAGACGACAGAGGCGGAACGTAGCAGGCTCACGCCAGCGAGTGTAGCCGGCCAGGGCCGTGCGCCAGAGGCGCGTACGGGCTTCTGCTAGAATGCCGGGTTCGCTGACATCATCCTCAGACACCAAAGGAATTCATCATGGCATCTGGAAAGCCGAAGAAAAAGAACCCCCGTCTGGCCTCTGGCCGCAAGCGCGCACGCCAAGACGTCAAACTGAACGCCGCCAATTCGTCGCTGCGTTCGAAGTACCGCACCGCCGTCAAGAACGTCGAGAAGGCCGTTGTCGCTGGCGACAAGACCAAGGCTGCTGAGCTGTTTGGCAAGATGCAAGCCGTGGTCGACGCCATTGCCGACAAGGGCATCTTCCACAAGAACAAGGCCGCTCGCGACAAGAGCCGCCTGTCCGCCAAAGTCAAGGCCCTGGCCCTGGCTGCAGCCTGATCCGCTTCACACGATCAACAGCCCGGCTGGGCCCCTGCCCGGCCGCCGTTTGAAACGGGTGCGCTGTCAGCGAAACAAAAACCGCCTTCGGGCGGTTTTTTCTTGGGTGCCTTGATTCCGGGCGCGAGGCACAGGCATGAAAAAACCGCCCGAAGGCGGTTTCACACACACGCTCACTTGACCGTGGGCGGATCGGGCAGCAAGCAGGCCTCGGCCACCTGCAAACCATTGTCTTTGGCGAAGTTCATCACGAAATGCCAAGCCATGGGTTCATGCTCTTCGAGTTCGCGGTTGACCACCACGCACTTGATGTTGCCCATGGTGGTCGGGATGCACCAGGGCGAATAGCTCAGGTGGCTGCCCGGGGTGCTGCCGCCGGGGCGGAACTGGCTCATGACCCCCGCCAAGCGCTCGGCCCAGTCGCTGGGGCGGAACGTTCTGCCGTCCTGGGTGATGCCCTGGATGAAGACTTCTTTGGCGTTGTTGGAAACCATCGGATAGAGGTGGTGGGAGGAACGGGGCCAGCGCGGGATCACCACCGCTGGCCACCTCATGAATTATATCTTATATAAGACCTGAACCCCGGGCGCACCCGAATCGGGTCGACCGCCAGGCATGCTTGGCCCTCGCCATGACACTGTCATGAAAGCCCCTAAAATCACGCTTCAACGGCCCTCTTCGTTGGGCCGCTTTTTATTTGCAAGGAGCTCACGCATGACCGCCTTCATTGAAGCCGCCTCGCCGCACACCATGAACACCTACGGACGCCTGCCGGTGGCGCTCGAGCGTGGTCAGGGCTGCCGCGTCTGGGACGTCAATGGCAAGGTCTACCTCGATGCGCTGGCCGGCATCGCCGTGAACACCCTGGGTCACAACCACCCCGAGTTCGTGCCCGCCCTGCAGGACCAGCTGGCCAAGATCATCCACACCTGCAACTACTACCACGTGCCCAACCAGGAAAAGCTCGCAGCCAAGCTGGTCGAGCTCTCGGGCATGAGCAATGTGTTCTTTTGCAACTCGGGCCTGGAAGCCAACGAAGCCGCGATCAAACTCGCGCGCAAGTTCGGCCACGACAAGGGCATCGCCCTGCCCAAGATCGTGGTCTACGAAAAAGCCTTCCACGGCCGCTCGATCGCGACCCTGAGCGCCACCGGCAACGCCAAGATCCAAAAAGGCTTCGAGCCCCTGGTCGAGGGCTTTGTGCGCGTGCCCGTCAACGACATCGAAGCCCTCAAAGCGGCCACCGCCAACGACCCCAGCGTGGTCGCCGTGTTCTTTGAGACCATCCAGGGCGAAGGCGGCATCACGCCCATGCGCGCCGACTACCTGCAGCAAGTGCGCGCGCTGTGCGACGAAAAAGACTGGCTGCTGATGATCGACGAGGTGCAGTGCGGCATGGGCCGCACCGGCAAGTGGTTTGCCCACCAGTGGGCCGGCATCGTGCCCGACGTGATGCCGCTGGCCAAGGGCCTGGGCTCGGGCGTGCCGATCGGCGCGGTGGTGGCCGGCCCCAAGGCCGCCAACATCTTCCAGCCCGGCAACCACGGCGGCACCTTTGGCGGCAACCCGCTGGCCATGCGCGCGGGCGTCGAAACCATCCGCATCATGGAAAAAGACGGCCTGCTGGCCAATGCCGCGCGCATCGGCGAGCGCCTCACGCAGGGCCTGCAAAAAGCGCTCTCGGGCGTGCAAGGCTTCAAGGAAATCCGTGGCCAGGGCCTGATGATCGGCATCGAGCTCGACCGCCCCTGCGGTGTGCTGATGCAGCGCGCGCTCGACGCCGGCCTGCTGCTGAGCGTGACCGCCGACAGCGTGGTGCGCCTGTTGCCCCCGCTGATCATGAGCGAAGCCGAGGCCGATGAGGTGCTGGCCATCCTGGTGCCCCTGATCAAAAATTTCCTGGCTGAAAAATGAGCATCCGCCACTACCTCCAGTTCAAGGACTGCACGGCCGACGAGTACGCGCACCTGTTCGCGCGTGCCGCCGAGATCAAGCGCAAGTTCAAGGCCTACGAGAAGTACCACCCGCTGGCCGACCGCACGCTGGCCATGATTTTTGAAAAGGCCAGCACGCGCACGCGCGTGAGCTTCGAAGCCGGCATGTACCAACTCGGCGGCTCGGTGGTGCACCTGACCACGGGCGACAGCCAGCTCGGCCGGGCCGAACCCATCGAAGACAGCGCGCGCGTGATCAGCCGCATGACCGATCTGGTGATGATCCGCACCTTCGGTCAGGACAAGATCGAAAAATTTGCCGAGTACTCGCGCGTGCCGGTGATCAACGGCCTGACCAACGAGTTCCATCCTTGCCAGATCATGGCGGACCTCTTCACCTACATCGAGCACCGCGGCTCGATCCAAGGCAAGGTGGTGGCCTGGGTGGGCGATGGCAACAACATGGCCAACACCTGGCTGCAGGCGGCCGAGCTGCTGGGCTTCACCGTGCACATCAGCACGCCGCGCGGCTACGAAGTCAATGCCGCGCTGGCCGGCATCCGCAACACCGACTGCTACAAAGTCTTCGACTCGCCGCTGGACGCTTGCCGCGGCGCCGACCTGGTCACCACCGATGTGTGGACCAGCATGGGCTACGAGGCCGAAAACGAGGCGCGCAAAAAAGCCTTTGCCGACTGGTGCGTCAACGAGGCCATGATGGCCGTGGCCCAGCCGGACGCCCTGTTCATGCACTGCCTGCCCGCGCACCGCGGCGAAGAAGTCAGCGCCGAAGTGATCGACGGTCCGCAGTCCGTGGTCTGGGACGAGGCTGAAAACAGGATGCATGTACAAAAGGCACTCATGGAGTTCCTTTTGTTGGGACGTGTGGCATGAAATGCCACATGGCCCACCGCGCAGCGGGCAGACTGTTTCGGCGAAGCCAAAACCGCATGCACGTGCAAAAGGCCTTGATGGAGTTCCTCTTGCTCGGGCGCGTGAACGCCTGAATGAGCGCCTGCACCAGCTGCGGCGCCTGCTGCGCCAGCTTTCGGGTTGATTTCTCGGTCTTTGAGTACGAAGAAGGCGGCGGCAGTGTGCCCGCCGGCCTGGCGGCCCCCATCACCGAACACACCTGCCGCATGCGCGGCACCGACCACAGCCCGCCGCGCTGCGCCGCCCTGTATGGCCGCATCGGGGACAAAGCAAGCTGCGGCATCTACGAGTGGCGCCCCTCCCCTTGTCGCGAGTTCGAGGAAGGCAGCGAGGCCTGTCAGCGCGCGCGCCATCGCCACGGCCTGCCGGCCCTGGGCTGAGCCTCAGCCGCGCTCGCCCGCCAGCAGGCTGCGGATTGGCGCGGGCAGGCCGAGCGCCGGCCAATCGCCCGCACCGACCCACCGCCCTTCGCCCATCGGTCCGGTGGGCGTCACCACCCGCACCGGGTGCAGGTGCAGGTCGCGGTGGGTGAGCACATGCTTGAAAGCGGTCCCGTGTTCGCCCTGCACGGCCTCGGGGCAGGCGGCCACCATATCGGCCTCGGCCTCGAACACCGGCAGGCAAAACAGCCCGGCCCAGATGCCGCGCGCTGGCCGCTTGAGCAGCCAGACCTGGCCTTGCGGGTTGACGCACCAGAGCAGCCACAGCGTGGCGCTACTGCGCTGGAGCTTGCGGCTCTTGACCGGGTAGGCCAGCGGCTCGCCCGCCCGGCGCGCCGCGCAGTCGCCGGCCACCGGACAGGCCTCGCACTGCGCGCGGCGCGGCAGGCACACCGTGGCACCCAGGTCCATCAGCGCCTGGGTGTAGGCGGGCATGTCGCTCGGCTGTTCGGGCAGGAGCTGCTCGGCCATTTCCCAGAGGCGGCGCTCGTTCGCGGCCATCGCCAAATCCTCGCCGTAGCCGAGCACGCGCGTGAGCACGCGCTTGACGTTGCCGTCGAGGATGGCCGAGCGCTCATGGAAACAAAACGCCGCGATCGCCGCCGCAGTGGAGCGGCCAATGCCCGGCAGGCTTTGCAGCTGCGCCGCGGTCTCGGGAAAACGCCCGCCAAAGCGCGCCACCACCTCTTGCGCGCAGCGGTGCAGGTGGCGCGCGCGGCTGTAGTAACCCAGGCCGCTCCACAGGCCCAGCACCTCGTCTTCGGGGGCAGCGGCCAGAGCCGCCACATCGGGAAAGCGCGCCAGAAAACGCGGGTAGTAATCGAGCACGGTGCTCACCTGCGTTTGCTGCAGCATGATCTCGGACAGCCAGACGCGGTAAGGCTCGCGGGTGTGCTGCCAGGGCAGGTGCTGGCGGCCCTGCGCGCGCTGCCAGGCGACCATGTGGCGCGAGAAGCCGGCGGGCAGATTCAGTGCTTTTGGCATGTCGGGCAATAAAAGGTGCTGCGCTGGCCCTGCACGATGGCGCGGATGGCCGTGCCGCAGACGCGGCAGGGCTGGCCCGCACGGCCGTAGACCGCCGCCTCGAGCTGAAAGTACCCCGTCTTGCCCTCGGCATTGACGAAGTCGCGCAGCGTGCTGCCGCCCTGGCGCACCGCACGCGCGAGCACCTCGACGATGGCCGCGTGCAGACGGTCGGCGCGCGGGCGCGAGATCTGGCTGGCGCGCAGCGTGGGTCGGATGCCCGCCATGAACAGGGCCTCGGAGGCGTAGATGTTGCCCACGCCCACCACGATGTCCCCCGCCAGCAAGACCTGCTTGATCGGCGCCTGCCGGCGACGCAGCGCCGCATGGAAAGCCGCGGCCTCGAAAGCGCCGCCCAGGGGCTCGACGCCCAGATGGTCCAGCAGCTTGCGCGCTTGCGGCGCATCTTCGGCGGGCGCCCAGACCACCGCGCCAAAACGGCGCGGGTCGTGCAGGCGCAGCACGCCGCGGTCGGTCACGAGGTCCATGTGGTCGTGCACACCGGCTTCGGGCTGGCGGGGTGCGAAGTTCAGACTGCCCGACATGCCCAGGTGCAGCAGCAGCAGGCCCTGGTCGAGGTCGAGCAACAGGTATTTGCCGCGCCGGCGCACCGCCAGCACGCGCCGCCCGCGCAAGCTGTCGGGCTCGACGCCCAGCGGCCAGCGCAGCGGCTTGCCCAGACGCAGCCGCTCGATGCGCGCGCCGGCGATGCGCTCGGCAAAGCTCAGGCGGGTGACTTCCACTTCGGGCAATTCGGGCATGGGCAAACAAGAAGATGGCGCGGGCGCGGGCACTGGCCACAGCGAGGGCCAGGGCAAAACCGCTGGATTATCATGCCCGCATGAAATTGTGGTGCCGCATTGCCGTCTTGAGCGCCTGCCTCGCAGGCAGCGGGCTTCAAGCCCAGCCGCCGGACACGCCCGCGCAGGGCTCGGCGCTCACCGGGCCGCTGTTCTACCAGCTGCTGCTGGGCGAACTCAATGTGCGCCAGGGCGCGCCCGGGGCGGGCTTTTCGCTGCTGCTCGACGCCGCGCGCAAGACGCGCGAGCCGGCGCTGTTCCAGCGCGCGATCGATGTCGCGCTGCAGTCGCGCTCGGGCGATGGTGCGCTGCAGGCCGCCCAGGCCTGGAAGCGCGAGATCCCCAGCGCCACCGAGCCCAACCGCTACATCCTGCAGATCCTGATCGCGCTCAACCGCATCGAAGAGGCGGGGCCCGCGCTCGCGGTCTCGCTCGCCGATCTGCCCGAGGAGGAAAAGCAGGCGGCCATTGTCTCCATCCCGCGCGTGTTCGCACGGGTGAACGACAAGGCGCAGGCCGCGCAAGTGGTCGAAAAAGCCTTGGCGCGCAGCCTTACCCAGACACGCCTGCAGGCTTCGGCCTGGACCACCATCGGCCGCATGCGCCGCGACGCCGAGCAGTGGCCGCAAGCGGTGGAGGCGGCCTTGAAGGGCCGCGCCGCCGACAGCCAGGCGCCGGGCCCGCTGATCCTGGGCTTCAGCCTGCTGCCCCAAGGGGGGGCGGCGATCCGCCAGATGCTCGACGAGGCCATGCGCGGCACGGTGGCACCCGAGTTGCGCCTGGCCTACGCGCGCAGCCTGATCGCCCTGCAGGCCAATGAAGACGCGCTGCGGCAACTGCAAAACCTCACGCGCCTGCATCCGCAGGAGGCCCAGGGCTGGCTGCTGCAAGGCTTGCTGCAACAAGAAAGCGGGCAGCCGGCCGCCGCAACGGCCAGCCTGCGCCAGCACGTGGAGCTGGTCAAAGACAGCCGCGAGCCCGAACAGCAGGCCGGCCTGACCGAGGCGCTGATGGCGCTGTCTCAAATGGCACAGCAGCAAGGCCAGCTCGAGCAGGCCAGGCGCTGGCTCGCCCAGATCCCGTCCAGCGCCGATCCGGTGCGCGTCGCGGTGCGGCGCGCCGAGCTGCTCGACCAGCAAGGCCGCCACCTCGAAGCCCACTCGGTGCTGAGCCAGGTGCAGCCCGCCAACGCCGACCAGGCGCGGCGCAAGGCGATCGCGCTCTCGCGCTGGCTGCGCGAGCAGCGCCAGGCCCCGCAGGCCTACGAGCTGCTGCAGACCGCGCTGCAGGCCACGCCGCAGGACCCTGAGTTGCTGACCGAGCTGTCGCTGGTCGCCGAGAAGCTGCAGCGCCACGAGGAAATGGAAACGGTGCTGCGCGAGCTCATGCGCATCCGGCCGCAAGACCCGCACGCCTACAACGCACTCGGCTATTCGCTGGCCGATCGCGGCATCCGGCTCGAGGAAGCGCGCCAGTGGATCGAGCGCGCGCTCGAACTCGCGCCCAACGACCCCTACATCCAGGACAGCCTGGGCTGGCTCGAGTTCCGCGTGGGCCGCACCGAAGAGGCGCTGCGCATCCTGCAGGCCGCCTACCAGCGGCGCCCCGATGCCGAAATCGCGGCGCACCTGGGCGAGGTGCTCTGGGCGCTGCAACGGCGCGACGAGGCGCGCGCCATCTGGCGCGAGGGCCTGCTGCTCAAGTCCGACAACGAGACCCTGAACGACACGCTGCGCCGCCTCGGCGTCAAGCCCTGAGGCCACCATGCAACGGCGCACCGCGCTCACCGCCCTGCCCGCGCTGCTGCTGGCCGCTTGCGCCGTGCCGCCGCGCGAGCGGCCCGCGCGCTTTTGGTCGGGACGGCTGGCGCTGCAGGTGCTGGGCGAGGCGCCACGCGATGTGCAAGCCGCCTTTGAGCTGCAGGGCTCGCCCGAGCAGGGCGAACTCAGCCTGCTGAGCCCGCTGGGCACGGTGCTGGCGCGCCTGAGCTGGCGGCCGGGCCAGGCCTTGCTCGAACAGGGCGAACAGCGCTGGCACGACCAGAGTGTGGATGCGCTGGCGCTGCGGCTGGTGCGCACGCCCTTGCCACTGGCGGCGCTGTTCGACTGGTTCGAAGGCCGCGCCAGCGAGAGCGCTGGCTGGACAGCGGACCTCTCGGCCTGGGCCGAGGGGCGCATCCGCGCCGAACGCACATCGCCCGCGCCGGCGGCGCGCCTGCGCATCGTGCTCGAACGCTGAAGCGGCGACCGGCCGCACGCCGCGATAATCGGTGCATGCCCGCCCCTTTGCACGCGCTCCACGATGTCCTGGCGCCCGCCAAACTCAACCTGTTCCTGCACGTGACCGGGCGCCGCGCCGACGGCTACCACCTGCTGCAGTCGGTCTTCATGCTGATCGACTGGTGCGACACCCTGCACTTCGAGCGGCGCGAGGACGGCCGCATCCAGCGCCACGACCTGGGCACACCGCTGCCGACCGATGACCTGATCGTGCGCGCCGCGCGGCTGCTGCAACAAGCCAGCGGCACGCGGCTGGGCGCCGACATCCAGATCGACAAGCGCATTCCCGCACAGGCCGGCATGGGCGGCGGCTCCTCGGACGCGGCCAGCACCCTGCTCGCACTCAACCGCCTGTGGGGCCTGGGGCTGAGCCAGCACCAGCTCGAAGCGCTGGGCCTGCAGCTCGGCGCCGACGTGCCGTTTTTTCTGCGCGGGCACAACGCCTGGGTCGAGGGCGTGGGCGAGCAGATCACACCGATCGCGCTGCCGCCGGCGCGTTTTGTCGTCGTCAAGCCGCCTGTGGGGCTCGAGACCGCGCAGATTTTTCGGCACCCCGAGCTGAACCGGGCCACAAAACCTGCTATAGTTGCGGTCTTCGCTGCTGATCCATACGGCTTTGGCCACAACGATCTGCAACCTGTGGCAAAACAGCTTTGCCCTGAAGTCCGGCAAGCCCTCGAGTTGCTCGAAGCCCAAGGCCTTCACGCCAAGATGACAGGTTCCGGAAGCGCGGTGTTCGCACACTGCCCCGATGGAAGCACAGCGATCCAGGCGCCTGACCACTGGATCGTTCGTGAATGCGGCAATTTGGAGGTCCATCCCCTGCAAGGGTGGGCAACCAGCGACAAATGATCGGTGGGCCGTCGCAAGACGGTCAACCTGTGTAGGGGAGTCGCCAAGTTGGTTAAGGCACCGGATTTTGATTCCGGCATGCGAGGGTTCGAGTCCTTCCTCCCCTGCCAAATTCTGCAACCGTTCAGTCACGTTTTCTGATCGCTGGTTTCCATGCACGCTGCCAATTCCCCCGACTTCATGCTGTTCACGGGCAATGCCAATCCGGCACTGGCCTCGGAAATCGCTGGCCACCTGGGCACGCTGCTGGGCGCGGCCGACGTGGGCCGCTTCTCGGACGGCGAAGTCACGGTGGAGCTCAAGCAGAACGTGCGTGCGCGCGACGTCTTCGTGATCCAGTCGACCTGCGCGCCGACCAACGAAAACCTGATGGAACTGCTGATCATGGTCGACGCGCTCAAGCGCGCCTCGGCCGAGCGCATCACGGCCGTCATCCCCTATTTCGGCTACGCCCGCCAGGACCGCCGCCCGCGCTCGACGCGTGTGCCGATCTCGGCCAAGGTGGTGGCCAATATGCTGCAGGCCGTGGGTGTGAACCGCGTGCTGACCATGGACCTGCACGCCGACCAGATCCAGGGCTTTTTCGACATCCCGGTCGACAACATCTACGCCTCGCCGGTGCTGCTGGGTGATCTGCGCCAGAAAAACTACGAAGACCTGATCGTGGTCTCGCCCGATGTGGGTGGCGTGGTGCGCGCGCGGGCGCTGGCCAAGCAGCTGGGCTGCGATCTGGCCATCATCGACAAGCGCCGCCCCAAGGCCAACGTCAGCGAGGTCATGCA
>JACCED010860187.1_pt1 | contig 27714 bp, 22 predicted proteins | sample 7455021 | NCBI WGS metagenome assembly JACCED01 (sample SAMN15323456, study PRJNA562643) | freshwater metagenome | isolation source: river surface water | place: USA:Blue River Watershed | collected 2017-08-19 | reverse complement strand
TCGAGGCTGAACAGCCGCCCGTTCACGCCGCCGGCTCCCTTCGGCCAAAGCCCTCTGGCACCCGAATCAGAGCCGTCATCACAAAGGACGGAATGGCCGCCACCATCACCCAGGTGAAGAAGCCGACATAGCCCAAGGCCTCTTGCAGCCAGCCGCTCCAGAAGCCCGGAATCATCATCCCCATGGCCATGAAGCCGGTGCAGATGGCGTAGTGCGCCGTCTTGTGTGGCCCCTCGGCAATCAAAATCATCACCATCAAATAGGCAGCAAAACCGACGCCGTAGCCAAACTGCTCCATCGCCAAAGCGGTGCTCACGACCCACAACTGTTGTGGCGGCCACAGCGCCATGGCCAAGAACACCAGGTTGGGCAGGTGCATGCCCCAAACCAAGGGCCACAGGCAGGCCTTCAAGCCAAAGCGCGCAATCAGCAGCCCGCCCACGATGCCGCCCACCGTCAAGGCGATCAGGCCCACCGTGCCGTAGGCCACGCCCACTTCGCGGGTGGACAGGCCCAGGCCACCGGCTTCAGCCGGGTCCAGCAGAAACGGTGCCGCCAACTTGAGCAACTGCGCTTCCGGAAAGCGGTACAGCAGCAGGTAGGCAATGCCCACGGCAATGGCAGGCTTGCGAAAGAAGGCACCCAAGACCGCGAAGAACTCGACGAACAAGCTGGAGCGCACCGTGCCCGGCCGGTCTTCGGCCGGATAAGGCAAGCGCCAAGCGTGGTACAGGCCCACCACCACGAAGCACACCGCCAACAAACCCAGCACCACCTGCCACGCCAACACCGCCGATCCGCTGCGCTCGGCCACTTCGCCTGCCAGGTAAACCAGTCCACCCTGCCCGGCGATGTTGGCCACGCGGTAGAACGTGGAACGGATGCCCACGAAGGCCGCCTGCTGGTGCGTGGGCAGGGCCATCATGTAGTAGCCATCAGCCGCTATGTCGTGGCTGGCACTGGCAAAGGCCATGAGCCACAGCACGGCCAAGCTCCAGCGCACCCATTGTTCGGTGGGCAGGCTCAGTGCCACCATGGCCAGCAGGGCCCCCACCGCAAACTGAAGCGCCCATATCCAGCGCCGACGCGTGCCCAAGAGCTCAATCAAGGGGCTCCAGAGCGGCTTGACCACCCAGGGCAGGTAGAGCCAACTCGTGTACAGGGCAATGTCGGTGTTGGACAGCCCCAGGTTCTTGTACATCACCACGCTCAGCGACATCACCACCACATAGGGCAAGCCCTGCAGCAGGTACAGGCTGGGGATCCAAGCCCATGGTCCGGGGCCCGGTCCTTGGGTGTGCCCCTGAGCGTCCCCGTGAGCTTGGGCTTCAGGCCGTTGTGCCAAGGTCAATGGCCTCTCCTTCCACCACCACCTGCTGCACCTGCAGGGTTTGGGGGTCCAACACCACCAAGTCGGCCCAGGCGCCCGGGGCGATCAAGCCCCGGTCGCTCAAGCCCAAGTAGCGGGCTGCATACGTGCTCACCCGCGCGCTGGCCTGCTCCACCGAAAGCCCAATGTGCACCAGGTTGCGCAGGGCTTGGTCCATGGTCAGCGCACTGCCGGCCAAGGTGCCATCGGCCAAGCGCACGCCACCCATGCACTTGTGCACGGTGTGCTGGCCCAATGGATAGGGCCCGTCGGGCATGCCGGCTGCAGCCGTCGCATCGGTCACGGCAAACAGCCCTGGTACCGCTCGCAGCGCCGCGTGGATGGCACCGGGGTGCACGTGCAGCAGGTCGGGAATGATTTCCGCGTGCTGCGCGTGGGCCAGTGCTGCGCCAGTGGCACCCGGCGCACGGTGGTGCAGGGCGCCCATCGCGTTGTACAGGTGTGTGAAGCCGCTGGCACCGTGCGCCAGCGCCTGCACGACCTCTTCGTAACTGGCGCGGGTGTGGCCCACCTGCACGCGTATGCCAGCGGCCACCAGCTGCGGAATCAGGGCCAAGTTGCCCGGCATCTCCGGCGCCAAGGTCAACACCCGGATCGGCGCCAGCGCGTTGAGCCGAAGGATGTCCTCCAAGGAGGCCGATTGGGCGTAAGGGGGTTGCGCGCCCAATTGCTCGGGGCTGATGTAGGGGCCCTCCAGGTGCACACCCAACAGGCGCGCCGCCTGCGCAGGGCGCCTGGCGCACGGCTCGGCCAAGGCCCGCAGCGCCGCCTCGATCTCATGGGGCGGGGCGGTCATCGTGGTGGCCAACAGCGCCGTGGTGCCGTGTCGGGCGTGGGTGCGCGCCAGGCACTGCGCCGCATCCTGACCTTCCATGGTGTCGCGGCCGCCGCCACCGTGCACGTGCAAATCAATGAAGCCCGGCACGATCAAGGGTGGCGCCTGCTCAGAGCGCTGCGCTTGCTGCATGGGGGTGCCCTGCACCGCCCGCACGCGCGAGTGCTCCCACCGCACCTGGCCTTGCACCCAGCCTTCAGGCACGAGCACCTGCCCGCTCAAAAAACCGCAAGGGCCGGCGGCGCTTGGCTGGATGTGGTGGCCGCCCATGACAGCGGGGCGAGATGCGTCCATCCCGGGATCATCCCTCAAAAGTGGGGCGGTGCTGCCGCAGGCCGCTGCTCCCGCATCGCCCTCCCACAAGCCCTTTCTATACTGCGCGCACATCAAGCACGGGGCCGCACATGGCACTGAACTTCATTTGGATCGGCTTCATTCTGGTTGGCTTTGCCGTGGCAGCGGTGAAGGTGGCCATGGGGCAGACCGCCCTGTTCGGGCAGATGCTCAGTGGTCTGTTCGACATGGCCAAGACAGGCTTTGACATCTCACTGGGCTTGGTGGGTGTGATGACGCTGTGGCTGGGCATCATGAAGATCGGCGAGCAGGCCGGTGTGATCCAGCTGTTTGCGCAAGGCGTCGCCCCCTTCTTCCGCAGGATCTTCCCGGGCATTCCACAGGGGCATCCGGCCAGCGGCAGCATCGCCATGAATGCCTCGGCCAATATGCTGGGGCTCGATAACGCGGCCACACCCCTGGGGCTCAAGGCCATGCGCGAGCTTCAGGAGATCAACCCCGACAAATCGGTGGCCTCTGACCCGATGATCATGTTCTTGGTGCTCAACACCGCGGGCATCACCTTGATTCCCACCTCCGTGATCGCCATCCGGCAGAGCCTGGCCGCTGAACAGGGCCTCACCAACTTCAATGGGGCCGACATCTTCTTGCCCACGCTCATCGGCACCTTCATCTCTTTTGTGGCGGGATTGCTGGCCGTGGCCTGGGTGCAGCGCATCAACCTCCTGTGCGCTCCCGTGCTGGCCTTCTTCGGCGGCTTTGCAGCACTGATGGGCCTGTTGTATGTGTGGCTGTCAGGCATGCCCGCAGCGCAGATGGCGCAGTCGATTTCGGTACTGGGCAGCGGCATCATCTTGGCCATCATCGTGTGCTTCGTCGCCGTCGGCGCCCTTCGGCGGGTCAATGTCTATGAGGCCTTCGTGGATGGTGCCAAAGAGGGCTTCGGTGTGGCGGTGCAGATCATTCCGTACCTGGTTGCGATGCTGGCGGCCATCTCGGTGTTTCGCAGCAGCGGGTGCATGGACTACCTGGTGCAGGCCATTGGAGCGGGTGTGCGGGCCCTGGGGCTGGACGACCAGTTCGTGCCCGCGCTGCCGGTAGGACTGATGAAGACGATGTCGGGCAGCGGGGCCCGGGGCCTGATGGTGGATGTGCTCAAGACCTACGGTGTGGACTCCTTTGAGGGCCGCCTGGCCAGCATCATCCAGGGCTCGACCGAGACCACCTTCTATGTCCTGGCGGTCTATTTCGGCAGCGTGGGCATCAAGAAGACGCGGCATGCACTGGGCTGCGCGCTGACGGCCGATGCCGTGGGCTTGATCGGTGCCATCCTGGTGGGCTACGCGTTCTACGGCTAGGCGCACCGCCATCCATCCATGAGCGGCTTTTCCCACTCTGAACTGGCCAGCGCGCTGTGCGAATGCCTGCAAGCCAGCCTGCGCGAAGCGCCAGCCTTTGACCCATCGCCCACCATCGACCTGGCGGTGGTGGCCTTTGTGCCCCATGCGCCCGCGGTTTGGGCCAATGTGCTGCTCGCGCGCGGCCACGAAGCCCCGGTGGTGGCCAGCATCGGGCCCGACGCATCGAGCGTGCAGGGCATCCGCTACTTGATCGATCCCACTGACGAGCAGCGGCGATCCATCGCCTGGAGGCCCGGAGCCGATTGGCGGCAGCTGCGCGGCTTGCAAACGCTGCATGGGCGCGGGCCTGTGGAGTCGATCGCCCCCTATCCCGCATCCCTGATCAAGGTGATGGTGGCTGTGGGCGTGGGCCTGGTGGTAGACCGTGGCCAAGCCCAATGGAGTGAACATTGGACCTGGGGTGGCCGCACACAAACGGTGCTCCAGTGGGCCCACGGCATGGTGACCGAAAGCCGCAATGAAGACACCAGTGCCCTGGTGGCCTTGCTTCATGCGCGTGGCCTGATCACGCACAGCCGCCACGGCGATGAGGCCAGCACCCCCGAGCTGGGCGCCTGCGGTGTGGTCAACGGGCTCAACGAAGCGTTTGGTGTCTACGGATTGCCCACCTTGCGCCTAGACCGAACCCGCCCCGATGGAGGCTGGCTCAACCGCGATGGCTCGGGCGTGGGCCACCTGCACATGACGGCCTGGGATACGGTGCGTCTGCTGTGGTTGATGCTGCCCGCGGTGATGCCCGACTGCCCTTCACCGCCGTGGCTGGCCGCGGGCACGCCGGCGCTGCTGCAGCCCCACACCGCACGGGTGTTGTGGCAGTTGATGGACGAGCAGGCCTTGCACGAAGTGCTCTCATCGGCCGTGTCGGTGGGCATGCCCGGTTGGCGGGCCGGCATCCCAGCCCAGATACCCGAGCGCTGGATACAGGCCGACGGCCGCGTGGCGGCGGCTGACCGCCAGTGGCCTGGGGACACCCGAGCCCTGCAGGCGCAAGCCCAGGTGCGTTTTGCGCACAAGACCGGCACCACCGAGAACTACGCCTCCGACGCCGGTTGGGTACACAGCCTGCAGCCAGGGGGAAGGCGCTACCTCGTGGCGATGCTCTCCACCTTGGGGTCTCGCCATGCGCCTCGAACGGGATTGGCCACGGATTGGTGCATTCCGGCCCTGGGCGCTCGAATCGACGCCTGGCTGGCCCAGCGGCTCGGATAGGCGCGGGCGCTCCCGGAGCGCCGGGACCGGACGCCCAGTGTGCCTTTGAGGCAACACCCAGGCCTCGTGTTTTCCCCAGGGCGGGGTGCAGCCCAGGGCAGATCGCGGGAGGATCGAAGCCGAGGCGGCCAAGCTGCATAACCACAGGTTATGGTTCAGATCGGATTCGTTAGCTGGTGGCCGCCACTGGCCCGCGCCCCCGTGCGCTACATTTTTCAAAAGCCCCACAACCCTGGCCGTTCGCGGCGTGCCCCGTTCAGGAGATCCCCCATGAAACTCAAGCCGATTGCACAAGCACTGGCTGCCCTTAGCCTCATCTCGCCCGTTCTGGCGCAACAAGCGGCCGAACAGAAGGTCGAGATCACCGGCTCGAGCATCAAGCGCTTGGCCAGCGAGGGCGCCCTGCCCGTGCAGGTCATCACCCGCGCCGAGATCGAACAACAGGGCCTGACCAGCACCGAGCAGGTGGTCATGTGGTTGTCCACCAACGGCAACGGTTTGGACAACCTGGCCTCCAACGCCGACGTGGTGGGCGGTGCCCAGCGGGGCAACAACGGTGCCACCAGCGCCAACCTGCGTGGGCAGGGTGCCAACGCCACGCTGATCCTGTTGAACGGCCGGCGCGTAGCCGCGCACGGTTTGAACGGTGGCGTGGTCGACCTGAACCAGATTCCGATGGCCGCCATTCAGCGCATTGAAGTGCTCAAGGACGGCGCCAGCTCGATCTACGGTACCGACGCCATCGGCGGCGTGATCAACTTCATCCTGCGCACAGACTACCGCGGCGCCTCGGTGCAGGGCACCACCGACGTCACGCAAGCCGGTGGCGGCAACATTTACCGCGCCTCCGTGGTGGTGGGTACCGGCGACCTCAACCGCGACGGCTACAACCTCATGGCGGTGCTGGCGCGGCGCGAGCACCAGGCCCTGCGTGGCGACCAACGCGACTTCGTCAACACCTTCCAGCCCAACCGCGGCTTGAGCGTGGACACGCGCGGCACCCCATTTGCCACCATCTTCCCCCTGGCCGGTACCCTGTTCCCCGCCACCACCTCCTTCCCCTTCGTGCCGGGCAGCACCACGGTGCGGGCCTCGGGCGGCCTGAATGTGCTGGACCTGCCCGGCGCCGAGGGTTGCGGCTCGATCACGGGCCAAGCTCCCTACGACGCCCTGTTGTGGAACACGCCCACGGCAGCCCTTTCATGCGCCTGGGACACCGGCCGCGCCGCCGTGCTGCAGCAGCCCATCAGCGACACCAACCTGGTGGCACGCGCCACCTTCAAGCTGGGTGAGCACCAGTTGGCCGCTGAGTTCACCGGCAGCCAAACCGAGTCGGCCAAGCGTTTTTCGAACCTACAGCTGTCGCCCAACACCACCACGCAACAGCTGCGCTTCCCGCGCAACACCGCCTCGCAAGCGGCCTATGACGCCGTCTTCAACCGTTTGTTGTCGGCCTTCCCGGGCCAGATCACCGAAGCACAGCGGGGCCAGCCGCTGTCCTACCGCTGGCGCTGCATGGAGTGCGGTCCACGTGAACTGGAGACCGACACCACCACGCAGCGTTGGGCCGTCACGATGGATGGCCCGCTGGGCAAAGGCTGGGAGTACCGCGCAGGCCTGATCCAGGCCACCAGCGAAGCCAAGTCCAAGCTCGGCACGGGCTACTACTACCGCGGCACCACGGCGACCGGCGCATCCGATGGCGGCCCGGGCATCATCCCCGCGCTGAACAGCGGCCGCATCAACGTGTTCCTGTTCCCCGGCCAAACCCAAAGTGCCGACGGCCTTGCTGCGTTGCAAGAGGCCTCGGCTGCTGGTGTGGTGCTGTACGGCGGCAAGTTCACCATGCAACAGGCGGACTTCACGGCATCGGGCCCGGTGGCCAAGCTGCCCGCCGGTGAGGTGATGGCAGCCGTTGGTGCTGACCTGCGCCGAGAAGAGTACCGCTTCAATGGCGACGAGCGCGACCTGGCGGCCCAGCGCATCATCATCGCCGCACCGTTTGACCAAACCAACGTGCTCCTGGGTGCCAAGCGGGATGTCAAGGCGTTCTACGGCGAGTTGCTGGTGCCCATCACCAAGCAGCTCGAGACCACGCTGTCGGCCCGCCGTGACGAATACACCGGATTTGGCGTGACCACGAACCCCAAGGTCTCAGCGCGTTGGAAGCCTTCGCAACAGTTCCTGGGCCGTGGCTCCTACAGCACCGGGTTCCGTGTGCCCACCTTCAACCAGCTCTACAACGGCTCGGCCGAGTCCCTGTTCACCGGCACCACGCTGGTGGACCCCAAGACCTGCCCGAGCGGTCGTCCCAACACCACCGATCCGGGCTGCGCGTTCATTGACCGTGCCGCCAACATCATCAACGGCGGCAAGCCCGATCTCGGCCCCGAAGAGGCCAAGATGGGTTCCGTGGGCTTCATCTTCGAGCCCACCGCCAACCTCAGCATGGGCCTGGATTGGTGGACCATCCGCCGCGAAGGCACCATTCAGATCCTGTCGCTGACCCAACTGATCGACAACTACAACCTCTTCCCCGAGCGCTTCATTCGGGATGCAGCGGGCAAGATCACCGCGGTGGACCAGCGCTGGATCAACGCCGGTGAGACCGAAACGTCTGGTGTGGAGGTCACCTTGCGTGGCGGCTTCATGGCGATGGACGCCCGCTGGACAGCCGGTCTGGATGGCACCTACCTGCTCAAGAAGCGCTCGCGCGTGGTGCCCTCGGCCGCCTGGAGCGCCAGCGAGATCGGCCAGTTCAGCTTTGCCGGTGACCTGGGGCTGCGTTGGAAGCACAGCGCCTTCCTCACCCGCAGCAAGGGCCCGTGGATCACCACCGTGTCTCAGGTCTTCCGCAGCGGCTACAACGACCAGGTGCTGCCTGGCGTGGCCGCCGGCGCCGTCACGCCGCCAGACTGGAAGAGCCGTGTAGACAGCTACACCACCTACAACATGGCGGTCACCTACACCGGCATCAAGAACCTGCGGGTGACGGGCCTGATCAAGAACGTCTTCGACCGCGACCCGCCCTTTGCCGTCACCTACGACAGCAACTTCGGCTCGGGCAGCTCGTGGGAGCCGCGTGTTGCCGATCCGCGCGGCCGCGCCTTCGTGGTGAGCTTTGATTACAGGTTCCGCTGATCACGGTTGAGCCACCCAGGTGAGGCTGCGGCACCTTGAGGTCTTCCATGCTGTGATGCGCGCCGGCACCGTCAGCGGTGCCGCGCGCCTGCTGCATATTTCACAGCCGGCGGTCAGCAAGGTGCTGCAGCACGCCGAAGCCCAGCTGGGGCTGACGCTGTTCGAGCGGGTGGCGGGGAAGTTTCACCCCACGCCTGAAGCGCGCCGCTTGTTTGCCGAGGTGGACAAGCTGCACGCGGAGTTGGTGTCGATACGGCGCCTGGCCGTCAACCTCAAGAGCGGTCCGCAGCAGCGGGTGCGGCTTTCGGTGACGCCGGCCCTGGGTGCCACGGTGGTGCCTTCGGCCGTGGCCCGCTGGTCCCGCACCTTCGCTTCTGGCCACTGCGAACTGGCCACCCACCACACGCGGGAATTGGTGCAGGCCCTCATCCTGTCGGAGCTGGACCTGGGCCTGACGCTGCAAGACCCACAGCACCCCGGCGTGCATGCCGAGGTGCTCACCCGGGCCCCGATGATGGCCCTGCTGCCCGCGCGCGGGGCCGCGCTGCGCGCCCGCACCGCGGTGCACTTGGAATCCCTGCCCCGTCACCTGATTGGCCTGTCACCGCAAGACCCACTGGGCCTGAGGGTCACGGCCGAATGCGAGGCTCTGGGCCTGTCCCTGCAGCCGCAGGTTTCGGTGCAGACCTATCAACTGGCGCGGCAGTTGGCGGAGGCCGGGGTGGGCGCGGCCATCGTGGACCCGTTCACCGCAGCACAGGCTGATCGTGATCGGGTGGCGGTTCGGCCCGTCGAGCCCCTGATCACCGTGCCCCTGGTCTTGTTGACCCCGGTGGCCGCTCCGCTGTCGCAGCCCGCGCGGCGCCTGGTGCAGGAGCTGCGCCAGTCGGCCAGTGACTGCCTGCGTGAGGCCGGCATCGCCGAAGTTGCCGAGCCCGGCTCGGCCGCCGAGCGGCGTGCGCGGGCGCGTTGAGCACCGCTTGTGGCCATGACTCCACAGCCACCCTTTGATGCAACGGCCCGAGAGCCGGAGCCGGCGGTACCCACGCTGACCTGCGAAACCATGGGCCGGCACGCCGACTTTGTGCACCTGTCCACCATACCCGGCATTGCCGTGGACATTCGCTATGCCGGCGAAGCCAACTTCGCCGGGCGCAACCTGTACCGCGGCCTGGACTGTGCCTGGTTGCGCCGGCCGGCTGCGCAGGGATTGGCCCGCGCGGCGCAGTGGCTGGCTGCGCACCGCCCGGGCTACACGCTGCGGGTGCTGGATGCCTTGCGCCCACAGCGTGTGCAGGAAGCCATTTGGAAAGAAGTGCGCGGCACGCCCATGGCCGCCTACTTTGCCGAGCCGGTGCGCGGCTCGATCCACTCATTCGGCATGGCCGTGGACGTGACGCTGCTGAACCCGCAGGGCCGGGAGTGCGATATGGGCAGCGGATACGACGAGATGAACCACCTGTCTCACCCCAGCCTGGAGGCGCAGCACCTGGCCCTGGGGCTCTTGCAGGCCCAGCACCTGGTGGACCGTGGTTGGCTGTATGCGGCCATGGCCCAGGGCGGTTTTGTGGGCATTTCCACCGAGTGGTGGCACTTTGATCATGGCGATCGCGAACAAGTACGACGGGAGATGCAACGTGTGTGGTGAGACCGGACCCATCAAGCGCCGTGCGGTGCTTCAAAAGGCGGCAGCGGTGTGGATGGCCGGTCTGGCCGGCGGTGTGGCCGTGCCCCTGGCCGCTGCCGCCAACCCCAGGGCCCCCGCGGCTTCGGCACTGCCCCTGGTCAAGCCACCACGGCTGCAAAGCGGCCAAACCATCGGCCTGGTGGCGCCATCGGGTGCCATGCATGAACGGCTGCCGGTGGAGATTGCCATCGACACCTTGACGGCCCTGGGCTTCAAGGTGAAGGAGTCTCCGCACCTGCGGGCGCGGCGCGGCCACTTCGCCGGCACCGATGCACAGCGCGCTGCAGCGCTGAACGCCATGTTCAAAGACCCTGATGTGCACGGCGTGTTGGCCATCACCGGCGGGTCTGGCGCGAACCGGATCCTGCCCCTGCTGGACTACGCGCAGTTGCGCCGAACGCCGAAGTTCGTGGGTGGGTTTTCCGACATCACCGCGCTGTTGCACGCGGTGCACAGCCAAACCGGCTTGGTCACCTACCACTGCCCAGCAGCGGTCTCTGAATGGAACGAATTCAGCTGGCGCCACTTCCGGGGCGTGGCCATGGAAGGCACGCCGGTGCTCATGCGCAACGAATCCGACAAGGGTTCACTGCCGGCCCCACGCGAGGACCGAACGCTGACCATTCGCCCGGGCGTGGCCCGTGGCCCACTGTTGGGCGGCAACCTGGCGGTGCTGTCGTCCTTGTGCGGTTCAGGCTATCTGCGGTCCTTTGACGGTGCCATCCTGTTCCTGGAAGAAATCAACGAATTCATCTACCGGGTTGACCGCATGCTGTCGACCCTGAAGCTGGCCGGGGTGTTGGACCGACTGTCGGGCGTGATGCTCGGGGCCTTCACCAACTGCACGCCGGGTGATGGGTTTTGGACCCTCACCCTGGACGAGGTGTTTGAGGACTACTTCGGTGGCCTGGGGATACCGGTGTACCGCGGCGCATCGTTTGGCCACATCAAGCGCAAGTTCACCCTGCCGCTGGGCGTGCCCGCCGAAATTGACGCGGGTGCCGGCACCGTGCGCCTGCTCGAGTCAGCGGTCGCCTGAACGCCGCACGGGTCAAGCCAGGACTACGGCTGACCAGCGGCCACCCAATCGGCCACAGCGTCCAAGACCGGGCGGCCGCGCCGCGGTGCTTCGTCGTGGTTGATGATGGCGGCCATCACCCACCGCCTGCCCTGCGCATCCTCGACATAACCCGCCAAGGCCACGGCGTTTCGCAAGGTTCCGGGCTTGAGCCGCGCGCGGGCACGGGCCGGGGTGTCGGTCATCCGGTTGCGCAAGGAGCCATCAACCCCGGCAATCGGCAGGCTCATCAGCAACTCGCTGGCATGCAGTTGGGTGTTCGCCGCACGCAGCACCATCGCCAACTGGCGCGGCGTGATGCGTTCACTGCGCGAAAGGCCCGACCCGTTGTCCATCACCAGTCCCTCGGTGGGAATGCCCTGTTGTTCAAACCACCGCCGAACCGACAGCTCCGCCCATTCGCGGGTGCTGCGTGGCGGCAGCGCGGCACCGGCCTGGACCGCACGGCGCTCTTCTTCCAAGCCCGTCAAGAGGTACAGAACCCGCGTGGCCACGTTGTCCGACGTTTTGTTCAAGGGCCGTAGCCATTCGCCCCAAGGGCGGGCTTCGCGCCGCGCCAACAATCGCGTGGGCTGACCCAGGGCCGCTGAAGCGGAGCCCGCCACAGGCGCAGAGGCCGGCCGGCTGGCCGCAGCCGTGCCCGCAGCCTCGTAGGCAAACTCGCCCCGCTGGGCCTCTCGCACACGGCCACTCCACTGCCCACCCAACTCGGTCCACACCCAGCGCAGCTGCGCCTGCGCCTGGCGGTTGCGCTCCATCAACTGCAGCGGCTGGCGTTGGGTGCAATCGGCCGGAAAGCGGCCCTGCAGTTGAACCACCACCGTCCCATCGGCCTGCTCATGGGTGCTTGGGGTCGCCCAGCCCGCCCCGCTCCAATCGCGACAGGCCACCGTACCCGGGGGGTGCAGGGTCAAGCGGTTGTCCACGCGCACGCCCGGCAGTTCCGGCCTGAGGCGGGCCCGAACCTCGCTGCGGTCGGACACCAATTCCAAGACCTGCAAATTGCCCGCCAACTGCAAGGCATCGGGAATCACGTTGTAGGGGAACTCGGGCGACTCATCGAAGGGGGGAACGCCGATGTCCAGTCGCGCCGGGTTGAACAGCTGCCGGTCGAGCACGATGTCGCCGTCGATGTGGCGAACGCCTGCTTCGCGCAACTCCAGCATCAAGGCCCACAACTGGGGCAAGCCCAGCTCCAAATCAGCGCCACCGCGCAACACCAGGTCACCACGCAGGCGGCCCGCTTCGATCGGCGCGGCGGTGCGCAGTTCGGTGTAGCCCCGCAGATTGGGGCCCACGCGGTCCAGGGCCACCGCACTGGTGACCACCTTCATCGCCGAAGCCGGCTGCATGGGACGGTCGGCCTGGTGCAGCAGGCCGACCGCATCACCCACACGCGCAGGCCTGTCCACGGGCAACACTGCCACCGCCAGTGTGGAAGCATCCAAACCGGCGCGCTCCAGTGCAGCCCGCACAGGCACCGGCAGGGCCTGCACCGGCGCAGGCGTGTGGGCGCAGCCGCCCAGCACCCAGGCCGCGCTGAAGGCCAAGAGCGGTGGAGCCCACCAGCGCCGACGGTGTGGGTTCAGTGCAGGGGCGTGCAAAGTGGTGGTGTTCATCGCGCCATCATTCCACGGCCGGGCGGCCACGCACAAGTGCACCGGCCGGTCGACGGCGCCCATGCCTTTGGGTAATGGGACGCCTTCAACTTGTCATCTGCAACACCGGCATCAGGGCTGCAACGGGTATTCGATGTGGATGGCCAGACGCACAATCGGCGTATGCGACATGATTCCAAGCGATGCGGGCTGCTGACATCGCTGGCCCGTTGGTGCGGCGTGCTGTTGGCAGCGGCCCTGGTGGCCGGCTGCGCGGGCCCGCGCATCGACGCCCACACCTACCGCTCGAACAGCCACGACAGCCGGGCCCAGTTCCTGATCCTGCACTACACAGCCGTCGACCTGGCCACCTCGATCCGCATCCTGACGCAGCAGCGCGTGTCTTCGCACTATCTGGTCACCGACGAGCAGCCCCCCCGCATCTACCGCTTGGTGGATGAAGACCGCAGGGCTTGGCACGCCGGCGTCAGCGCCTGGGATGGCCACGCCATGCTCAACGGCAACTCCATCGGCATTGAAATCGTGAACCTGGGCAACCGCTCTGGGCCCGACGGTCGGCCCACCGAGTTCCAGCCCTATCCGCCCGAACAGGTGGAGTTGGTGGTGGAGTTGGTGCGTGACATCGTCAAGCGTCACCAGATCCGGCCCGACCGCGTACTCGGGCACAGTGACATTGCACCGCAGCGCAAGGTGGACCCGGGGCCCCTGTTTCCCTGGAAACGGCTGGCCGAAGAGGGGCTGGTGCGGTGGCCCAAGCCCGAAGACGTCCTTCAGGCGCAGGCCCTGTACGCTGCCGCGGTGCCACCGGTGCAATGGTTCCAGCAGGCCCTGGCCAAACACGGCTTCCTGGTGGCCCAACATGGCGAACTCGATGAACCCACGCGGCGTGTGGTGGCGGCGTTTCAGATGAAGTACCGACCCGCGAACTACGACGGCCAGCCCGATGCCGAAACGGCGGCCCTGTTGACCGCGCTGACCGGTCTGCGCCACCAGGCCAAGGCACCGTGAACCCCAAGCGCCGCCAGTGGCTTGAGCAATCGGCGGCGCTGCTGAGCACCGCGGCTGCGGGTGTGGCCGGGCTGGCCGCAGCAGGCTGCAGCAGCACGGCACCTGCCGTGGCGCCGGCTGCGCCCAAGGCCGATGCGCTACCGGCCCAAGCCGCGCCCGCAGGTGCACGCGCGCTGGCCCAGGCCCGCCTCAGCCCAGCCGAACAGCCCCCTGCCGCCCCGCGCGAATGGCGCGCCGCCTGGGTGGCCAGCGTGGCCCACATCGACTGGCCCAAGCAAGCGGGCTTGAGTGCCGCCACCCTGCGCGCGCAGATTCTGGACATCGTTCAGCGATCGCAGGCCATGGGGCTCAACGCGCTGATCGTGCAGGTACGCCCCGCGGCTGACGCCCTGTACCGCTCCAGCCTGGAGCCACCCAGCGACTACCTGCATGCACAGGGTCAGCCCGGTGCCGACTTCGATGCGTTGGCTGTGTGGGTGCAGGCCTGCCACGCCCAAGGGCTGGAACTGCACGCCTGGTTCAACCCCTATCGGGCACGCCATCCATCGGCCCGTGGGCCGCTGCATGCGCAACACGTGGCGCGCCGCCACCCGACCTGGGTGCACCGTTATGGCGACATGATGTGGCTCGACCCCGGCCAGCCCGAGGTGCAGGAGCACAGCCTGACGGTGATCGCCGACGTGGTGCAGCGCTATGACCTGGACGGTGTGCACGTCGACGACTACTTCTATCCCTATCCGGTCAAGGGTGCTGATGGTCGCGACCTGCCCTTCCCCGATGAAGACAGCTTCAAGCGCCACCGGCCCGCAGGCGTGGGCAGCAGCCAGGCCGAGCGTGACCAATGGCGGCGGCGCAATGTGGACCACTTCGTCGAGCAGATGTACCGCCGTGTGCACGCCCTCAAACCCTGGGTGCAGGTGAGCATCAGCCCCTTTGGGATCGGTCGACCCGACCGGCGCCCTGCGGGCATCGCAGGCTTCAGCCAATACGACCAGTTGCATGCGGATGTGGAACTGTGGTGCGAGCGCGGATGGCTGGACGCCCTGGTGCCGCAGCTGTACTGGCCACGCAGCCGCCCCGCCCAGTCGTTTGAGAAACTGTTGGACTACTGGCTGGCCACCAACCCCCACGGGCGCCACGTGTGGGCCGGGCTGTTCACCAGCTCCGTGGCCAACGGAACGCCCACGGCCTGGTCGCCCGATGAAATCCTGTGGCAGATCGACCGCCAGCGCGAGCGCGGCGCGAGCACCGGGCATGCGCACTTCAGCCTGCAGGCGTTGTTGCAAGACCGCGGCGGTCTGGCCCAAGCCTTGCCGCGCAGCCACTACACCCAGCGCGCCCTGACGCCCGCCATGCCCTGGTTGGCCCAGGGCCCTGCGCCATCGGCACCCCAAGCGTTCCGCTTGCGCGACGGCCCCATCACCCTGATAGCGGGCCCGGGGACGGCCGCGCGGCGCTTTGCGGTGTGGCGCCGCCCACTGGCGGCTTCGTCCGGCAGCTGGCGCCTTGACCTGGTGCCGGCCCACCAAACGCTGCCGGCTGCAGCAGGCGGCGAGGTGATCGTGGTGCAGGCCCTGGATGCAGCCGGCCGTGAGGGCCCGCGCCAAGCCTTTGTTGTCAACGCCTAAGGACCATGAGCGCGAGCACCAGCCGCACCGAAACCCCCAGCGCCGAGCATGCCGAGCTCGACCGCTACGACACGCCACAGCTGCTGGAAACCCTGGTCGAGGACCATGCGCTGGCGGTGCAGGCCGTGAAGGCGGCTGCACCTGAACTCGTCAGGGCTGTGGAAGCCACTGCCGAGCGACTGGCCCGGGGCGGACGTCTCATCTACGCCGGAGCAGGCACCAGCGGCCGTTTGGGCGTGCTCGATGCGGTGGAGCTCAACCCCACCTTCTCGTGGCCGCGCCACCGGGCACCCGCCCTGTTGGCCGGCGGTGACGGCGCGATGTTCCTGGCGGTGGAAGGGGCAGAAGACGACGGTGCGCAAGGCGCCCAAGACCTGCACCGCCTGGGGCCCGTGGCCGACGATGTGGTGTTTGCCATCGCCGCATCGGGCACCACGCCCTTTGCCCTGGGCGTGTTGTCAGCAGCCCGTTCCTTGGGTTGCCTGACCATCGGCATGGCCAACAACCCCGATGCGCCACTGGTGGCCGCCGCCGAAATCGGCATCGTGTTGGACACCGGGCCCGAGGTGATTTCCGGCAGCACCCGCTTGAAGGCCGGCACGGCGCAGAAGGTGGCCTTGAACAGTTTTTCCAGCGCCGTGATGGTGCGGCTGCACAAGGTCTACGGCAACCTGATGGTCGACCTCAGGGCCACCAACATCAAGCTGGTGCACCGCGCGGTTCGGCTGACCATGCAGGCCAGCGGCGTCGGGCAGATGCAGGCCGAAGCGGCCTTGCGCGATTGTGGGTTCTCCGTGAAGGTGGCGGTGGTGATGCTGCGCCTGGGCCTGGATGCCCAAGCGGCCCAAGACCGCTTGGCTGCCTGCGCGGGCCATCTGCGGGCAGCCTTGGGCGAAACCTGATGCGGTGAGCCGCTATCGGCCCGTGCAACCCTTCAAACCGCCTCGAGGCCGAACGACAGGCCCTGCAGCATCGCCGGCGTGTCCTGGCCGTTCATCTGCGCGGCCAAGAGTTGCGCGCTGCCGGTGGCAAAGGTGAAGCCCAGGGCGCCTTGGCCCAGGTTCAACCACAGGCCGGGTACGCCGCTGGGGCCGATGATGGGGGCGCCGCTGGGCGTGGCAGGCCGCAGGCCCGCCCAGGGCTGCGCACGCGCGTAGTCGCCCGCACGGGGCATATCGGTCTGGGCCACCCGCAGCAGGCTTTGCAAACGCCCCTGGTCAATGGCCTCGCTTTGGCCCACCAGGTCCACCATGGCGGCCACGCGCAGGCGTGAACCGATGCGCGCGTACAGCACCTTGCGCTCAAAGTCGGTGATGCTGGCACGCGGCGCGCTGTGCTCGGCGTCTATGGGTGCATCCAAGCTGTAGCCCTTGAGCGGGTACAGCGGCAGCTTCACCCCCAGGGGCAAGGCCAGGGCGCGGCTGGCAATGCCTGCGGCCAGCACCACCGCATCGGCGCCGTAGGTCTGCGCGCGGCCCTGTACCGACACGCGCGGGCCCTCAGACCGCAGCGCCTGCACCGTATCCAGCACCAGGCCCTGAAAGTTCGGGTGGCCTTGCAGCCGCTCCATGAGGCTGACACAGAAGGCGTGACAGTCGGCCACCGCCTCGTCCTCGCTGTAGATGCCCCCCGCAATCTTGGGCCCCAACTGCGCCAGGGCCGGCTCTTGGGCCATGCACTGTTCCCGGGTCCAGTCTTGCTGGCTGGCGTCTTTGGACGCAGCGGCTCGGCGCAGGGCAGCGCTGCTGCGGTACAGCACCAGCTTGCCCGCCTGCTCCCAGGCAAAGTGGCTCACCGCATGCCGGTCCATGAGTTCGTGCAGGCACTGGCGGCTGAATTGCCCCAAGCGGGCCAAACGCGACGCCGTGGCGCGGTTGTCAGCGCCGTTGCAACGCGCCAAAAAACGCCCCAGCCAGGACCACTGCACCGGGTCGGCTTGGGGCCGCCAGCGCAGCGGGCCGTCCGGGTCCAACAGCCAGCGCAAGGCCTTCACGGGCACACCGGCATCGGCCAAGGGCGCCACATAGCGGTAGCTCAGTTGGCCGCCGTTTCGCAGGCTGGTGCCTTGGCCCACGCCGCGGGCATCCAGCAGGCTCACCCGCCAGCCCGATTCGGCCAGGGCCCAGGCCGTGGTGATGCCCACCACGCCGGCGCCCAAGACCATGGCTTGTCCTTGCGTCATGGGCGCAGGTTAACAAGACACCAAGCAGGGCTCGATCACCATCACGGCTTTGGGCATAACCGCCGCTCATGTGCCCAGCCGTCGCGCTGGCCGCAAGAAGAAGGAACCCGCTATGCCGCTCAGCCCCCACCCGACAGGCGCTGGTTGGGTTGGGCCAGGTAGAACCATTCTTGGCGCGCTGCCGCAGCCGTGTTGGGGAACATGATGCGGCCCTGACCGGGTGCGCGGACCTCCTGGCCATTTCGGCGCACCCCGATGAGCTCACCGGCCTCAAAGGCGTCGAAGCTCTGCCAATCCCGGGAAAAGCGGTCCTCGGGGTGCTGCTTGTCCACGACCTCGTGCAGCGTGAGGGTTTCGATGTTCGACACCCGCTCAGGCGGTGCCTCATCGGTCAGCCCGAAATGCGCCAGGGTGCGCCGCACGGCTTGGTACGCCACTTCGGGCGCCTGGGGATCGCGGTGCTGGCCGCATTCCAGCGTCAGCGCACGCCCGCCAATGGAGCGCATGTATTCGGTGGTTCCCACGCCGTAGTTCGGGTTGAGGTCCAAGCCGGCTGCGCGCTCGCCGGCCTCTTCACGCCGGCGCGCCACGCCACGCACATAGGTGCCCAGCCAGCCATCGACCACGCGGTCGACACCCAACACCTGCACCCAAGCTTCCTCCTCGGCAGCGTGCCGGAAGGGCTCAGTGGCATCGCGGTTGTTGCGCGGGCCCAGCATGGCAAACGGCTTGCCTTGCGCATTGAATGAATGCAGGTCCAGCAACACGTCGTGTTGCGCCATCAGCGGACACAGCCAATTGGCCACATGGTCTTCGAACTCGCGGGGCACGGCCGCCGGGCCCAAGGCGCGGTTGAGGTTGCGGTCACCGTTGCGCGTGCCTTGTTTGAAGGCCAGGGGATTGGTCACCGGCACCAGGGTCAACAGGCCGCGCGAGACCACCACGTCACCGCGGTCGAGTTCCTCGATCAGGCGACGCAGTGCATGCGTGCCGCAGACCTCGTTGCCATGCACGGCGGCCGTGACCAACAGCTTCACACCGGGTGCACGCCCGGCGTAGCTGACAGATTTGAAGGGACTCAGGGGCTGGTTCATGCCGCCATTGTCGCGCTTCAGCGCTGCCTGACAAGACCGCAGGCCGCCACCCCCAGGTTTCAACTGCTTGACTTCTAAACTATTTACATCAACAGTTGCCGCATGAAGATCGTTTGCCTTGGCGGCGGGCCTGCCGGCCTGTATTTCGCGCTGCTCATGAAGAAGCGCTACCCCGCCCATGACATCACCGTGGTGGAGCGCAACCGTCCCTACGACACCTTCGGCTGGGGCGTGGTCTTCTCCGACCAGACCTTGGGTCGGCTGCAACAGGCCGACCCTGAAACCGCCAGCGAAATCCTGCAGTCCTTCAACCACTGGGACGACATCGAGGTCAACATCCGTGGCGCCCGTGTGCGTTCCAGCGGACATGGCTTTTGCGGCATCGGGCGCAAGCGCCTGCTCAACATCCTGCAGGCGCGATGCGAAGCCCTGGGGGTTCAACTGCGCTTTGAAGCCGAAGCGCGCGACGAAGACTTTCCGGACGCCGACCTCATCATCGCCAGCGACGGCCTGAACAGCCGCATCCGCCAGAAGTACGCCGCCACCTACCAACCCGACATCGACCTGCGCCAGTGCCGCTTCGTGTGGCTGGGCACGCGTCGGCTGTTCGAGGCCTTCACATTCGACTTTCAGGAAACGCCCCATGGGTGGTTCCAGGCGCACGCCTATCGCTTCGATCGCGACACCTCCACCTTCATCGTCGAGGCCCCCGAACACGTGTGGCAGGCCGCAGGCCTGGCCGATATGGACAAGGAAGCCTCCATCGCCTGGTGCGAGCGCCTGTTTGCCGACGTCCTGCAGGGCCACAGCCTCATGAGCAACGCCGACCACCTGCGGGGATCCTCACAATGGATCCGCTTCCCGCGTGTGGTGTGCCGGCGCTGGGTTCACCACAACGGGCACGCACCGGTGGTGCTCATGGGTGACGCTGCGCACACCGCGCACTTCTCCATCGGCTCGGGCACCAAGTTGGCCCTGGAAGACGCCATCGAACTGGCTCAGCGCATCGGAGAACACCCGGGCGACCTCATGGGGGCCCTTCGGGTGTACGAGGACACGCGCGCGGTGGAGGTGCTGCGCATCCAGAATGCCGCGCGCAACAGCACCGAGTGGTTCGAGAACGTGCAGCGCTACGCGCACCTGCCGCCTCAACAGTTTGCCTACACGCTGCTGACCCGCAGCCAGCGCATCAGCCATGAGAACCTGCGCCAGCGCGACCGCGACTACCTCGAAGGCTTCGAGCATTGGTGGGAACAACAGGCACAGGCCCAGGCCACGCCGGCCAATGCACCCGAGGCCAGCCGCCACGCTGCGAACCCCCGCCCCACGCCCCCCATGTTCACCCCCTACCGCGTGCGCGGCTGCACGCTGGCCAACCGGGTGGTGGTGTCACCGATGGCGCAATACATGGCCCGCGACGGCGTGGTGGGGGACTGGCACCTGATGCACCTGGGCGCACGCGCCGTGGGCGGGGCTGGGCTGGTGATGGCCGAGATGACCTGCACCAGCCCGCAAGCCCGCATCACCCCGGGCTGCCCCGGCCTGTGGAACGATGAACAGGCCCAGGCCTGGGCGCGCATCGTTGACTTCGTGCACGGCCACAGCACGGCCAAGATTGGGGTGCAGCTGGGGCATGCCGGGCCCAAAGGCTCCACCAACGTGCCCTGGGAGGGCGGGGGAATGGACACCCCACTGGCGGCCGACCACCCCGTGGGCAACTGGCCCTTGCTGGCCGCCAGCGCACAAGCGTATGTGGCCGGTGTCAACGCCGTGCCCCAGGCCATGACGCGCGCCGACATGGACCAGGTCCTGCGCGACTTCGAGGCCGCCACCCGGCGGGCAGCGGCCGTGGGCTTCGATTGGTTGGAGCTGCACTGCGCGCACGGCTACCTGCTGTCCTCGTTCATCTCGCCCCTGACCAACCACCGCCAAGATGCGTACGGCGGCCCTTTGAGCCAACGCTTGGCCTACCCCCTGGAGGTGTTTCGCGCCGTGCGGCAGGCATGGCCGCAAGAGCGGCCCATCTCGGTTCGCATCTCGGCCCACGACTGGGTCGAAGGCGGCATCACGCCCGACGATGCGGTGGAGATCGGCAGGGCCTTCAAGGCCGCCGGCGCCGACATGATCGACTGTTCGTCGGGCCAGGTCAGTGCCCAGCAAAAGCCGGTATACGGCCGCCTGTACCAAACACCCTTTGCCGACCGCATTCGAAACGAAGCGGGCATCCCCACCATGGCCGTGGGTGCCATCACCGACGCCGACCAGGTCAACGGCATCATCGCAGCCGGCCGAGCCGACCTGTGCGCCGTGGCCCGGCCCCACCTGGCACACCCGGCCTGGACCCTGCAAGAGGCCGCCCGCTGGGGCTATGAGGCCATGCCCTGGCCGCAACCCTATTTGGCCGGCAAGCAACAGATGGAGCGCTTGTTCGAGCGTGAGCGCGCCCAGGCCGCCGACACGCCTTCCACGAGGGAGATGGGCACATGAGCCGCCTGGCCCGCGTGGAGCTGGGGCTGGAAGCCCGTGCCCACCGCGAAGACCATCTGGACACCCGGATGTGGCTGCGGCTGTTGGCCTGCAGCACCGATATCGAGCAGGCCATCCGCCAGCGGCTGCGCCAGCAGTTTGGAACCACCCTGTCGCGCTTTGACTACCTCGCCCAGCTGGAACGCCACCCCAAGGGCCTGCGCATGAGCGAGCTCTCGGCCTGCCTGATGGTCACCGGCGGCAACGTCACGGGCTTGACCGACCAGTTGGTGCAGGAGGGCTGGGTGCAGCGCACCGAAGACAGCCGCGACCGCCGCGTGTGGCGCGTGCGCCTGACAGCCGAGGGCCGTCGGCGTTTTGAACAGATGGCCGCTGCGCACGAGGGCTGGCTGCGGCAGCTGTTCAAGCCCATGCAGAACGCCGAGAAGAAGGCCCTGTATGACCAGCTGGGCCAGCTGCGGCAGCACCTGCTGGCCACCAGCGATTCACCCACCACGCCGGCGGCCCCAGCGGCTGCGGCCTGGCCCATCAAGCGCAACCCCAACCCAGGAGGCCGCCCGTGAGCACTGCGCACGACCTAGACCCCGCTCTGGCCCGCGGCAACCGCCGCCCCATGGCGCCGTACACGGCCCAGCATGTGCTGTGGGCCTGCCAGGATGGCGTGGCCACCATCACGCTCAACCGACCCGAGCGCAAGAATCCCCTGACCTTCGACAGCTACGCCGAGCTGCGCGACCTCTTCCATTCGCTGCGCTTGGCCAGTGATGTGCACGTGGTGGTGCTGCAGGGCGCCGGCGGCAACTTCAGCTCCGGTGGCGATGTGCACGAAATCATCGGCCCCTTGGTGAAGTTGCCGGCCCCGGAGTTGTTGATGTTCACCCGCATGACAGGCGATGTGGTCAAGGCCATGCGCACCTGCCCACAGCCCATCGTGGCGGCCATCGACGGCGTGTGTGCCGGCGCTGGCGCCATCCTGGCCATGGCATCGGACCTGCGCTTGGGCACGGCGCGCAGCAAAACGGCCTTCCTGTTCAACCGCGTGGGCCTGGCCGGCTGCGACATGGCCGCCTGCGCCATCCTGCCGCGGCTCATTGGGCAGGGGCGTGCCAGTGAACTGCTCTACACCGGCCGTGTGATGGGCGGTGAAGAGGCCGAGCGCTGGGGCTTCTTCAACCGCCTGTGCAGCCCAGAAGACCTGCAGGCCCAAGCTCTGACCCTGGCCCAGGAGTTGCGCGCGGGGCCCACCTTTGCCAACGGCATCACCAAGACCATGCTGCACCAAGAGTGGTCCATGACCATCGAGCAGGCGCTGGAAGCGGAGGCCCAGGCGCAGGCCCTGTGCATGCTCACCCAAGACTACACGCGGGCCTATGAGGCCTTCGTGCAGCGCCAAAAGCCCGTGTTTCAGGGGAACTGACCGTGGCCGGCGCAGCACCCATCGGCCTGGCCCACCTGGCCTGGCCCTTCTTCGACCCCAAGCACCGTGAACTGGCCCAGCGCCTGGCGCACTGGACGGCGCAACAGCCGGCCCATGAAGACCACCTGGGAACCGATGAACAGTGCCGTGCGTGGGTGCGGCGGCTGGGTCAAGCCGGGTGGCTGCACCACGTGGTGGACCTGCACGGCGGCGATTCGGCCGGCGGCACCCCACGCTCCCAACTGGACACCCGCACCATCTGCCTGCTGCGCGAAACCTTGGCGCAGCACGACGGGCTGGCCGACTTCGCACTGGCCATGCAGGGCCTGGGGTCGGGCGCCCTTTCGCTGCACGGCACACCGCAGCAGCGCAGCGATTGGCTGCCCCGCGTGGCCTCGGGCCAGTGCATCACCGCATTTGCGCTGAGCGAGCCGCAAGCGGGGTCTGATGTGGCGGCCCTGCAGTGCCGAGCCGAGGAAACGCCGCAGGGGGTGGTGCTCAATGGCGAGAAAACGTGGATCTCCAACGGCGGCATTGCCGACCTCTATGTGGTGTTTGCGCGCTCGCGTCCCACCGATGCCGGTGCGCCAGCCAAGGGCTCTGCCGGCATCTCGGCCTACCTGGTGCCCGCCGACACCCCAGGCCTGCACATTGCCGAACGCATCGAGCTCATGGCGCCACACCCCCTGGCCCGCCTGCGGCTGGAGAACTGTCACCTGCCGCTGAGCCATCGGCTGGGCCAGGAAGGTCAAGGCTTCAAGATTGCCATGCAAACGCTGGACGTGTTCCGAACCTCGGTGGCCGCTGCTGCGCTGGGCTTTGCGCGCCGCGCCTTGGCCGAGGGCTTGCACCACGCCCGCCGCCGAGCGATGTTCGGCACCACGCTGGCCCAGTTGCCGCTGGCCCAGGCCAAGCTGGCCGACATGGCCGTGCAGGTGGATGCAGCGGCTTTGCTGACCTACCGCGCGGCCTGGCTGCGCGACCAGGGGCAAACGGTGACACAGGAAGCGGCCATGGCCAAGCTCACCGCCACCGAAAACGCGCAACGCGTGATCGACTCGGCCCTGCAGCTCTTTGGTGGACTGGGGGTGGTCAGCGGCCAAACGGTGGAGCGTCTGTACCGCGAGATTCGGGCGCTTCGCATCTACGAAGGCGCCAGCGAGGTCCAACAACTCATCATCGGCCGCGAGTTGTTGCGCGCGTCCACATGAACCGAGGGGTTTAGACATGCCAACGGCCCACATCGACACCTTCACCGCCGACCACCTTCCGCCCAAAGACCAGTGGCCGGAACTGCTGTTCGAGGGGGCTGAGTTGCAAGCACTGGCGGCCCGTGCGCAGCTGAACTGCGCCGCCGAGCTGCTGGATGTGGCCGTGCAAAAGGGCTGGGGCGACCGCCCCTGCATCGTCAGCGACACCATCCGCTGGACCTATGCCGAGCTGCTGGAGCGCAGCAACCGCGTGGCCCAGGTGCTGGTGCAGGACATGGGCTTGGTGCCGGGCAACCGGGTGCTGTTGCGCAGCCCGAACACCCCGATGATGGCCGCCTGTTGGTTGGGTGTGGTCAAGGCCGGTGGTGTGGCGGTGCCCACCATGCCCCTGCTGCGCGCACGTGAGTTGCGGGTGATCATCGACAAGGCGCAGATCAGCCACGCGCTGTGTGACGCGGCCTTGGCCGAGGAGCTGCGCACCGCGCAATCGGGCAGCGTGCTGCACCAGGTGCGGTGGATCACGGGGGACACAGCGGCTCAGGCCAGCAGCGCGGCACCCACGACGTCCTTGGAATGGGCCATGGCCCAGCACAGCGGGCACTTCAGCGCGGTGCCCACCGCGGCCACCGACACCGCCTTCCTGGCCTTCACCTCCGGCACCACGGGCGTGCCCAAGGCCACCATGCACTTCCACCGGGATGTCATGGCCGCCTGCCTGTGTTGGCCCCGGCACACCCTGCAGGCACAGGCCGATGATGTGTTCATTGGCAGCCCACCGCTGGCCTTCACCTTCGGCCTTGGTGGCCTCTTGCTGTTCCCCCTGCACATCGGGGCCAGCACGGTGCTGCTGCCCCAGGCCTCGCCACCCCTCTTGCTCGAAGGCATCCAGCGGCACGGCGCCACCGTGGTCTTCACCTCGCCCACCTCCTACCGCGCCATGGCCGCTCGCGGGCAAGAGCTGCGCAGCAGCCGCCTGCGCCACTGCGTGTCCGCGGGCGAAGCCCTGCCGGCGGCCACGCGTGAGCTGTGGGCCAGCGCCACGGGCCTGGGCATGATCGACGGCATCGGTTCAACCGAGCTGCTGCACATCTTCATCTCCGCGCGTGCACAAGACGCCGTGCCCGGTGCCACGGGCCAAGTGGTACCGGGCTACCGTGCGCGCGTGGTGGACGATCAGGGCCAGGAAGTGCCCGACGGCACCGTGGGTCGGCTCGCCGTGCGCGGCCCCACGGGATGCCGCTATCTGGCCGACGAACGACAGCGGCAGTACGTGCAGCACGGCTGGAACCTCACCGGAGACGCCTACCGGCGGGATGCGCAAGGCCACTTCCACTATGTGTCCCGCACCGACGACATGATCGTGTCCTCGGGCTACAACATCGGCGCGCCAGAAGTCGAGGACGCCCTGATGTCACACCCCGCGGTGGCCGAATGCGGCGTGATCGGCGTGCCCGACGAGGAGCGCGGGCAAATCGTCAAGGCCTTTGTGGTGCTGCGCCCCGACCACCCCCCCAGCGAGCAGACCCTTCAAGCACTGCAGGACCACGTCAAAGCGACGATTGCGCCGTACAAGTACCCCAGGGCCATCCGATTCGTGGCCAGCCTGCCCCGCACGGAAACGGGCAAGCTGCAGCGCTTCAGGCTGCGCGACCTGCCCTAGGCTTTCTGCTGCATCGATCCATCGCGTGCACGATGCCCAGGCCCACCATTACCCTCAAACCTTCAAACCGGAAACCCCGCACATGAGCCTGCAAACCCTCTTGCCTCCGGGCTGGCCACGCCCCAAGGGCTACGCCAACGGCGTCACCGGACGCGGCCGCATGGTCTTCGTGGCTGGCATGGTGGGCTGGGATGCACAGGGGCAGTTCCACAGCCGAGAACTCGTGCCCCAGGTGGAGCAGGCGCTGCGCAACATCGTGGCGGTGCTGCAGGAAGGCCATGCCCGGCCCGAACACATCGTGCGCATGACCTGGTACGTGCTGGACCGCAAGGCGTACATGCAGGCCTGGCCCGAAATCGGCCGACTCTTCCGCGAGATCATCGGCAGCTATAACGCGGCGATGACGGCAGTGGAGGTTTCAGGTCTGATGGAAGAGCAGGCCCAGGTGGAGATTGAAGTCACCGCCCTGGTGCCCGATCAGGGTTGAGCCGGAGGCTTCAAGCCCACCAGCCCCGGCCCGCAGCCCGGGCGGCCCGCTTCAGACCACTCGAACCTTGAGCTCGCCCAAGCCGTCGATGCCGCCGTGCATCAACTGCCCGCGCGTCACCGGGCCCACCCCATCGGGCGTGCCGGTGTAGATCAGGTCACCCGGGGCCAACTCGAAGAAGCGCGAGAGGGTGGAGACGATCTCCGGAACGCTCCAAATCAGGTGGGTGATGTCGCTGTTCTGACGCGATTGCCCATCGACCGTCAACCAGATGCCGGCTTGGGTCAGGTGTCCGCACTGGGCCACCGGCACGATCGGCGCCAAGGGTGCCGAATGGTCGAACGCTTTGGAGATGTCCCAGGGACGGCCCTTGTCGCGCATGGCGAACTGCAAATCGCGCCGGGTCATGTCCAGCCCCACCGCGTATCCGGCCACCAGGCTGAGGGCTTGGTCCTCGGGCACGTCACGGCCGTGCCCGCCAATGGCCACCACCAGTTCGATCTCGTGGTGCAGGTTGTCCGTCTGGCTGGGATAGGGCACCGCCGTTTCTTGCCCTGGCGGGCACACCACCACCGCGTTGGCGGGTTTGCAGAAGAAGAACGGGGGCTCGCGGTCGGGGTCGAACCCCATCTCACGGGCGTGGGCGGCATAGTTGCGTCCCACACAATACACACGGCGCACCGGGAACCGCTCATCGCGCCCGACCAGGGGCACCCCAACAGGGGCTTCGGGGGGGAAAAGGTAGCTCATGCCCGCATTGTGGACCGCACCCAACATCACCGGGGCATCGGTGTTTCCTAGGAAAGACAAGCACTTGAATTTTCTAGGACAATAGCGGGATGGCTGCGAACAACCCCCCTGTCACCAAGCTGGCCGAGAATGGACTTCGCTACAAGAGCAAAGCCCCTGGCTCACCCTTCGAAACCTCCTCGCCCTTCTCTTCCACCACCATGTCCTGCTTCCTGTGCGGCAAGCACCGCCAGCGCAGCCAGCTCAAGACCCGGCGTCTGCTGGGCAAGCCGCAGGCGGTGTGTGCACCCACTTGCAAGGAACTGGAAGCCACGCTGAAGGGCTGAGCCCCTCCAACAGGCTTCCACCAAGGGTTTTCCCTTGGTTTCAGCATCCGCCGGTCGGTGGAGCTGATGATGTGCCGCGCTGAGAGCCCTGCCGACCTCAGCGCCGGCCCCGGGCCACGCACGGATGCCCCCGATCACCTGCGTGGCTTGGTGGGCCCGGGCAACCCCCTGGGCGCTTGATCCCCCGCAAGCCCGAACGCGTGCTTGCTGACCCAATTCGAGCTGTTGAGTCCCTCGCGGAACCAGCCCGAGTTGGCCGCCGCATGGCGCGCCTGTTGCCCACCACCATCGCCTGGAGGATCCCTTCATGAACACCATTGGCAGCCTGTGTCAGCACCCCGTGGTCACCATCGACAGTGACTGCAGCATCCACGAAGCGGCGCGTCACATGCGCGAACACCACGTGGGGGCCCTCGTGGTCACCACCGAAGAGGAAGGCCTGAGCGCCAACTCGATGCGCGTGTGCGGCGTGATCACCGACCGCGACCTGGCTGTGGAGGCCCTGGCCCGCAACCTGGACCCCCAGCAGATCACGGTCGGTACGCTGATCAGCGGAAAGGCTGTGGCCGTGCCGGCGGTGGCCAGCGTCTCCGAAGCCATCGGCGTGATGCGACAGGAAGGCGTGCGGCGCCTGCTGGTGACCGGGCCTCAGCGGCAACTCATGGGCGTGTTGTCCTTGGACGATGTGACGGCTGCCCTGGCCGCTGAGCTGGGCGAGGTGGCCGAGGCCATGCGGCGGGGGCTGGCCCGAGAGGCGATCACGCGCCGGCCCTTGGGCGATGGGGGCGCG
>JACCED010770828.1_pt1 | contig 27721 bp, 23 predicted proteins | sample 7455021 | NCBI WGS metagenome assembly JACCED01 (sample SAMN15323456, study PRJNA562643) | freshwater metagenome | isolation source: river surface water | place: USA:Blue River Watershed | collected 2017-08-19 | reverse complement strand
TTTTCAACGTGCTAACTGGTCTTTATGACCCAACTAGCGGCCAAGTAATTTATGGCGGCAAGAACATCACCGGTCAAGCCCCGCATAAAACTGCGGCAAGTGGTATGGCTCGTACATTCCAGAACATTCGCTTATTCGGTCTAATGACCGCGCAGGAAAATGTCATGGTTGCGATGCACTCACACATGAAAGCTGGCGTTCTTTCAACTACTTTCCGCACAAAGAAACAACGTGCTGAAGAAGAAGATGGCCGTCGATTCTCTCAAGAACTTCTTGACTTCGTGGGTATCGGTGGAACAACTAACGAATACGCTCGCAACCTTTCATACGGCGATCAGCGTCGCTTGGAAATTGCGCGTGCGTTAGCACTTCGTCCAAAGGTTTTGCTACTGGATGAACCAACTGCGGGTATGAACCCTCAAGAATCAAAGGCATTCGTTGACTTTGTGCACCGAGTTCGTGACGAACGTGGCGTTTCAATTTTGTTAATTGAACACGACATGAGCGTTGTGATGAAGGTTTCTGAACGAATCACTGTTCTTGACCAAGGTCAAAACATTGCTCAAGGTTCACCTGAAGAAATCAAGTCAAACCAAAGAGTTATCGAAGCTTACCTAGGTAAGAGCGGATCGGAGGCGAGCAAGTAATGGCACGCAAATCAACTCCAGTAATGCTGGATGTTAAAGACCTACACGTTTCTTACGGCGCAATCGCAGCAGTCAAGGGTTTAACCCTTGAAGTTCGCGAAGGTGAAATCGTAACTTTGATCGGTTCAAACGGTGCTGGTAAATCAACCACCCTTCGAACCGTCAGCGGTTTACTTAAGCCAAAGTCAGGTTCAATCACTTTCAAAGGTGAGCGCATCGACGGCACACCAGGCCACGAAGTTGTAGCTAAGGGCATCTGTCAATCACCAGAAGGTCGTCGTATCTTCCCTCGAATGACAGTTGAAGAAAACCTAGACCTAGGTGCTTTCCTTCGCAAAGATACTGCTGGCATCAAAGCTGATCAGGAAATGGTGCTTAACCTTTTTCCACGTTTGAAAGAACGTATTCACCAGAAAGCCGGCACTATGTCAGGTGGTGAACAGCAAATGCTTGCTGTTGGTCGCGCTCTAATGGGTCAACCAAAACTTCTAATTTTGGATGAACCATCAATGGGTCTTGCACCTGTTCTAGTTGACCTAATTTTCGACACAATCCAAAAGATTCGTGACAACGGAACCACAGTTCTATTGGTTGAACAAAATGCGCTAGCTGCACTTCGTATTGCAGATTACGCATACGTTCTTGAATCAGGTCACCTAAACATGGAAGGCAATGCAAGCGATTTGGCTAATGACCAACGCGTTGTTAATGCCTACCTTGGTGGACATTAAAAATAGATTAAATCTAATAAAAAAGACCCGCGAGCCAATCGCGGGTCTTTTTTATTTGTAGTTCTGTTAACTAATTTTGCTTAGCTGATTAACGCCACAATCAGTGGTCCAAAGATTAATGCTGGCAACATGTCACCAACTGGAACATGGCGAATTCGAAGTAAGTTAATTCCAATTCCAATTAGCAGCAACCCACCAACAATGTTGATAGTGATTATTTGAAGTGGGCTAATAAATGAACCAAGCATCATTCCTAAAACTGTGAAAGCACCTTGAAGCAGACCAACTGGAATGATTGATGCGGCAACGCCCCAGCCAAATGATGCGGCAAATGCCATCGCGGCAAACATATCTAGGGTTGATTTCAAAAGTAATTGATCGATGCCATTACCAAGGCCATCATTTATTGATCCCATCATGGCAAGTGGTCCAACACCGAACAATAGGGAAGCCGATACAAAACCTTCAGTGAATCGACCTGATGATTCACTTTTAGCAAAGCGCTTTCGCAAGTTATCGCCAAAGTTATTAAGGCGATCTTCAATCCTTAGAGCTGATCCAGTGATTCCACCTAGTAGTAGTGCGCCAAGTGGAACAAGTAGGGAAGCACCTTGTGGAAGAGATCCTTTGAATTCTGGATTAGTTAAATCAAAAACGCTGATGATGCCGTTTGTCAGTGTAATTAAACCAAGACCATCGGTTACTACATTGCGCACGTTTTCTTTAAGGCGGTGAGCTAGAAAAACACCAACGGTTGTTCCAATGATGATTGTGGCAAGGTTGATAACTGTTCCAATGCCAGGAAACATTTAGTTGGCTTTCTTTTCTAGAAGCATGCAGGTGATACGGCCTGAGCAAAGTAGTACCCCTTGGTCATCTGAAACTTTCACTTCGTAGGTGGCAAGTGATTTTCCAAGTGAAACAGCTTTAGCCACACCAGTTACAACACCGCTTCGTCCTGACTTGTGGTGGGTTCCGTTTATGTCGATGCCAACAGCAATTCGATTTTCGCCAGCATGGATCATTGCGCCAATTGACCCCAACGTTTCAACTAGAACCATGGAAGCGCCGCCATTTAAAATTCCGTAAGGCTGGGTGTTGCCTTCAACTGGCATTGTGCCAACAATTTCATTGGCATCAGCACTGATTATTTTGATGCCCATTCGGTCAGCAAGAGCGCCAAGTGGCATTTTGGTTGCGTCAAAGGATGAGGTCATCTAGTAGCCCTTTAGGATCGGTGTTGTGGCAAGTACTCATAAGTTTCTCATCCTTGATGGGCACTCACTGGCATACCGCGCCTTTCACGGCTTGCCGCCAGAAAATTTTGTCACATCCAGTGGCCAGCACACCAACGCGGTTTATGGCTTCACTTCAATGTTTGCAGCCGTCCTTAAAGAACAAAAACCATCACATGTGGCAGTAGCTTTTGACGTATCCCGTGACACTTTCAGATCACAGCGTTATCCCGATTACAAAGCAACTAGAGCTAAAACTCCACCGGAATTTAAAGGCCAAGTTGAGTTAATCAAAGAAATTTTGGCCGCACTTCGTATCCCTGTTGTTACAGCCGATGGCTTTGAAGCCGATGACATCCTTTGCACCCTTGCGCATCATTGCGATTTTCCAGTCAGCATCATCTCTGGCGACAGGGACACTTTCCAGTTAATCGATAAGCGTGTAACTGTTCTTTATCCACGCAAAGGTATGTCTGATTTAGTTCTGATGACCCCTGATGCAGTCAAAGAAAAATACGGCGTTTTGCCAGAGCAATACCGCGACTTGGCAGCGATGGTGGGTGAGGCAAGTGACAACCTACCTGGCGTGCCAGGCGTTGGTCCAAAGACAGCTGCTAAATGGATCGTTCAGTATGGTTCGCTTGAAAAGATTATTTCGTCAATGGAAGAGATCTCGGGAAAAGTTGGCGAATCGCTTCGCGAACACAAAGATCGCGTTCTTGAAAACTATGATTTAAACCGCCTAGTTACTGATGCACCAGTTGAAAAAGATGTTTCGAAGTATGCCAAGGCTGATTACGATCCAACTGAAGTTCACCAAGTATTAGATGCAATTGAATTCTCAGCACTTCGCACTCGTATTTTCAACGCCTGGCCAACCAGTAATCCAGGCAGCAGTCCAGTTGAAACAAAAAATTCGGCAGCTCCAGCAAAGAAGGCTCCAGCAAAGAAGGCTCAACCAGCAACGGCGGATTCAGCAGAAACATTAATTGCAGATGGCGATCTATCCGTGGTTTCTAAAAAAGAATCCGGGGCAACGGTTAAAAAGTGGCTTGCTGCACAAAAAGAATTAGTTGGCGTAGCTTTCTCAGGTGCTTGGTCAGCAGGGCGTGGATCAATTGACGCGGTTGCATTCATAAATTCAGCTAATGAATCAATCTGGTGTGATTACTTAACCAATCAAGAAGTTGTAAATCCTTGGCTGCAATCAGATAGCCCTAAAGCCATTCATGATGCCAAAGGACCAGCACTTGCGCTGCTTAGCCAAGGCGTGAAATTAAATGGAATTGAAATTGATACAGCTTTAGCTGCCTATTTATTAGCACCTGGTAGTCGCAATCTAACGCTAAGTGATTTAACCATGCGTTACTTAAAGAAGAACTTGGCCGAACTTGAAAATGCTGACGCGCAATTAAGTTTTGATACTGCAGGTGATGTGTCAGGGGACAAGTTAGCCCTGCATGCACATGCCACATTTGAATTAGCCAAGCATTTCCTTGAGGAACTTAAAACTCGTGGTGGTTCAGACTTACTAAATACTCTTGAAATTCCATTGCTACACGTATTAGTTGAGATGGAAGCATCTGGCATAGCAATTGATACCAAGGCACTTAAAGCACTTGAAGAATCATTTGAAGCCGACGCAGTTGCGGCAACTAAGCAAGCACATAAAGCTGCTGGCCATGAATTCAATCTTGGTTCACCAAAGCAACTGCAAGAGGTTCTATTTGAAGAACGCGGGTTACCAAAGACCAAGAAAATCAAAACTGGTTACACAACCGATGCTGATGCACTTCAAGGATTACTGGCCAAGTTTCCAGATGATGAATTATTAATTGGGCTACTTCGTTTTAGGGAAGTTAGTAAATTACGTCAGACCGTAACTGGATTGCTTGCATGTGTTGCCGATGATGGCCGGATTCACACCACTTTTAATCAAATGGTTGCCGCAACTGGCCGGTTAAGTAGTACTGAACCTAATTTGCAGAATATTCCAATTAGAACTGATGAAGGTGTTCGAATCCGAAGCACATTCGTTGTTGGCAAAGGGTATGAAACATTACTTACCGCTGACTACAGTCAGATTGAACTTCGAGTAATGGCGCACCTTTCTCAAGACAAAGGTTTGATTGAAGCGCTTAAATCTGGTGAAGATCTTCACACCACAGTTGGTTCATATGTATTTGGCGTAGATAAAAAAGATGTTGATGCTGAAATGCGTCGAAAGATTAAAGCCATGTCTTATGGCCTTGCCTATGGTTTGTCAGCGTTTGGTCTTGCGAATCAATTAAACATTTCAACTGGCGAGGCAAAGTCGCTGATGGATACTTACTTTGAACGCTTCGGTGGTGTTCGTGATTACTTGGCCAATGTGGTTAAAGAAGCGCGCAAACTTGGTTACACCGAATCGATCATGGGACGACGTCGTTATTTGCCAGATTTAAATAGCGATAATCGTCAGCTTCGCGAAATGGCTGAACGCATGGCGCTAAATGCTCCGATCCAAGGATCAGCGGCTGACTTAGTAAAAGTTGCCATGCTCAATGTTGACGCGGCCCTAAAGAAGGCAGGAGTCAACAGTCGACTTCTACTTCAGGTTCACGATGAACTTGTAATTGAGGTGGCCAAGGGTGAACTTGAACAGGTTAAGGCTCTAGTTACCGAAAATATGGCCAAAGTGGGCATTGTGGGGCAGTTAAGCGTGCCAATGGATGTTCAACTAGGTGTTGGCAAGAGTTGGTCTGAAGCGGCCCATTAGAGGTTTTGCCTTTAATTAAAGCCATCTCTATTCTTAGAAGGTTGCATTTTGCCTTTGTCTTAGACATAGAAGTCAAAGCGCTTTAAGGCTTAAAAAATCTTAAGAAGAAATACAACAAACCAACTACATCTATCCACCAGAGGGCATTTACTTAATGACCGTTACTACAACTAAGAGCTCAATTACTGTTAATGACATTGGCTCTGCCGAGGAATTCCTCGCTGCAATCGATAAGACAATCAAACCTTTCAATGATGGCGACATCGTCGAAGGCATCATCGTAAAAGTAGACCGTGACGAAGTTCTTCTAGACATCGGCTACAAAACTGAAGGCATCATTCCTTCTCGCGAGCTAAGCATCAAGCATGATGTGAATCCAGATGAAATCGTCAAAGTTGGCGACACTGTTGAAGCTCTAGTTCTTCAAAAAGAAGACAAAGAAGGTCGTTTAATTCTTTCTAAGAAGCGTGCACAATACGAACGCGCTTGGGGCGACATCGAAAAAGTTAAAGAAGAAGATGGCGTCGTTACCGGAACCGTTATTGAAGTTGTTAAGGGTGGCCTAATCGTTGACATCGGTCTTCGTGGCTTCCTTCCAGCATCACTTGTTGAAATGCGTCGTGTGCGCGATCTTGCTCCGTACATCGGCAAGCAAATGGAAGCAAAGATCATCGAACTTGATAAGAACCGCAACAACGTTGTTCTTTCTCGCCGGGCATACCTTGAAAGCTCACAGAGCGCGGTTCGTCATGGCTTCCTAAACCAACTAGAACGCGGACAAATCCGTAAGGGTGTTGTTTCAAGCATCGTTAACTTCGGTGCATTCGTTGACCTAGGTGGCGTAGACGGTCTAGTTCACGTTTCTGAACTTTCATGGGAACACGTAGATCACCCATCAAAGGTGGTTGAAGTTGGCCAAGAAGTAACTGTTGAAGTTCTAGAAGTTGATTTCGAACGTGAACGCGTTTCACTATCTCTAAAGTCAACTCAAGAAGATCCATGGCAGCACTTCGCTCGTACCCATCAAATGGGTCAGGTTGTTCCTGGTGAAGTAACCAAGCTAGTTCCATTCGGTGCATTCATCCGCGTAAGCGATGGCATCGAAGGTCTAGTTCACATCTCTGAATTGTCAGGTCGCCATGTTGAAATTCCAGAACAGGTTGTTCAGGTCGGCGATTCAGTATTCGTGAAGGTTATCGACATCGACCTAGAACGTCGTCGTATTTCGCTTTCACTACGTCAAGCAAATGATGACGTAGCTGTTGAAGGTGAAGGCACATTCGATGCTTCGCTATACGGTTTAAATCAGTATGACGAAAACGGTAACTACATCTACCCAGAAGGTTTCGATCCAGAAACTAACGACTGGTTACCAGGTCACGAAGAAGCTAAAGCAAAGTGGGAACAGCAATACGCTGAAGCACATGCTAAGTGGGAAGCTCACAAAGCACAGGCTGCAAAGAATGGTGGCGATGAAGCAGCTCCAGCTGCAGCTGCCGCTCCAGCAGCAGAAGGCACACTTGCTGATGACAGCGCACTAGCCGCACTTCGCGACAAGTTAGCTGATAACTAAAAAGTTCTTTAGAACTCATCTAAAAGAACCGCAGGGGAATCCTTGCGGTTCTTTTAATTTGTCTGGGCAAATCACGATAAGGGAAGAGCAAGTAACCTTGAAGAGTGTTAGTTGCGTTAACTGGTGGGATTGCTTCGGGCAAATCAACAGTCGCGCAATTATTTAGTGAGCATGGCGCGATAGTTATAAAAGCTGATGACCTAGCCAAAGAAGTTGTTGATGCGGGTGGCCGGGCGCATGCAGCGGTTCTTGCACATTTTGGTCCAGAGATAGTCAACCCACAAGGTGCTATTGACCGAAGCAAATTAGCCCGGATCGTTTTTAATAACCCGCAAGAGCTAAAGACTTTAGAGCAGATCACTCATCCTGCAGTTCAGGCAGAACTTGCTGATCGAATTGCAGCATTGCCAAAAGATTCTGTGGTTATTTATGAAGTTCCGCTGTTGATTGAAAAGAACCTTTTCGGCAAATTTGATAAGTCGATTGCAGTAATTGCTGATCTTGGACTTCGCAAAGAACGAGCAATCGCACGTGGGGTAATGGATACCGATTTTGATGCCCGAGTGGACAATCAGACAACTGATGAACTTCGCGAGCAGTTAGTTGATCACACGATCTATAACAATGGCTCACTTTCGCAATTAGCAAAACAGGTGGATGACATCTGGGCGAAGTTAACCTCGTAACCTTGTCTTTATGGCCCGTCCGGTAACTGATCTTCAGCGCACTGTTGCGCCTTTTGAAGTCATCAGTGAATTCAAGCCAAGTGGTGACCAGCCAGCTGCGATCGAAGAATTAGCAAAGCGAATAAATCGCGGTGACAAAGATGTCGTATTACTTGGTGCAACAGGTACTGGTAAGAGTGCGACCACAGCGTGGTTAATTGAAAAATTGCAACGCCCAACTTTGGTTTTGGCGCCAAATAAAACTCTGGCAGCACAGCTTGCCAATGAATTCCGTGAACTGCTGCCAAATAACGCAGTTGAGTATTTCGTTTCTTATTACGACTATTACCAACCTGAAGCCTACATTCCACAATCTGACACTTTCATTGAAAAAGATTCATCGATAAACGAAGAAGTTGAACGACTGCGACATAGCGCAACAAACAGCTTGTTAACTAGACGAGATGTTGTTGTGGTGGCATCGGTTTCTTGTATTTACGGTTTGGGTACACCGCAAGAGTATGTGGATCGAATGGTCAGACTGCGAGTTGGCGAAAGTATTGACCGCGATACTTTGCTTCGAAAACTTGTTGACATTCAGTACAACCGAAATGACATCGCTTTTACTCGCGGAACATTCCGAGTTCGCGGCGACACCGTCGAGGTTTACCCGGTTTATGAAGAACACCCGATTCGCATTGAAATGTTTGGCGATGAAATCGATCGCTTAATGTCACTTCATCCGGTGACTGGCGAAATCTTGACTGAAGATAAAGAAATTTATGTTTTCCCTGCTTCGCACTACACCGCAGGTCCTGAACGCATGAGCCAAGCGATTGCTTCAATTGAAAATGAATTAGCTGTGCGACTTCCAGAACTTGAACGTGAAGGAAAACTACTTGAAGCACAGCGCTTAAAGATGCGAACTTCCTATGACATTGAAATGATGCAAAACCTTGGTTTTTGCAGTGGCATTGAAAACTATTCTCGCCACATCGATGGGCGCGAAGCAGGTTCTGCGCCTAACTGTTTACTTGATTACTTTCCAGAAGATTTCTTGCTGGTAATCGATGAAAGCCACGTAACTGTCTCACAGATTGGTGCGATGTATAACGGGGATGCATCACGCAAGAAAACTTTGGTTGAACATGGTTTCCGACTTCCAAGTGCCTTGGATAACCGGCCGCTAAAGTTCGATGAATTCTTAGAGCGAATCACTCAAACTGTTTACCTCTCAGCAACACCTGGACCATATGAACTTGAGAAAGTTAAGAACGATGTGGTCGAGCAAGTAATTCGCCCGACTGGTCTAGTGGATCCAGAAATTGTAATTAAGCCAACTAAGGGTCAGATTGATGACTTAATGCTTGAGATTAAAATTCGCGCCGAAAAAGACGAACGCGTACTTGTCACGACACTGACCAAAAAAATGGCCGAAGATTTAACGGACTACTTCCTTGAACAGGGGATCAGGGTTCGATACCTGCACTCTGAAGTTGATACCTTGCGCCGCGTTGAATTACTACGTGAACTTCGCCTGGGCGAATACGACGTATTGGTTGGCATCAATTTACTTCGCGAAGGTTTGGACTTACCTGAAGTTTCACTTGTTTCAATATTGGATGCAGATAAAGAAGGTTTCCTTCGCAGTCAGCGCAGTTTGATTCAGACAATTGGCCGTGCGGCTCGTAACGTATCTGGTCAGGTGCACATGTATGCCGACAAGATGACTGATTCGATGACTTTTGCAATTGAAGAAACAAATCGTCGCAGGGCAAAACAGATTGCTTACAACCTTGAACATGGAATTGACCCAGCGCCACTTCGAAAGAAGATCGCTGACATTACAGATCTAATCGTTAGAGAAGATTCAGATAATGAAGAGTTCTTAACGATTGCTGGAAAAAAACTCAAAGATGCTGCAATTACTAAGGAAGCCTTTAAGAGTATTCCAGCACGTGATTTAGCCGATTTAATCGAACAGCTATCCACCCAGATGCACACTGCAGCCAGTGAATTACAATTTGAATTAGCGGCCAGATTAAGAGATGAAGTCGCTGACTTAAAACGTGAACTAAGAATGATGATTGACGCAGGGATGAAGTAATTCGATGAATGTTAGTTCCACAATTTGGATTGTCACATTAATCGCATTATTAGCCGCATTTGTGGTTGATCTTAAAGTTGTTGATTCAAAGCCACACGCTTTCACTTCAAAGGAAGCTCTGCGTTGGGTTATTTTTTATGTTGTCGCAGCTTTGACTTTTGCAGTATTTATTTGGACTTACTTTGGCCAGCAATACGGTCAAGAGTTTCTGGCTGGTTGGGTGACTGAATACAGCTTGTCCGTTGACAACTTATTTGTATTCATTGTTTTGATGGCTTCATTCTCAGTGCCAGCTGAGCAAAAACATCGCGTGCTCTTAATTGGTGTGATTATCGCGCTAGTTCTTCGTGGAATTTTGATTGTGCTGGGTGCGGCGGCCATTCATCGGTTTGCTGCAACTTTTTACTTATTCGCAGCATTCCTTTTCTGGACAGCAATTCATGTTTGGAAATCCCACGATGAAGAACCTGATCCAGATGGAAATGCCTTAATTCGTTTCGCCGAACGTGTTCTGCCAACAGTTAAAACCTATGAGGGTTCAAAATTAATTGTTAAGCGAGAAAACAAAAAATTCATCACTCCGATGTTTTTAGTTATTTTGGCTGTTGGCACCACAGATTTACTCTTTGCCCTTGATTCAATTCCGGCAATTCTGGGATTAACTAAAGAGCCATATTTGGTTTTCACGGCAAATGCTTTTGCGCTTATGGGTCTGCGCCAGTTGTTCTTCTTGTTGGATGGTTTACTTGCTCGCATTATTTACTTGCCAAAGGGATTAGCAATAATTCTTGGCTTTATTGCGGTGAAGCTATTCCTTGAAGCGCTGCATGAAACCACAAGTTTGCATGTTCCAGAAATTGCCATTTCTCAAAGTCTTGCCGTGATCGCAGTAACTTTAACTGCAACAGTGCTTTTAAGTTTGCGTGCAGTTAAGCGAAACCCACAGCTTGCCAGAACTTCCGATGCCGCCCATGCGATCGAAGAATCAGTAGAGCATGCTGGTGAAGCCATCGAACACCTAGAAAACACAATCGAGAAGGATAACTAAATCTAGTTATGGAAGTAACACTCAACATTTGGCTAGCACTTTCAGCCGGGATTGCCATTTTGATCTTGGTCGACTTGTTAACAGTCAGTCGTAAACCTCATGATGTGATGTTTAAAGAGGCTGCACTTTGGTCGATCTTTTACATCGCGATTGCCGTAGCTTTTGGTATCTGGGTCGGCAGGCAATACGGGGGCCAATACGGAACTGAGTATTTTGCGGCGTACCTAGTTGAAAAATCACTTTCGGTAGACAACTTATTTGTATTTGTAATTATTCTTACGCAGTTTGCTGTCCCAAGTAGATTCCATCAACGCATTTTGATGATTGGTGTGCTGTTAGCACTTGTTATGCGCGGCATCTTTATTGCCATCGGCGCAGCTGCGCTTCATGCTTTCACATTTACTTTTGTTATTTTCGGTGCGATCTTGATTTGGACAGGTGTAAAACTATTCCAACACTGGGATGAAGATCCTGACATGGATGAAAACAAGATGGTTAAGACTGTTCGAAAGATTATTCCGGTCACGGATGATTTTGTTGAAGAAAAGCTATTTGTTAAGCGCGATGGCAAAAAGTATGCAACTCCAATGCTGCTTGTAATCATTGCAATCGCCAGCACTGATTTGCTTTTCGCTCTTGATTCAATCCCAGCAACATTTGGGGTTACTAGCGAACCATTCCTAGTGTTCTCGGCAAATGCTTTTGCACTACTGGGATTACGTGCTCTTTACTTCTTGCTCAAGGGATTGCTAGATAAGTTGATCTATCTATCACTTGGCCTCTCATTCATTTTGATGTTTATTGGTGCCAAGTTGATCCTGGTTTACTTACATGAGTCATACGATGCGATTCCAAAGATCTCAACGAACTTCAGCTTGATTGTGATTGCCGCTATTTTGGTGATTGCAACTGTGGCTAGCTTGATGAAATCTCGAAAAGATCCATCCGCTATTGCACATGCTGGTCGACTAAACGACGCTAATCCGCCAAAAGAATAGCGACAACTAGGATTGATCCGTGATTGAACGGTTAAGTGTCCGCGGTGCGCGAGAACACAATTTAAAGAACGTCAATCTCGATCTGCCACGCAACTCACTGATTGTCTTTACTGGTCTTTCTGGTTCAGGTAAGTCATCTCTTGCGTTCGACACCATCTTTGCTGAAGGTCAAAGACGTTATGTTGAATCGCTGTCGGCTTATGCCCGTCAGTTCTTAGGGCAGATGGATAAGCCAGATGTTGATTTCATCGAAGGTTTATCACCAGCTGTTTCGATTGATCAAAAGTCAACTAACCGTAACCCACGTTCAACTGTTGGCACGATCACAGAAGTTTATGACTACCTTCGTTTGTTATTCGCTCGAGCAGGCAAGCCGCATTGTCCAGATTGTGGTGAACCGATTTTTCGTCAGTCACCTCAGCAAATTGTGGATCGAATTCTTGAAATCAAAGAGGGAACTAAGTTCCAAGTACTTGCGCCGATAATTCGAGAACGCAAAGGCGAGTATGTAGATTTATTCCGCAGCTTGCAATCCCAAGGATTTGCACGGGCCCGAGTAGATGGCGTGGTTTATGGACTTGAAGAAGTTCCAAAACTAAAGAAACAAGAAAAGCACACCATTGAAGTTGTGATTGACCGTTTGTCAGTGAAAGCTGATGCAACCCGTCGAATCACAGATTCAATCGAAACTGCGCTTCGCCTTGGCGGGGGACTTGTAATTCTTGATTTCGTTGATCAACCTGAAGGCAGTCCTGAGCGCGAGCGCATCTTTAGCGAACACTTAGTGTGTTTAAACGACGGCAATCAATTCGAAGAATTAGAACCAAGATCTTTCTCTTTCAATTCGCCATTCGGTGCGTGCGGTGAATGTACTGGCCTTGGCATTATGAAAGAAGTTGATCCTGAACTTGTTATTCCAGACCCAACGCTTTCACTTGAAGAAGGTGCAATTGCACCTTGGGCATCAGGCCACATCTTTGATTACTTCTATCGATTAATTGTTGGACTCTCTAAAGAACTTGGTTTCAAGACAAACGTTCCATGGGAAAAACTTCCAGCTAAAGCTAAAGATGCGCTTCTTTATGGTCACGACCATGAAGTTCACGTTAAATACAAAAACCGTTATGGTCGCCAGCGTTCTTACTCAAGTGGATTTGAAGGTGTAGTCACATACCTTGAGCGCAAACTTGATGAAACTGAAAGCGATAGTTCACGTGAAAAACTTGAAGGCTTCATGCGTGAAGTGCCATGTCCGGCGTGTAAGGGGGCAAGACTCAAGCCCCTTATTTTGGCAGTAACTCTAAATGGCAAAAACATTGCTCAAGTTGCCGAACTTCCAATAGGTGAGTGCGCAACATTTCTTAAAGGCTTAAAGCTTTCAGCTCGTGAAAAAGCTATTGCTGATCGAGTTCTTAAAGAAGTTAATGAACGCTTGGCCTTCCTAATCGATGTTGGTTTGGATTATTTATCACTTGATCGAAGCGCTGGCTCGCTAGCTGGTGGCGAGGCACAACGTATTCGCTTGGCAACTCAGATTGGTTCTGGATTAACTGGTGTTCTTTATGTGCTTGATGAACCAAGTATCGGTTTACACCAACGAGATAACCATCGTTTAATTGAAACTTTGATACGTCTTCGCGATCTTGGCAACACCCTGATCGTGGTGGAACACGATGAAGACACAATCAAGACAGCCGACTGGGTTGTCGACATTGGTCCTGGCGCTGGTGAACATGGTGGCCATGTTGTGGTGAGTGGTTCTTATGATGAATTACTGAAGTCACCAACTTCTATTACCGGTCAGTATTTATCCGGCAAGAAATCAATTGAGGTTCCAGCAAAGCGAAGGCCACAAGATCCAAAACGCAAGCTAACAGTCCAAGGTGCATCCGCGCACAACTTAAAAAATGTTTCAGTTGATTTCCCACTTGGAAACTTTGTTGCGGTAACTGGTGTTTCTGGTTCTGGTAAATCAACTTTGGTTAATGACATTTTGTATAACGTGCTTGCCCGTGATTTAAATCGCGCCCGCACAGTACCTGGTCGCCACAAGAAGGTAATTGGTGTTGATCAACTAGACAAAGTCGTGCACGTTGATCAAAGCCCAATTGGCCGTACACCTAGATCAAATCCAGCCACCTATACCGGGGTATTTGATCATGTTCGCAAGTTATTCGCTGAAACACCAGAAGCAAAGATCCGCGGTTACCAGCAAGGAAGATTCTCATTCAACGTTAAAGGCGGACGATGTGAGAACTGTTCTGGTGATGGCACGATCACCATTGAAATGAACTTCTTGCCAGATGTTTATGTTCCTTGCGAAGTTTGTCATGGCGCCCGCTACAACCGCGAAACTTTAGAAGTTCACTACAAAGGCAAAACAATTTCAGATGTACTAAACATGCCAATTGAAGAAGCTTTCGACCTCTTCGCTCCGATTCAAGCGATTGCTCGTCACCTGCAAACCCTGGTTGATGTTGGCTTGGGATACGTTCGCCTAGGTCAGCCAGCAACGACACTTTCTGGTGGTGAAGCTCAGCGTGTAAAGCTCTCAACGGAATTGCAGAAACGCTCAACTGGCAAAACTGTTTATGTTCTAGATGAACCAACAACTGGTCTGCACTTTGAAGATGTTCGCAAACTTCTGATAGTTCTGCAGTCACTAGTTGATAAGAGCAACACTGTGATTGTGATCGAGCACAATCTAGATGTGATTAAGACTGCTGACTGGATTATCGACATGGGTCCTGAAGGTGGATCGGGTGGCGGATCTGTTCTTGCAACCGGCACACCTGAAGAAATTGCAAAGGTTGCCGCAAGCCACACAGGTAAATTTCTTGCACCAATGCTCAAACCAGCACCAGTGAAAGCTAAAGCTGCAGCTAAGAGTAAGTAATCATGAAAAGCGCGGATAAACCAAAAGACATCCCAACTAACCCTGGCGTCTATCGATTTCGCGACGACACTGACAAAGTTATCTATGTTGGTAAAGCCAAGAATTTAAAGAATCGTCTTAGTTCATATTTCACTGGTGAATTAGCGCATCGAACCAAGATGATGGTGGAAACCGCAGTCCGAGTCGATTGGGTTGTAGTTGGAACCGAAATCGATGCGCTTCAACTTGAATACGCCTGGATCAAAGAATTCAATCCAAGCTTCAATGTTCGCTTCAGAGATGACAAAACTTACCCATACTTAGCTGTTTCAGTCGGTGAAGAATTTCCAAGAGCTTTTGTGCACCGAGGGGATAAGCGCAAGGGCATTAAGTATTACGGTCCGTTTGTGCAAACTGGAAGTTTGCGCGACACACTTGATCACTTACTTCGAGTATTTCCGATCCGCAGTTGCACTGCAGGTGTTTATAAGAATGCCAAGTCATCTGGCCGTCCATGTCTGTTAGCCCACATCGAACGCTGCAGCGCGCCATGTGTTGGTCGGATAAATGAAACTGAACATCGCAAATTAGTAAATGATTTCATGTCATTTATGAATGGCAATCATTCCGCCGTGATTAAAGACATCGAAATCCGAATGAAATCAGCTTCCGATGTTCAAGATTATGAAAAAGCATCAGTTCTCCGAGATGACTTAATTGCACTTGAAAAAGTGAAAGAAAAAAGCGCGGTAGTTTTCACTGACAACACTGATTCTGATTTAGTGGCAGTCAGCCGCGATGAATTGCAAGCCGCAGTTCAGATCTTTAATGTGCGCGGGGGTCGAATTGTTGGACAACGCGGGTTCATCATGGAAAATTCTGTTGAATCAACCACCAACACTTTGTTAACTGACGCCCTAATGCACATCTACGCCACCGCAGACAAAGCTGACATTCCACCTGAAATTTTGACTAATGAACTTCCAGATTCACTTGAGAGTTTGCAACAGTTACTAACTGAAGTTCGCCAAACAAAACTTGACATCAGAGTTCCAGCACGAGGGGATAAGAAAACTTTGATGGAATCAGTTCTGGAGAATGCATCCCAGGCACTTGTTTCCCATAAGTCACGTCGCTCAACAGATCTAATAGCTAGAACCCAGGCCCTAAATGAATTACAAGAAGCACTCGGTTTAGCAAAGGCACCCCTTCGAATTGAATGTATTGACGTGGCTCACATTCAAGGAACTAATGTCGTGGCTTCCTTAGTGGTATTTGAGGATGGCTTGCCAGCCAAAAAGGATTATCGACATTTCATTATTGAAAATCCTCGCGATGACACTAGATCTATTTTTCAAGTGGTTACCCGCCGCTTTGCTGCCCACAAGGAGCAAAGTGGTCCGTATCGACCAAACTTGCTGGTTATTGACGGTGGTATTCCACAGGTTAATTCAGCAGCCAGGGCGCTTAGCGAAGCTGGCGTATCAAATATGTATGTAATTGGTCTAGCAAAAAAGATGGAAGAAATTTTCCTTCCAGGAAATAACGTGCCAATTGTTCTGCCAAGAAATAGTGAAGCACTGTTCTTGCTTCAACGAATCCGCGATGAAGCGCACCGCTTTGCAAATACTCATCACGGTCAGCGACGCTCAAAATCGATGGTGGAAAGTGTCCTCGATGACATTGTCGGGCTTGGACCAGTTAAGAAGAAAGCATTACTCACGCAATTTGGTTCACTTAAAAAGATTCGGGCTGCATCCATGGATGAATTAATGCAGGTAAATGGCATCGGTCAAAAACAAGCTGAAGAAATCATTGCAAAATTGGCAGAAACTGGTTCTACTCCGGCAGGACTAAACGTCACAACAGGCGAGATAATTGACTGATGAGTGAACCAATAGATGTAATCCTGGTAACTGGGATGTCAGGTGCTGGCCGGTCAACAGCAACCCGCGCACTTGAAGATCTTGGTTGGTTTGTCGTTGATAACTTGCCGCCAAAACTAATGGGCGAAGTTGTTGATTATGTTCCGGCTCGCGCTGGTTCCACCAAAGTTGCAGTTGTTGCAGATGTTCGTGGTGGAAATCTATTTTCTGAATTACAAGAGTCTTTACTTTCGATTAAAAAAGCTGGGCATGACCTTCGGGTGCTTTTCTTAGAGGCAAGTGATGAAGCGCTCGTTCGTCGCTATGAATCTTCACGTCGCCCACACCCACTTCAGCGCGAAGATAACATTTTGTCAGCAGTTCAGCGTGAGCGAACTCTTTTAGGTGATTTGCGAGCCGAATCTGATTTAGTTATCGACACCACTAATTTAAATGTGCACGAACTGCGAAGGGCCATTGAAGCCGCATTTGGTGATGATGACCATGTCGCTCTTCGAGCAACAGTCATGTCATTTGGATTCAAGTATGGAATTCCAGTTGATGCTGACCTAGTTGCTGACATGCGCTTTTTACCTAACCCTTATTGGGATCCAAAACTTAAAGATTTAACTGGCCTTGATTCAGCGGTTAATGATTATGTAATAGGTCAACCTGAAGCCCAAGAGTTCTTGGAAAGCTATACAAATCTAGTTTCACTTGTTGAAGATGGTTACTTACGTGAAGGTAAGCGCTTTGTGACCATCGCAATTGGTTGCACCGGTGGGAAGCACCGCAGTGTTTCTATGGCAGAAAACTTGGGTGCCAGGTTAGTTAAAAACGGTGTTGAAGTTCGCGTGGTGCATCGCGATTTAGGCCGGGAGTAATTTCAAGTCGTGCGTTTTGGATTAACAAAAAGTGTTGTTGCTTTAGGTGGTGGCCATGGATTGGCTTCAACACTTCGGGCGTTAACTCACATCAAATGCAACATCACTGCCGTTGTTGGCGTTAGCGATGATGGTGGATCAAGTGGTCGCCTTCGCAAAGAATTTGGAATTGTGCCACCAGGTGATCTACGCATGGCTCTTGCCGCGCTTTGCGGTGAAGATAACTGGGGTTCAACTTGGGCAAATGTCCTGCAACACAGGTTTAAATCCAACGGTGAGCTAGATGGTCATTCACTTGGCAATCTGATGATCACTGCGTTGTGGGAAGAAACAGGGGACATAGTTCAAGGACTTGATTGGGTAGGCAAATTACTTGGCGCTAAGGGTCGTGTGCTTCCGCTTGCACTTGAACCACTGCGCATTGAAGCTGAAGTTAAATCAAAAACTGGAGCAAAGCGAAAAGTAATTGGCCAAGTAAAAGTTGCAACAGTTAAAGACAAAATTGTCTCAATAGCAATCAATCCAGCAAATCCGGTGGCGTGTGAAGAAGCTATTGATGCAGTCCTAAAAGCGAACACAGTTATTTTGGGCCCAGGTTCTTGGTACACAAGTGTGCTTAACCATTTTGAGGTTCCGGAGATGAAAAAGGCACTGGTTGAAACAAAGGCCAAGCGGGTTTTAATTTTGAACTTAAAACCACAGACAGGGGAAACCAGTAATTTTTCGCCAGAGAGTTACCTTGAGGTGCTGGCCAAGCGAGTGCCTAATTTTGCTCTCGATACCGTTGTTGCCGATCCAAGACATGTGGCAAATGAGAAGAAGTTATTGACCGTGGCAGCCAAGCTTGGCGCCCGTGTGGAACTTGCAGAAGTTGGAAATACGCAAGCCCCGATGGAGCAGCACGATCCGGGTCGGCTAGCCTACACACTTGAGAAAGTTTTATAACTTGCAAGGAATGAGTACATGGCAATGACCTCGGCCGTAAAGGACGAACTCAGCCGTCTGAAGGTAACAAAAGCTTGTTGCCGTAAGGCTGAAGTATCAGCGCTGTTGCGTTTTGCAGGTGGCCTTCATATCGTCAGCGGAAAAATTGTTGTTGAAGCTGAACTTGATACCGGTCAGGTGGCACGCCGTCTTCGCAAAGACCTCAAAGAAATTTTCAATGCAGATAGCGAAGTTTCAGTTGTAACTGGTGCAGGCATCCGTAAGGGAAGCCGCTACGTAGTTCGCGTCACAACAGATGGCGAACATCTAGCAAAGCAAGTTGGTTTAGTTGATCCAAGCGGCAGACCAATTGCCGGCTTACCACCACACATCGTTTCTGGTCCGGTTTGCGATCAAGAAGCAGCTTGGCGTGGTGCGTTTATGGCACATGGTTCATTAACCGAACCTGGCCGCAGCTCTTCTCTTGAAATTACTTGCCCTGGTCATGAAAGCGCGATGGCCCTAACTGGTAGTGCTCGTCGTTTAGGAATCACTGCAAAGCCTCGCGAAGTTCGCGGTGTTGACCGCGTGGTAATTCGTGATGGCGATGCGATTAGCGCGATGTTAACTCGCATTGGCGCACACGAATCAGTGCTTGCTTGGGAAGAACGTCGTCTTCGCCGTGAAGTTCGGGCAACTGCCAACAGACTTGCAAATTTTGATGATGCGAATCTGCGCCGTTCAGCAAGAGCTGCTGTGGCGGCTGGCGCAAGGGCAGCTCGAGCAATTGAAATCTTGGGTCCAGAAATTCCTCAGCACTTACTTGAAGCAGGTCAACTTCGGGTTAATCACCAGCAGGCAAGTCTTGAAGAACTAGGCGCCCTTGCAGATCCACCGATGACTAAAGATGCCATCGCTGGTCGAATTCGTCGTTTATTAGCAATGGCAGATAAGCGAGCCAGCGATCTTGGTATACCTAACACTGAGGCTGGATTGACCCCTGTTATGCTCGAAGGGTAATAGCCCGTTTCACGGCGTAGTGATTCGTTTTTTAATGATTTCCTAAAAAACAATCAAGGAGGATCGCCATGAGCGTCCGTGTTGGTATTAATGGTTTTGGTCGAATCGGCCGTAACTTCTTCCGTGCAATCCAAGCAGCAGGTGCGGATATTGAAGTAGTTGGTGTCAATGACCTGACCGACAATAAGACTTTGGCCCACTTACTTAAGTACGACTCAATTCTGGGCCGCCTAGGTAAAGAAGTTTCATACACCGATGATGCAATCATCGTTGGCGGAAAGAAAATTGCGGCTTTAGCTGAACGTGATCCAAATGCACTTCCTTGGGGCAAACTTGGCGCTGACATTGTGATTGAATCAACAGGTCACTTCACCGATGCCACTAAGGCTGCTGCTCACCGCGCAGCTGGAGCTAAGAAAGTAATTATTTCTGCGCCAGCATCAAATGAAGATGTAACTATCGTGATGGGCGTTAACCACGAAAAGTATGACGCCGCTAACCACCACGTAATCTCAAATGCTTCTTGTACAACTAACTGTTTGGCTCCAATGGCTAAGGCAATTCACGATGCATTTGGCATTGACCACGGATTAATGACCACAATTCACGCTTACACAAACGACCAGGTAATCCTTGACTTCCCACACAAGGATTTACGTCGTGCTCGCGCTGCCGCAACAAACATGATCCCAACAACAACTGGCGCCGCAAAAGCAATCGGTCTGGTTCTTCCAGAACTTAAAGGCAAGCTTGATGGTTATGCAATGCGTGTTCCAGTTCCAACTGGCAGTGCAACTGACTTAACTGCAGTACTTAACAAGGCTGCAACTAAAGAAGAAATTAACGCAGTTGTTAAGGCAGCAGCAGAAGGTCCACTAAAGGGAATCCTTAGCTACACCGAAGATCCAATTGTTTCTTCAGACATCGTTACCGATCCATCATCATGTATTTTCGATGCTGGTCTAACAAACGTAATTGGCAACACCGTAAAGGTTGTTGGCTGGTATGACAACGAATGGGGTTACTCAAACCGCTTAGTTGATCTAACTAAGTACGTCGGTAGCAAGCTTTAAATTTCGCGAATTAACTAAGACTTAAGTCACCTAATGACAATTCGTGGAATCGATGAACTAAACGTTGCTGGTCAGAGCGTCATTGTGCGCTCTGACCTAAACGTGCCCCTAGATGGCAAAACCATCACAGATGATGGTCGCATTCGTGCAAGTGTGCCAACAATCAAATCTTTAGCTGATCGCGGTGCCAAAGTTATAGTTCTTGCACACTTAGGCCGTCCAAAAGGCGCGCCAGAAGATAAGTACTCACTTGCTCCAGCTGCAACACGTCTTGGTGAACTTCTTGGCAAAGATGTGAAACTAGTTCCGGTCGTTAGCGGGCCAGAAGCTGTTAACGCTGTCACAAATGCCAATGCTGGCGATGTAATCATGCTGGAAAATGTTCGCTTTGATGCGCGCGAAACAAGCAAAGATGCCAGCCAGCGCGCTGCACTTGCCAAGGAATGGGCAAGCCTTGCTGACATTTATGTAAGCGATGGTTTTGGTGTAGTTCACCGCGAACAGGCATCAGTTACAGATTTAGCAAAAGCCCTGCCACATGCTGCCGGCTATTTAGTTGAAGCCGAAGCAAAAGTTTTTGCCAAAGTTCTAGGTAATCCAGATCGTCCTTACGTTGTTGTGCTTGGCGGCTCAAAAGTAAGTGACAAATTAGGTGTAATCGAAAACCTAATTAAGTCTGTGGACCGCCTGATTGTTGGCGGGGGAATGTGTTTTACGTTTCTTGCTGCAAATGGTCACAGCGTTGGATCTTCTTTACTTGAAGAAGACCAGATCGACACAGTTAAAGATTTAATCGCCAGAGCAAGTAGCAATGGCGTGGAAATTGTCATTCCAGTTGATGTTGTGGTGGCAGATAAGTTTGCAGCAGATGCAGCGACAAAGATTGTTGATGCTGATCAGATTCCAGATGGCTGGATGGGTCTAGACATTGGTCCAAAGACGATTGAGAAATTTGGCAGCGCTCTAAGTGATGCCAAGACAGTTGTTTGGAATGGGCCAATGGGTGTATTTGAAATGCAAGCATTTGCCAACGGCACTAAGTCTGTTGCAACAGCAATAACTAAAGTTGTTGGAACAACAGTTGTTGGCGGTGGCGACAGTGCTGCTGCAGTTCGCTTACTTGGTATTCCAGAATCTGGTTTCACTCATATCTCAACCGGTGGTGGCGCCAGTCTTGAATACTTAGAAGGAAAGACATTGCCAGGTTTGGCCGTTTTGGAGGATAACTAAATGTCACGTATGCCATTAATGGCTGGTAACTGGAAGATGAACTTGAATCACATTGAGTCCATCGCCCTAGTTCAAAAACTTGCTTACACACTTAATGAAGAAGACTTCAATAATCTAGATGTGGCAGTCATTCCGCCATTTACCGACATTCGAAGCGTTCAAACTTTAGTTGATGGCGACAAACTACAACTTGTGTACGGTAGCCAAGACATTTCTGCGCACGAAAAAGGTGCTTACACCGGCGAAATCAGTGGTGCGATGCTTGCCAAGCTTGGTGTTACTTACGCGCTTGCTGGTCACTCAGAGCGTCGTCAGTATCACGGTGAAACAGATGCAGTAGTTAATGCAAAAGCAAAAGCTGCTATCCGAAATGAAATTACTCCGATCATCTGTGTCGGTGAAGGTTTAGATATTCGCAAAGCCGGCAATCACGTGTCCTACACACTTGCTCAAGTTGATGGCGCTCTTGCTGGACTTTCCGGTGAACAAGTTGGCAATCTAGTAATTGCTTACGAACCAGTTTGGGCAATTGGTACAGGTGAAGTTGCAACACCAGAAGACGCGCAAGAAGTTTGTGGCGCTATTCGTGCACGCATCAAAGATCAACATGGCAATGCCAGTGACAAAGTTCGCATTCTTTATGGCGGTTCAATGAAGTCAGATAACGTGGCTGCAATCATGGCTCAGCCCGACGTCGATGGTGGCCTAGTTGGCGGCGCATCCCTTGATCCTGATGAATTTGTCTCTGTTTGTCGCTACCGGATGCACGGTAAGTAACCACAGGTTTATCGGGTAAAATTTCACAAGTCGAAAGGGATCAATTAATGATCGGCACACTGCAAGTGGTTCTGGCTATTACTAGCGTCTTGTTAATCATCTTGGTATTACTTCACAAAGGTAAAGGTGGCGGCCTTTCAGATCTATTCGGTGGTGGCATGAGCAGCTCACTTGGTGGCTCTTCAGTTGCTGAACGCAACCTTGATCGCATCACCATCGCACTAGCTTTAATTTGGGTAACAGCGATTGTTGCTCTTGGACTAACTCTTAAGGTGGCATAACAATGGCAAGTGGCAGTGCTATTCGTGGCAGTCGTGTTGGCGCAGGTCCAATGGGCGAAGCTGAACGCGGAGATTCAGCACCACGTATTTACATCCCTTACTACTGCGAAGAAGGACACGAAACAAAGCCAAGCTTTGCTCATGATGCTGAAGTTCCAGATGAATGGGATTGTCCAAAGTGTGGTCTGCCAGCAGGTCGCGACAAAGACAACCCGCCTCGTCAGCTAAAGACTGAACCTTACAAAACTCACCTTGCTTACGTTAAAGAACGACGCGAAGCAAAAGATGGCAAAGCAATTCTTGATGAAGCAATTGCAAAGCTTCGTGGCAAGTAATTAATACTTAGAAATCTTCATAGATAAGTCCGCCTTAAGCTAAGGCGGACTTATCTGCATATAGAACGGTTTTTATTTTGCCGTGAACACCACAGGCAGGGACATCTTTCACATCCGCGCCAGCAATCAATTTGCTAACTGCATCTGCTTTTTCACTTCCAGTTGCAATGAACCAAATCTGTTCACTGGCATTAAGCGTTGAAAGGGTCCAAGTTAAGCGCTCTGGTGGTGGCTTAGGGCTATCGCTAATGCCAGCAATGGCTGCGGTGCTAGTTAGCGCGTCATGGCCTGGGAACAGGGAAGCAACGTGACCATCTGGACCAACGCTTAGAAGTGAGATGTCCATCATGACATTGCGATCACAAAAGCGGGTGGTGGTGTGTAAGTGAAGATCTGAAGTTGCTTTGCTAACTGCTTCAACTAAATCACTTGTTGTGTCTGTAGATGGAAGAGGATGGATCTGAGCTTTAGTTACCAATTCACTTGGCACAACTGAATCATTTCGATCAGCATTGCCAGAGTTCAAATATCTTTCATCTGACCACCAGATGTGAACTAAACGGCTATCGATTGCTGGGCTTGTAAGTAGCCGTTTTGCAATTTCAGTTCCTGCACGGCCACCTGTTAGTGAGATATGAACTTCCTTGCTGTTTCCTACAGCATTGCTGATGTAATCAGTTAGGTCGCCAATAACTTGATCAATGACGCCATTGGCATCGGATGCGCTGATTAATTGGATATCAGTCATTTGATTACTTAGGTAAATCCACTTTTTGAATACCGCTAAGCGCTTGAAGGTAGATTTCATCTGGATCAAGACGGCGAAGTTCCTCGGCGATTAATTCAGCCAAGGAACGGCGACTTAGTGCCACAGTTGATTCAGTACTACCTGGAACTTTCAGCGTTGCAGTTTGGCCGTCAGGTCGACTTAATGTCACTTCGCCAAGATCGGTCTTGATAGTGACATTTGTAATGCCGGGTCCTTTTGAATGCACAACTTTGGTCGGTACAACTAATCTTTGAGCAAGCCAACCAGCTAGCAATAAACCGCTTGGGTTTCTTGATTGAACATGCACTTCAGCACTTAATGGTTTGCCAACAGTTTGATCAAATGCAGCAGCAAGAAGTTTTCGCCATGGAGTTGTTCTTGTCCAAGCTAAATCAGTGTCACCTGGCTCGTAGTTCTCAAGTCTGGTGCCCAGCATTTCAATGTAGTTGGAAACTTCGGCAGTGTCGGTGATGCGCCTTGTGGCATGTTTACCGATCGAATCACTTGATGGGTGATTCGGTGCTTCTGCTGGCCACCAAGCCACAACAGGCGTATCGGGAAGTAAAAGCGGGATAGCAACTGAGCCAGCATGTTTAGCAAGTTCACCATGCAAACGACAGGCGATTAATTCACCAGGGCCATCATCGCCACCAACTTGGATCTGCGCATCAAGGTGAGCCTGATTACGGCTTGGTCGTTCGATTAAGCCAATTATGCGCATCGGATGCTCACGAGCAGCCTGGCCAGCAGCAGCAAGAGCGTCTGCTTGGTTTAATTCATCGGTTAACACAAGAAGAGTTAAAACCATGCCAACAGTTGGGCTGCCCATGCGAGCACGTTCATCATTTATTGCAGCTGCAACCGCATTGGCATTCGTGTTTTCAAGTTTGATCATGGGCGTCGCCAAGTTCTTCCATCACGGGCCATCATTTCGTAAGCACTTTGAGGTCCCCAGCCACCTGATGCGTATTGATCAGGTTTGCCGTTCTTTGCCCAGAATTCCAAAATCGGATCAAGGATTTTCCACTGTGATTCAACTTCTTCATGGCGTGGGAAAAGTGGTGGATCACCAAGTAGAACATCCAGGATTAATCGCTCGTACGCTTCAGGGCTATCTTCGGTAAACGAAGCGCCGTAACCAAAGTCCATGTTCACATCGCGAACTTCCATTGAACTTCCTGGAACTTTTGAGCCAAAGCGAACAGTTAAGCCTTCATCTGGCTGGATGCGAAAAACAAATGCATTATTGCTTAGTTCTTGAGTGCTGGCAGCACTAAACGGTAGGTGCGGGGCACGTTTAAACACAACGGCAACTTCAGTGACACGTCGTCCAAGACGCTTACCGGTTCGCAAGTAAAACGGAACGCCAGCCCATCTGCGGTTATCGATATCTAATCTGATGGCAGCGAAAGTTTCAGTAGTTGAATTTGGATCAATTCCATCTTCTTCAAGGTAACCCTTAACCTCAACTCCACCTTGCCACCCTGGGGCGTATTGGCCACGGGCGGTGTGCGCGGCGATGTCTTTAGGGATAACGATTGCATTTAAAACTTTCTCTTTTTCAATACGAACCGCATCTGCCTGGAATGAAGTTGGTTCTTCCATCGCAGCTAATGCAACTAGCTGAAGTAAATGGTTTTGGATTACATCTCTGGCAGCACCAATGCCGTCGTAATAGCCAGCGCGGCCTGCAATTCCGATGTCTTCAGCCATCGTGATCTGAACATGGTCAACGTAATTGGCGTTCCAGATTGGTTCGAACATTGCATTGGCAAATCTGATCGCCAACATGTTCTGCACAGTTTCTTTACCCAAGTAATGGTCAATGCGAAATACGCTGCCACTTGGGAAAACTGTTCCAACAACTTTGTTAAGTTCTCGGGCGCTGGTTGCATCATGGCCAAATGGTTTTTCAACTACGACTCGGCGCCATGCCTCTTCTTTTGAATCGGCAAGTCCTGATCGTTTTAATTGCTCAAGAACAGTGGGGAATAGACCTGGTGGAATTGAAAGGTAGAAAGCATGGTTGCCACCTGTGCCACGTTTTTCATCTAATTCGTCAACCACACGTTTTAGTTCATCAAATGATGCATCGCTATTTAGATCACCAGCAACAAATTTGATACCTGAAGCCAGTTGCTGCCAAACATCCTCGCGAAATTCAGTTCGGGCATGCTCACGCACAGAATCATGAACTATTTGAGCAAAATCTTGATCAGCCCAATCACGCCTAGCAAAGCCAACAAGAGCAAAACCAGGTGGAAGTAATCCTCGGTTTGCCAAGTCATAGATTGCAGGCATGATCTTTTTGCGAGCAAGATCGCCAGTTACACCAAATAGAACTAAACCGCAGGGTCCAGCAACTCTTGGTAATCGTCGATCATCTGGATCGCGCAGGGGATTGTTCACTTAGCACTCTTGAGTGCGTCAGCTAAGCCAGTAAGCAATTGCTCCCATGCTTTGATGAATTTGTCGACACCTTCTTTTTCAAGAGTGGCAAACACTTCATCAAAATTGATTCCAATTGAAGTTAATTCAGAAATAACGCCGTGTGACTCTGGGTAGTTGCCTTCGATGGTGTTTCCACGAACCTGACCATGATCAGCAACTGCGTTTAGTGTGCTTTCAGGCATGGTGTTAACACAACCATCAGCAACTAGTTCAATTACATACAAAGTGTCTGGGTAAGCCGGGTCTTTGACACCTGTTGAGGCCCAAAGTGGTCGTTGTGGGTGAGCGCCAGCTTCAGCTAGATCTAACCAACGTGAATCTGTTAAAAGATTTTCGTATGCTTCCCAAGCAAGCTGAGCATTGGCAACGGCTGCTTTACCTTTCATGGCAAGAGCCTTAGGTATTCCGATTGCATCAAGTTTGCTATCGATAAGTGTGTCTACGCGGGAAACGAAAAATGATGCAACTGAATCAATCTTGCTTAAGTTATGACCGTTAGCTTTGGCTTTTTCTAATCCAGCAAGCCAGGCTGCAATTACTTGCTTGTAACGGGTAACTGAGAAAATTAAAGTCACATTAACACTTATTCCACTAGCGATAACTTCGGTAATCGCTGGTAGTCCAGCATCAGTTGCCGGAATTTTGATCATCAAATTTGGTTGATCAACTTTTGCCCAAAGTTCTTTTGCTTGCGCAACAGTTCCTGCGGTGTCATTGGCAAGACGAGGGTCAACTTCAAGTGAAACGCGTCCGTCAAAGCCATTGCTATCTTGGTAAACCTTGCTAAAAATTTGGCAGGCAAGCTTCACATCAGTGACGGTTAATTCTTTAACCGCAGCGTCAACTGAACTATCCGCAAGTGCTTTTAGTTGCGGTTGGTATTCAGCCACGCCAGAAGTTAGGGCTTTTTCGAAAATACTTGGGTTAGTTGTCACACCAACAACAGACTTGGTATCGATCAGTTCTTTTAGGTTGCCAGATTCAATGCGGTGGCGATCTAAGTCATCTAACCAAACTGAAACACCTGCTTGGCTTAGCGCCGCTAAGTTTTGGTTCTGCATTAGATACCAGCCTTCACAGCACTGACGACTGCATCTGATGTGATTCCAAATTCTTGGTAAAGCTTGCCAGCCCCAGCTGAAGCGCCGAAGTGTTCAATGCTTACACACTTGCCCTTTGAGCCAACATACTTCCACCAACCCTGAGCAATCCCAGCTTCAATTGATACGCGGTTAGTAACACTTTCTGGAAGTACTTCTGCTTTATAAGCATCTGTTTGTTCTTCGAACCATTCAATACATGGAACTGAAACAACGCGGGTAGCAATACCTTCAGATTCAAGTTTTGTAGCTGCATCAAGTGCGATCGCAACTTCAGAACCTGTCGCAAGCACGATTGCTTGAGGATCTTTACTTGCTTCCTTAATCACATAAGCACCCTTGCCAACTTTGCTCACATCGCTAGTTGCTGGGTTA
>JACCED012316241.1_pt1 | contig 27738 bp, 28 predicted proteins | sample 7455021 | NCBI WGS metagenome assembly JACCED01 (sample SAMN15323456, study PRJNA562643) | freshwater metagenome | isolation source: river surface water | place: USA:Blue River Watershed | collected 2017-08-19 | reverse complement strand
TGTGGTTTTCCTTGATCAAGACGGCGTCGTACAGACCCATGCGGTGGTTCTTGCCGCCGCCGCAACGGACCGCGTATTTCTGCGCGATGCGCAGACCCGGAATCGTCTTGCGTGTATCCAAGATGGCGGCGCGGGTGCCGCGCACGACCTCGACGTATTGCGCCGTGCGTGTGGCCACGGCGCTGAGGGTTTGCAGAAAGTTCAGGCAGGTGCGTTCGGCGGTGAGCAACTCGCGCGCCTCGCCTTCGATCGCGAGCACGGTGGCGCCGGGCGTGCAACGCTGGCCATCTTGCAGGTGCCACTGCACCCGGGCACTGGGCGCGATGCGGTGCAGGACTTCATTCACCCAGGGCTGGCCGCAGATGATGGCGGACTCACGGCAGATGATGGTCGCGGTGACGCGCCGTCCAACGGGCACCAGGGAGGCGGTCAGATCACCGCTGCCCACGTCCTCGTCGAGGGCGCGTTGCACGTCGGCCTGGATCTGGGCGGGCGAGAGGGTGTCGGGCATGGGGGATCCGGAAGTGGCAGTCGTTAGACCGTATTGGAGCAGGGTTTAGGAGAGCAGCCGGTGGGGCCGATCGCCAAGGGGCAAGGTCGTTCCTTAGCGCGGAAGTTCGGCGTGGGGTTCGCGTCGATTCACTTCGTAGAACACGCCGCGTAGCCAGCGATTGGCCGGGTCGTCCTGCATTCGGCGGTGCCAGTACTGTTGCACCTGAATCACCGGCGGTCGAAATGGAAGCTCGATCTGCCGCAGCTTCACATGCCGGCTGGCGAAGTCGGCCAAATCCTGTGGCACCGTCGCGATCAGGTCTGACCCCGGGAGGATCGCCATCAGGCTGGTGAAGTGCGACATCTCCAAGATCACCTGCCGGCGGTGACCTTTGTCTTCCAGATAGCGCTCCAGGGTGTGCTCTCGGCCATCGGGACGCACCACCACATGACGCGCTGCCAGGTACTGGCGCAGCGTCATGCGCGGGCCAGCGCCGGTGTTGGAGGCACTCGTGATGCAGGCGTAGCTGGTCTTGAACAGCGCCTGCTGGAAGAACCCCGCCTTCTGCAGATCGGGAAAGAAGCCCACCGCCAGATCCGCCTCGCCTGACTCCAGTGCCTCGGCAGCGGCCTGCCGCGGCCGGGTCAGGGCCTTGAGTTTGACCTGCGGCGCCTCTTGGCGCAGGCGCCGCAGCACGCCGGGTAGGAAGGCGACTTCACCAATATCCGGCGTGAGGATCGTGAAACTGCGATCGGCCTCCGTCGGCTCGAATGTGGCGCGGGTCAGGATGTCCGATTGAATGGTCTGCACCACCCGTCGAACCGCCGGGGTCAGCGCCTGCGCGCGCGGCGTAGGACGCATCTCCGCGCCCGCCCGCACAAACAGAGCGTCGTCAAACGCGATCCGCAGGCGGGCCAGGGCGGCGCTGGTGGCGGGCTGACTCAGGCCAACCGCCTCACCGGTGCGCACCACGCTGCGCAGGCGCGCCATCGTGTCGAAGATCACCAGCAGGTTCAGATCAATCTCTCGTATATCCATCGTGTGGATTTTATGTATTCATGCTATCGACTGTACGAATGAGGCGGTTGTGCCTAGTATGGGGGTTACAACACAAGGAGACACCGGTTATGAAACGCAGGAATCTGGTTGGCGCAGCCCTGATGCTGCCCGCAGCGGCCTTGGTGCGCGCGCAAGGGCAAAGCGGACCCTGGCCCCAGCGCCCCGTCAAATGGATCCTTTCGCAGCCTGCCGGCAGCGGTCCGGACATCATTGCCCGCTTCGTGGCCGACCAGCTGTCCAAGGTCTGGGGGCAGCCGGTGGTGATCGAGAACCGTCCCGGCGGGCAGAACGTGATCGGCGCCCAAGCCGCCGCCCGATCGGCCCCCGATGGTTACACCTTTTATTTCGCCACCACCGCGGCGATGGTGACCAACGCCTTTACTTTCAAGTCGCTGCCCTATGACCCGATCAAGGACTTCGCGCCGGTGCGACTGGTCGGGCGCAGTCCTTTCGTGATCGCGGCGGGTCCCAGCTTCGCGGCCAAGGACTTGGCCGATGCCTTTGCGCAGGCCAAGGCGCAGCCCGGCAAGATCGCGATCGCCACCGAAGGTCCCAAGACCTTCTCTGGCATCCTGGCCGACGCAGTTGCCGACATGGCCGGCGTGAAGCTCAATCACGTCCCCTACACCAAGGCGCCTGAAGCCTTGCAGGACCTGATCGGTGGACGTGTGCAGATGATTTGCTTGCCTGAAGCGGCGCTGGTGTCGTCTTTGAAGGCGGGGCAGGCCCGCGCGCTGGCGGTGAGCACAGGGCAGCGCATCGCGGCGTTGCCCGCCACGCCGACGCTGTCCGAGACCTTCAGTGGCTTCGAGTTTGCCGGCTGGAATGCCGTCTTCGCGCCCGCGGGCACGGCGCCCGAGGTGCTTGCGCGCGTGGCCCGCGACCTCGAGACGGTCCTTCGCCAACCCGAGACCACGCAGCGCCTGCTAGCCCTCGGTTCGATCCCTGAGACGCAAATGAACGTGCCGGGCTTTGAGTCCTTCATGCGCGTCGAGCGTGAGCGCTGGGGTCGTGTGGTCAAGGCCCTGAACATCCAGGCGGAGTGACGTGGCGACCCGCAGCGGCCCTATGACCCACGCGTCCGCTCGCATCAGCGGCCTGCGCAGCGTGGCCCTGGATGTACCCGATCTGGCGCAGGCCCAGGACTTCTTCACCACCATCTGGCGCCTGGATGTGGTGGCACGTGAGGCGGGAGCACTGTATCTGCGCGCCACGGGCGACGATCACCATGTGCTGGCCCTGCACGAAGCGGCTGGGTCAGCGCGCGTGCGCAACGTTACGCTGCGTGCTCGGAGCTTGCAGGCGCTGGACGAGGTCGCTCAGGCCAGCGTAGCGGCGGGCGGTCGCGTGCTGCAGGGGGTCAGCCCGGTGAACGAGCCCGGTGGTGGTACGGCGGTAACCGTGGTCGATCCCCATGGCCGCATCTACCGCGTGGTGCATGGCGACACTCGCCACGGCGACGCCGCTTCGGCCCGTGACAAGCCGGTGCGTCTGGCCCATGCGGTGCTCAATAGCCATGATGTGGCGGTGAGTCAGGCCTTCCTGGAGCAGGCGCTGGACTTCTCGCTGGCTGATCGGACGCGGATCATGGCCTTCATGCGGTGTAACAGCGATCACCACAGCATCGCCTTCGGAATCACCGACAACGACGCACTCAATCACATTGCTTTTCTGATGCCCGATCTCGATTCCGTGATGCGCGGCGGCGGTCGTATGAAGGATGCCGGTTACGCCATCGAGTGGGGGCCCGGTCGTCATGGGCCGGGCGACAACGCCTTCAACTACTTCGTCGGGCCTTTTGGGCTGGTGATCGAGTACACCGCCGAAGTGCAGCAGGTAGACGACACCTACCAGTCGGGTGTGCCCTCCGATTGGACCTGGCCGCCCGGTCGCATTGACCAGTGGGGCATCGGCGTGCCCCCCAGCGCACACCTCAAAGAGGCGCAGCGCGCCGTGCTGTTTGTCCCCGCCTGATCGCTTTCTTTTCTCCGTCTCGTCTTTCATCTCTCATTTTTCATCATGCGTTTCACCACCTTCATCGCGGGCGGACAGCCCCGCCTCGGGCTCGTCATGGGGCACGACGTGATCGACCTCAATGCCGCGCTACCTCAAGTGCCGGCCGATCTGCGTACCGCTTTGCGCAATGGCGTCGATCTGCGCAGCGCCGCGGATGCGGCCGCCGCCTCCGCGGCGCCACGCCTGCGTCTTGCAGATCTGACCCTGGCGCCCCTGATGCCCGAGCCCGGCAAGATCCTGTGCCTGGGCCTGAACTATTTCGATCATGCCAAGGAAGGCGGGCGCGAAAAGCCGGTGTACCCGTGGTTTTTCTTGCGCAGTGCCTCGTCGCTGCTCGCGCCCAACGCCCAGGCGCTGCGACCGCGCGTGTCTGACCGCTTCGATTACGAGGCTGAACTCGCGGTGGTGATTGGCAAGACCACCAAGCACGCAACGATGGACAACGCCTTGGATGCGGTTTTCGGCTACAGCTGCTTCAACGACATCTCGGTGCGTGATTACCAAAAAAAGACGCCGCAGTGGTCCATAGGAAAAAACTTCGATCGAACCGGTGGCTTTGGCCCGGTCTTGGTCACGGCCGACGAATTGCCCGTGGGCGCAAGCGAGCTGGGCATCCAGTGCCGCCTCAATGGCCAGGTGATGCAAGACGCCAATACGCGCGACATGATTTGGGGGGTCGCCGAGACCATCACCCTGCTCACCGAGTGCATGACGCTGGAGCCAGGCGACCTGATCGTCATGGGAACGCCCGCAGGTGTGGGCCAGGCGCGCACGCCGCCTGTGTGGATGAAGCACGGCGACACAGTGGAAATCGAGATCGAGGGCATCGGCGTATTGCGCAACACCGTCGTGGATGAAGTTGCATGAGCCATCGCACGTCGTACGACGTCGCGGTGGTGGGCTTTGGGCCCAGCGGTGCGGTGGCTGCGGGTTTGCTCGGGAAGCTGGGCCTGCGCACCTATGTGTGCGATCGTTCGCGCGAGGTTTATGACAAGCCGCGCGCGATTGCGCTAGACCACGAAATCATTCGCTTGTTTCAGCAAATGGGCGTGGCCAAGTCCATCAAGCCACATCTGGAGCCCTTCACCGATTCGGTGTTCTACGGCGTTGATGGCCAAGTAATCAAGCGCATGTCGACGGTGCCGCCGCCCTACCCGCTGGCGCATACACCCTCCGCCGTATTCACCCAGCCCCCGGTCGAGTCGATCCTGCGCGCGCATGCCGCATCGTTCAAGAGCGTTGATGTCGATCTCGGCCAGACATTGACCGACATCACCCAGGATGCCGGTGGCGTGACCCTGCATCTGCAATCCGACCAGGGCGCACGCCAAACGGTACACGCCCGCTACCTCATCGCCTGCGACGGTGCCAGCAGTACGGTGCGAGCATGCGCGGATCTGCGTCTGCAGGACCTGGGCTTTGATGAGCCCTGGCTGGTGGTGGATGTCTTGGTCAATGACCAGGGTCTCGCCAAGTTGCCCACGACCAGCGTGCAGTATTGCAACCCGTCGCGTCCGACCACGTTCGTGATTGGACCAGGTCGACACCGTCGATGGGAGATCGCGATCAACCCGGGTGAAGACCCGCAGCAGCTGGCCACGCCTGCCGGCACCTGGGCGCTTTTGCAGCCCTGGCTGTCACCCGAAGACGGCCAGTTGTGGCGACAGGCCAGCTATCGCTTTCATGCCCTGGTCGCTCAGCGTTGGCGTCAAGGTCGTGTTTTCCTGGCGGGGGATGCCGCCCACCAGCAGCCGCCCTTTCTCGGGCAGGGCATGTGCCAGGGCTTGCGTGATGTGAGCAATCTGTGCTGGAAGCTGGCGACCGTGATCGCGGGCCAGGCGGATGACGCGCTGCTGGATACCTATGGCGACGAGCGCAAGGCCCATGTGACCGACTTGACCACACGCATCAAGGCGATTGGTCAGATCGTGGGCGAGCGTGATCCGGCGCGCGCCCGTGCACGTGACCAGCGCCTGCTCGATGAATGCGGCGGCGTCGTCAAGCCTATGCCTCGCCAGGATGTGCAACCCGCATTGGCGCACGGTCTGCTTGCGCGTGCGTCGCACGCGGCGCGGGGCACGCTGTTTCCCCAGCCCTGGTTGCGACGGGGCGGTGAGTCTGTGCGCATGGATGATGTGCTGGGTCATGGCTGGCGCTTGGTCATCGACGCTCAGGCGGACCCGGCATTCGAGTTGCTTGCGTCTGCTTCGTCGACGCAGGGGTTGCGAGTCACACGCCTGGGGACGCCGGATTTCACGGAGGTCGATGGTGTCCTGGCTCACTGGTTCGCTCGGCACGGCACCGCTGCCGCCCTGGTGCGGCCTGATCACTATGTCTATGGGGTAGCGGCGACGCCCGAGGCGCTTGCCGCGCAGTTTGCCGATCTCTCGATGCTGAAGGCGGGTCGCAAGCGCCGCGGCACAGCGATTAGCCGCTGACCAGTCCAGCAGCGGCGATACCGGCGATGCAGATCGCCTCGTCTTCGTCGCCCGTGCCGCCACTAGCGCCCACCGCACCGAGCACCTGACCCTGTGTGTCCTTGATCACGACTGCGCCTGTGTGGGGCACAAACTTGCCTTCTGCGCACGCGGCCAATGAGACGAAGAAATTCGGGTTGTCTTTGGCGCGCTGCGCCAGTGTGCGGCTGGAAACCCCCATACCGACGGCGCCCCACGCCTTGCCGCGTGCGATCTCGAACCGGAACATACTGGCGCCGTCTTCGCTGGCGAAGGCCTTGAGGTGACCCGCCGCATCCAGCACCGCGATGGCCATCGGCTTGTAGCCCGCTGCCTTGGAATGGGTCAGGGCGGCGCTGATGATCTGGTTGGCTTGTTCAAGGGTCAGTGTGGCGGGCATGGCGCAACGGTGAGGAAGACTTGTTCGTTCATTTTGCAGGAGCAGTGGACCCACGCGCGTGCCCTCGACGATTCATGGCGCTGCCAGCGAGGGCAACAACCGCGACATCAAGCGCGGCTCAAGCCAAATGGACGGGGCGTGGGTGTAGTCGCCTCTGGCGGGATGGGTAGTGGAGCAGGCTTAGAGGGCGCGGGCAGCGGATAGTCTACCTGGTGACGGGTGATGCGCAGTCCTTCGAGTTCGCGCCGCACACGCAGGTGCTCCGGGTGTTCCGTGTAATCCTGCAAGGCCTGTGGCGAGTCGAAGTCCGCCACCAGGACCACGTCGCAGGCATAGTCGACGGCGCTGATATCCAGGCCGATCTCCAAGCTTGGCATGCCGGGGATGCGCCCGCGCAAGGACTCGAAGGCCTGTTTGACCTGGTGGCGGGTCGCCGCGCGTTGGCTGGGGGTATCACCGCGAACGCGCCACATGACGATGTGGCGAATGAGGTGGGCCGATTCGGGCGGCATGGTCTTTTGCGCTGTTGAATCCATGATCCTGCGTATTGGTGGATGCATGGCAATGTATGCGCTGGTCGCTGTTGATGCACGCCCCCGTCCTGGAAATCTTTTTTCCCGCCGACGCAATATTGGCGGGCGCGTTGACCGCGCTCGCTCGCCGAAAAACTGATTTCCATCCAGGTTCTTGCCGCACGGCGCACACGGCCGGACACTTCCTGCATGCAGTCTTTTGCCTATCAACCCCTGCCCATGCGGGTTCGCTTCGAGTTCGGTGCTCTGGCCCGCATCGGCGATGAATTACAGGCGCTGGGCCTGCAGCGCGCGATCGTCTTGTGCACGCCAGACCAGTCCGCGCTGGCCGATCGTGTGATGACGCTGCTGGGCCCGCGCGCTGCGGGTATCTACGACCAGGCGCAGCAGCACGTTCCGATCGAGACCGCCCGGCAGGCACAGGCGCTGGCCCGGTCGCTCGGCGCTGACTGCGCAGTGGCCGTGGGGGGTGGCTCCACCATCGGCCTGGGCAAGGCGATCGCGCTGGATGCAGGCTTGCCGGTGGTTGCCATCCCGACGACCTATGCCGGCAGCGAAATGACCTCGATCTACGGGATTACCGAGTCAGGGCTCAAGAAGACCGGCCGTGATGCCCGTGTCTTGCCTCGCAGCGTGCTCTATGACCCCGAACTCACGCTGTCGCTGCCAGTGGAACTGAGTGTGACCAGCGGCCTCAATGCGATCGCTCATGCAGCCGAGGGCTTGTATGCCAGCGATGGCAGTCCCATCGTCAGTCTGATGGCGCAAGAGGGTATCGCCGCCCTGGGGCGTGCGTTGCCTCACATTCACCGCGATCCGCAGGACCGACAGGCGCGCTACGACGCGCTGTATGGCGCCTGGTTATGCGGCGCGGTCCTGGGCAACGTCAGCATGGCGCTGCATCACAAGCTGTGTCACACGCTGGGCGGCAGCTTCAACCTGCCGCATGCGCAGACCCACACCGTGGTGTTGCCGCATGCGCTGGCCTACAACGAGGCCGCGGCCCCCGAGGCCATGCGCAGCATCGCCTCGGCCTTGAACGCGCCCCGCGCACCTGCGGCGGTCTTCGATCTGGCGCATGACCACGGCGCGCCCGTGTCCTTGCAGTCGCTGGGCCTGCGCGAACAGGATCTGGACCGCGCCTGTGATCTGGCGCTGAGCAACCAGTATCCCAACCCGCGCAGCCTGGAGCGTGAGGGCATCCGCGCGCTGTTGCAAAACGCGTTCGAGGGGCGCCGTCCTGGTTGATCAATAGGGGCCAAGGCGCGCCGTCCACTTGCGCTCGTACTGCATGCGGTCGAATTCGTCGACCAGGAAATCGATGAAGGAGCGTACCTTGGCGGACAGGTGCTTGCGACTGGGGAACGCCAGGTTGATCGTCAGTCGCGGCAGATCCCAGTCTTCCAGCACGGGGACCAGTCGGCCCGCGACGATGTCGTCGTAGAGGATGTAGGTCGGCTGGATCAGGATTCCCATGCCGTCGAGGGCGGCGGCGCGCAGGACCTGACCATCTGTCGATTCCAGCAGACCCTTGACCGTCAAGTTCTCGACCTCCTGCCCGCGCGTGAACCGCAGTTCGTTGGGGTTGTTGGCATGCGTGTAAATCAGCAGGTCGTGCGCGCGCAGGTCGGCAGGCGCACGGGGCGCGGTGCGTTCGGCGAGGTAGGAGGGCGCCGCCGCCAGGATGCGCCGGGTTTCAGCGAGCCGGCGGATGGTGATGTTGGAGTCAGGCTCGTACTCGCGGGTGCGGATCGCGACGTCGATGTTGTTGTCGATGATGTCAAGGTAGCGATTGGCCACCTCGACATGCACGCGCACCTCAGGGTAGCGCCGCGTGTAGGCCTTCAGTAGCGGGGCCACATGCTGGATGGAAAAGGACAACGACGCGGTAACGCGCAGAACGCCAGTGGGGCGCACCGAGGATGCGTTGACCATGGCTTCCGCGTCACGCAAATCATCCAGAATCTGCCGGGCGCGCGCCAGGAATTCCTGGCCCGTCTCGGTCAGGTACAGCCTGCGCGTGTTGCGTTCGACCAGACGCGCGCCCAGGCGCTCTTCCAGGGCCGCCATGTGTCGACTGACGGCTGCATTGGAAAGATGCAGTACATCGGCCGCGCGGCTGAGGCTGCCGGTCTCGGCGACCTGCACGAACAACTCCATCTCTGTCCAGCGATCCACAGGGGTCTCCTCGCCGCTTGCTGCATGCCGGCGTATTTTCGTGCGGAGAAAAACTCATTTACGCCGCGGCTATTTCGCATTCAGAAAAAGCCTCTTAGAGTATCAGAAACCACCTTTGGGAAGTCATGCGTAACCTCAATCAAGACACCATCACGCAGGCCGTCATTGCCTGTCTTGCCACGACCGGCGACGCGCGCCTCAAGGAGGTCATGACCAGCCTCGTTCAACACCTGCACGCCTTCGCGCGCGAGGTGAAGCTGACCGATCGCGAATGGGAGCTGGGCATCGAGTTCCTGACGCGCGTGGGGCACATCACCGACGACAAGCGCCAGGAGTTTATCCTGCTGTCGGATACGCTGGGACTGTCGACCCTGGTGGTTGCCATGAACCATGACAAGCCCGAGGGCTGTACCGAGGCGACCGTCTTCGGTCCCTTCCATGTGCAAGGGGCGCCGCATTACGCCCTGGGCCAGGACATTGCCAATGGGGCACAGGGGGCGCCCTGCGTGGTACGCGGTACGGTGCGCAGCATCACGGGCGAGCCGATCGCGGGCGCTACGCTGGAGGTCTGGCAGGCCGACAGTGAAGGCACCTACGACGTGCAGCGCCCTGAACTCGATCACCACCAGGCGCGCGGCGTATTGCAAGCCGGGCCTGGGGGCGACTATCACTTTCGAAGCATTCTGGCGCAGCCCTATCCGATCCCGCATGACGGGCCCGTTGGCGACATGTTGCGCGCCACCGGCCGTCATCCCTGGCGCCCGGCGCACCTGCACTTCATGGTCACCGCGCCGGGCTTCGAGCGACTGATCACGCACGTTTTTCGTAGCGACGATGCCTACCTCGATTCAGACGCCGTCTTCGGTGTGCGCCAGTCTCTGGTCGCCGATTGGGTGAAGCAGCCCGATGGCACCTACCTGCTCGAATACGATTTCATTCTGAATCCGGAGCCGACGCACGCTTTGCAGCAACAGCGGGCCCCCGTGCGCGTTGGCGCCATTCACAGCCGACCTGGCGCCTCGGTGTCCTGACGCCATGATCGACAAGATCTTCCCGGGCGTTGCAGCTGCCCTCCAGGATGTACGCGATGGCGCCACGGTCCTCATTGGCGGCTTTGGCACGGCAGGAATTCCCGGCGAGCTGATTGACGGCCTCATTGAGCAGGGGGCCCGTGATCTCACGGTGGTCAATAACAACGCGGGCAACGGCGAGCATGGCCTGGCGGCCTTGCTCAAGGCGGGGCGCGTGCGCAAGATCATCTGCAGTTTCCCGCGGCAGGCGGACAGCCAGGTGTTCGATGCGCTCTATCGCAGCGGCCGCGTCGAGCTGGAGCTGGTGCCCCAGGGCAACCTCGCCGAGCGCATTCGCGCCGCCGGCGCCGGGATCGGAGCCTTTTTCACGCCCACCGGCTACGGCACGCAATTGGCCCAAGGGAAGGAAACGCGCGAGATCGACGGTCGCATGCACGTGCTCGAATACCCGATTGCCGGCGACCTGGCCTTGATCAAGGCCGAGCGCGCGGATCGCTGGGGCAATCTCGTGTATCGCAAGGCGGCGCGCAATTTCGGACCGATCATGGCGATGGCGGCGCGCCACACGGTGGCCAGCGTGCACGAGGTGGTGGCGTTGGGTGCACTTGACCCCGAGGCGATCGTGACACCCGGCATCTTCGTAAAGGCCGTGGTGCAGGTACCGCGCACGGCCACCCAGGCTGGCGGCTTCATTCAGGCGGCATCACGATGACCTATACCCGGCGCACCAAGGACCAGATCGCCCAGCGCGTTGCGCAGGACATCTATGCAGGGGCCTATGTCAATCTGGGCATCGGCATGCCCACGGCGGTGGCCAATCACCTGCCCCGCGGGATCGAGGTCATCTTGCAATCCGAGAACGGCATCCTCGGCATGGGCCCTGCGCCTGCGCCGGGCAGTGAGGACTACGACTTAATCAACGCCGGCAAGCAGCCGGTCACCCTGTTGCCCGGGGGGGCGTATTTCCATCACGCGGACAGCTTCGCCATGATGCGCGGGGGCCATTTGGACATCTGCGTCCTCGGGGCCTTCCAGGTGTCGCAAACGGGTGACCTGGCCAACTGGCACACCGGCGAGCCGGATGCGATTCCGGCGGTGGGCGGCGCCATGGACCTGGCCACCGGCGCTCGACAGACCTGGGTCATGATGGATCTGCTCACCAAAAGTGGCGAAAGCAAGATCGTGCGTGCGTGCAGCTATCCGTTGACGGGTCTGGCGTGCGTCAAACGCGTCTACACCGATCTGGCCACGCTCGAATGCGGTCCCCAGGGGCTGCGGCTCATTGACACGGTCGAGGGTTTGTCACGCGACGCGCTGCAAGCGCTGATCGGCCTGCCGCTGAGGGCCTGAGGCAGCCCGCTTACTCGCGTGGGGGCGTGCGGCGCAGCGCCAGGGCCAAGGCCTGAGCGGCCGGGGTCAGGGGCGAGGCGGCGCGAAAAATCATCGAGACGTCCCACATGGGCATGTGTTCGCGCAGGGCCAGCGCGATGAGCCGCGGCTGGTGCCGGATCAGCCGCTCGGGCAGCAAGGACAGCGCGTCTGAGTGCTCCAGGATCGAAAACGAGGCGGCGTACGAATCGGACACCATCCGCGGCACGGGCGGCGGCAATTGATGCGCGCGGAAGGTGGGCTCGAGCAGAGCGCCGGGGCCGTTGGCCGGACCGTGCTGCAGCCACGGGTAGGCCAGCAGGTCGGCGAGCGACGTGGCAGATGCCATCGGATGCCCCCGGCGGCCCGCCACGACCAGGGTGTTGCCATACAGCACCTCGCTGTGAAATTCGGCAGCCAGCGCCCGCGACAGCCGGGGCACGGCGCCGACCGCCAGATCCGCCTGGCCTTCGCGCAGCATGCGCAAGGTATCTGGGTAGACGCTCTCGCGCACGCGCACGCGAATCTCTGGGAACTCCTTGTGGAAGCGGTTTAGCGCTTGAGGCAAAAGCACCATGGCGGGACTCGGCGAGATCGCTACCGATACGCCCCCCGTCAGTGAGCCGCGCATTTGCTCGACTTCTTCGCGCAGGCGGTCCAGATCCTGCGTGATGCCCTGCGCGCGCGCCAGCACGGCACGGCCATAGGGGGTGAGCGTGGCGCCGCGTGCAGTCCGGTTGACCAGCGACACGCTCAGGATCTCTTCGAGCTGTTGCAGGGACTTGCTCAGCGCGGGCTGTGTCAGCCCCAGGCTGCGCGCCGCCGCACGCACGCTGCCGTTCTCGGCGATGGCGACCAGGGCGCGGAGGTGTTGCAGTTTCACTGAAAGTATTTGGTTATCACGTGAAAGAAAATTCTAGCTTGTGGGACGGCAGCTTGCTCCCTATGCTCGTCTCATGAGTGATAAACAAGTTGAGGAGGGGGCGGGCCCTGCCGGCATTCCGCTCCACTCCCTTCAGGTCCAGGCCCTTGAGCCGCTGGCGCAGGGAGTGCGCAAGCTCACCCTGGCTCACCCCGAGGGTCAACCCTTGCCCGGATTCGACCCGGGCGCCCACATCGATGTCCACCTTCCCAACGGCATCGTGCGTGCCTACTCGCTGATCAGCGACGCTGCGGATGCGGCGAATGGGCGCTACGAACTGGCCATCGGTCTGGACGCGAACAGCCGTGGGGGATCGCGTTTCGTACACACCGAGCTGAAGCTCGACACGGTGATCGACGTGAGTGCGCCCCGCAATCACTTCCCGCTAGCCGATTCCCAGGACCCGGTGCTGTTCATTGCCGGGGGCATCGGCGTCACGCCGATCCGTGCCATGGTGCGTGAGTTGCAGCGGCGCGGCACCGCCTGGCAGCTGGTCTACGCCGCGCGCTCACGCGCGAGTGCCGCTTTCGTCGACGAGTTCTCGGCCTGCGGCGATGCGGTGCGCCTGCATTTCGACGATGAGCGAGGCGGCCCGCTGGACGTGGCAGCCGCACTCGCCCAGGCACCGGCCCACGCGCACATTTACTGCTGCGGCCCCAGCGGCCTGATGGACCGGGTGAAGTCTTTGTGCAGCGACCGGGATCCCCAGCGTGTGCACTTCGAATGGTTCCAGGCGCCGGCGCAGCCGCCGGCCCCTCACGGCGAGCACGGCTTCACCCTCAAGCTGGCACGGCGCGGACTGGAAGTCAACGTGCCTGCGCAAAGCAGCATCCTGGACGTGCTCGAGGCGCATGACGTGATCATTCCGTCCGTGTGCAAAGAAGGGGTATGCGGCACCTGTGAATGTCGGATTCTCTCGGGCGAGGCCGACCACCGCGATGGGGTCCTGACCGACGACGAACGCGCCGCCAACGAGGTGCTCATGGTGTGCGTCTCGCGCGCCAAGGGCGACTGCTTGACGCTGGATCTTTGAAACTGGATAGACCTCACGATGAAAACCCATTTCCAACACCTGCTGGACCTGAACAAGGGTGACCTCGATCGCAAGATCTTCTCGGACCCGCAGATCTTCGAGCAGGAGCTCGAGCGCATCTTTGCGCGCTGCTGGCTGCTCCTGGGGCATGAAAGCATGCTGCCCAAGCCGAATGACTTTTTCACCACCTATATGGGCCGCGACCCGGTGATCGTCACGCGCAAGCCTGATGGCAGCATCGGCTGCTACTTGAACATGTGCCGCCATCGCGGCAACCGCGTGTGCCGCGCCGACTCGGGCAATGCGCGCGCGTTCACCTGTCCCTTTCATGGCTGGACGTTTTCCAACGACGGCAGCCTGAGCAATGTGCCGGGGTTCAAGGAGATCTACCTGGAGCGCCTGGACCTGCAGGCGCACAGCCTGGTCCCGGTGGCCAAGCTCGCCAGCTACAAGGGCCTGCTGTTCGCCACTTTCGACGGCAACGCGCCTTCACTGGAAGATTACCTGGGCGACATGGCCTGGTACCTGGACATGATCCTGGACCGGCGCGAGGGCGGCATCGAGTTTTTGCCCGGCACGCACAAGTGGCTGGTGCATACCAACTGGAAGTTCCCGGTCGATAACTTCATCGGTGACAGCTACCACGGCCCGGTCAGCCACAAGTCGGCGTGGATGTCCGGCTTTGAAGGCATGCCCCGTCGCAAGAGCGGCTACGGCTACGAGGGCTTCCAGGTCGAGCCTGGCAACGGCCACGGCTTCGGCACGCGCTGGGCCGAGAACCGCGAGCAGGTGCTGGAGATGGCTTTGCCGGAATTCCTCGAGTACGAGCGTTCGCGCCTGGATGAATCCATCGAGCGCCTGGGTGACCTGCGCGGCTTGCACATGTCGCCGATGCACGCCTCCATCTTCCCGAACGTGTCCCTGCTCTGGCAGGGTAGCGCTATCCGCGTGTGGCACCCCAAGGGGCCGCAACTGACCGAGGCCTGGGGCTGGTGCTTCGTCGACAAGGCGGCCCCCGAGGACTACAAGCGGGAAAAAGCCCTGCACATGTTGCAGCGACACGGCACCAGCGGCACCTGGGAAGTCGACGACGTGGACAACTGGGTGCAATGCAATTCGGCCAACGCCGGCTATGTGGCGCGGCGCTACCCGCAAAACCTGGAAATGGGCCTGGGGGACGAGATCGACGATCCGCGTGCCATCCACCCGGACATCCGCGGTCGCCTGGGTCGCTTCCAGTCCGAAATCAACCAACGCGCGTTCTACGGCAAGTGGGCGCAATTGATGGACGATGAAACGCCCCCCGCCGTACCGGTGATGGCGCGCCGTACCTCCCAGGGGAGCTGTGCATGAACACCGCCACGAACAGCGACGTGCGCAGCGACATGGCGCTTTGGTTCCGGGTGCAAGCCCTGTACGTCGAAGAGGCGCGCCTGCTCGATGACCAGCAACTGATGAAGTGGGTGGAGCTCTTCACCGACGATGTCCGGTACTGGATGCCACTGGTGACCAACCGGGTGGGCCGTGACCTCGGCAAGGAACGCAGCCGCTTTGGCGAAGTGGCGCACTTCGACGAAAACAAGACCAGCCTGGTCAATCGCGTCAAGCGCCTGGCCACCGGCATGGCCTGGGCCGAGACGCCGCCCTCACGCACGCGCCGTTTCATCACCAACGTGGAGGTGATGGGCAGCGAGGTCGACGGCACCCTGCAGGTGCGCTCGAACTTCTTGATTTACCGGTCGCATCTGGAATATGACCAGGAGCTTTTTTCCGGTTTCCGCGAGGACACGCTGCGGCCCGACGGCGAGCGCTGGAAAGTAGCGCGGCGCGACATCGTGCTGGACGCCTCGGTGGTGATGCAAAAGAGCCTGGGCGTCTTTTTCTGATGGACGGCCTGTCCTTGAACCCGCTCGCCGCCATGCTGCGCCTGGAGGGTCGCCGCGCGATCGTCACCGGTGCGGGCGCCGGCCTGGGCCGGGCGATTGCCATTGCCTTGGCGCAGCAAGGCGCCGAGGTGGTGCTTCTGGACCGTGATGCAGCGGCGGCCGACGAATCGGCCCGTCAAGTTCGCGAGGTAGGCGGGCGTGTGCAGGTGTTCGCCTGCGATGTGGCCCAGGCGCACCAGGTGCAGGATGCAGTCGGTCAAGCCGCATCGGACGCAGGCCTGGACATCGTGGTCAATAGCGCGGGCGTCGCGAGCGCGCCGGGCATGCCGTTTACCAACAACACGGAGGCCGACTGGGACCGCACGCTGGCCATCAACCTCAAGGGCGCGGTCCATGCGTGCCAAGCGGCCCACCCCTGGCTACTTCGCTCCCCGGCCGGGCGCATCGTCAACATCTCCTCCATTACCGGCGTGATCGCGGCGGCCTACATGCCGCCCTACAGCGTGTCCAAGGCGGCGCTCAATGCCTGGACCCGCGTGCTCGCCCGCGAACTGGCGCCGCATCACATCGCCGTCAATGCGGTGTGTCCGGGATTCATCTGGACGCCGCTGTGGGAAAAGCTCGGCGACGAGATGGCCCGTCACGACCCGGCCCGACAAGGCAACGATGCCGCCGACGTGTTCGCGCAACGCGTGCGCCAGCATGTGCCCATGCAACGGCCCCAGACCGTGCAGGACGTCGCCTACCTGGTGACTTTCCTGTGCAGTGCCGCCGCGGCCAACATCACCGGCCAGATCATCGGCGTCGACGGGGGTGTGACGATCTAGGGTGCGCCCGGCCGCCACCCTTGGGCGTGCATCTCGATGGCCTTGATGCGCAGACGGTTCAGGGTGCTCACGATGGCCTCTCGCTCGTCTGGCGCGAGCGCGGTCAGCAGTTCGTCCGAGCAGGCGCGGGCGAACGCGGCGAGCTTGGCACCCAGCCGCTTGCCCGAGGCGGTCAGTTGCACCGGTGAGCGGCGCCGGTCGGCGGCATGCCGCACGCGTTCGATCAGGCCGCGTTCCTCCAGCGCCGATATCGATCGGCTGCAGCCCCCCCGGTCCATGGCGACGCGGTCGGCAATCTGGCTGATCTCCAGCGGGGCTTCGCCACCGAGCACCAGCAAGATGCGCCACTCCAGGATGCCGATGCCATGTTCGGCTGCGCATTCGGCCAGGACAACGCGCGACACGTACCCGCCGATGGTGTTGCACAGGGCGGGAACGTGCTGGTCAAGGTCCACGGAACCGGGACGCTTGGCCGCCGGAAAACTCTTTTTCATGTGATATTTCAATTGTTGAATATTCACGCTTCTAGCATAATCGGATGCAGTTGCCACCCATCTGAGGAGACCCTTGATGAACGACACCACCGCAGCCCGTCACTTCGCCGCGCAGCATGAGATTCTGGAGCGTACGCTGGAGATCTCCAAGCGCCTGACCGCGCGCGGGGCAGCCGCTGAAAAGGCGGGCCGCCTGCACCCGGACACGGTCGACGAGATCGTTCAGGCCGGGATCATGGCGGTCGGCGTTCCCAGCCGATTCGGCGGGGCGGAACTCGACTACGAGGTCATCCCGCAGATCTCGCGCTATCTGGGGCGCGGCTGCCTGGCCAGCGCATGGACCATTGGCATCTTGTTGCAGCACAACATGCAAATGGGTCTGTTTCCGAGCCGCGCGCAGGAGGAGTTCTGGGCGGACGGCCCGAACTGTTTTGCCCCGGGTTTCATCATCCCTGGCGGTACCGCCCGGCGCGTGGAAGGCGGCTGGACGCTCACGGGCCACTGGCGTTTTGGCAGCGGCTATCCGCTAGGCCAGTGGATTTTGCTGTCCGCGCACGAAGAGACCGAGGGCAAGAAGGGGCGCGTGTTGCGCTTTGCGTTGCCAGTGGCCGACACCACCCCCCAGAACAACTGGGACGTGAGTGGCCTCGCCGGCACCGGCACTTGGGATTGCCTGCTCGATGGCGTGTTCGTACCCGAGCATCGCTCGATGCCCGCGTCCTCCATGCTCGATGGCACCGCCCCTGGACTCACCGACAACGCCGGGCCGCTGTGGCGTATCCCCATGCTGTCGTTTTACTACCCCAACATGTCTGCGATGGTGCTTGGCGCCGCCGAGGGTCTGGCCTCGATGGTGCTGGAGAAGATGAAAGCGCGGGTCCTCGCCTACGGCGGCGCCGCCGCCAGCGACCTGCCCTACATGCGCGCCAACGTGGCCCGTGCGTACACCACGCTCAATGCCGCCGCCGCCTTGCTGGAGTCGGAAGCCCGGCGCATCGGCGATGCATCGCGCGCGGGTCGGGCCTTCAGCGTCCAGGAACGCGCGGCAGTGCGCGCCAACTGCACCTGGGTGGTCAAGCAATCGCGCGCGGTGATCAACGACCTGTGCGACCAATCGGGCACGTCCTCGTTCTTTGTGCAATCGGACTTGCAGCGATTCCACCGCGAGGTCAACGTCATGAGCAGCCATTCGTTCTATGACGCCGACCGCATGCTCGATGTCTACGGTCGCGGGCTCTTCGGGCTCGAGATTCCGGCTGGCGAACTGATCTGAGGCCGCGGATGTCTGACGTCGTCGACGTCTCGCCCACGCTGGACCCCCGCGCGCTGCGCCAGACGCTCGGGCGTTTTGCCACGGGCATCACCGTGATCAGTGCCCGCACCGACACCGGGGAAGAGGCGGCGATCACCGCCAACAGCTTCACCTCAGTGTCGCTGGATCCGCCCCTGGTCTTGTGGAGCGTGGCGCGCGAGGCCTTCAGTGCCCCGATTTTTCAGCGCGCCACCCAGTTCGTTGTCCATGTCTTGAGCGAGCAGCAGCGGGATATTTCCCAGCACTTCGCCCGCCGGCAACCCGACAAGCTGACCGCCGTGGCGCACACCCGCGATGCGGACGGCGGCCTCGTGCTGCCCGGTTGGCTGGCGCGATTGACCTGCGCGCCTGATCAGTGCATCGAGGCGGGTGACCACTGGGTTTTCATGGCCCGGGTTGTCTCCATGGCCCACACCGACGAGCGGCCATTGCTGTACTTCGGGGGTGGCTACCAGACCCTGATGCCGACGCTGCAGCCCTGACGGGTCAGTCCTTTCCGAAAGCGGAAAACTGTTTTGCCCGACCGATGCTGTGCAGGCCTGGGGAAGCCCCCTACAGTTGAGCCTGACCCGCGCCGCGCCTGTGCGAGCAGGGGACCCGCAACAACGAAGGAGACAACGATGAAACTGTCCACCCTGGCTCGCGCGACCGCCGCAGCCGCCCTGATGGCAATGACGGCGGGTACCGCCTGGTCGCAGGCCCCCCTGCTGTTCAACAGCTTCCTCGCCCCGCAGCACCCGATCAACACCCGGGTCCTCAAGCCCTGGGCCGACGACGTGGCGGCCGCCACCCAGGGCCGCGTGAAGATCCAGATCTCGCCGACCAGCCTGGCCGCGCCGCCGCAGCAGATGGATGGTGTCAAGAAGGGCGTGTTCGATGTCTCCTACATGTTCCACGGTTTCCTGCAAGAGAACGTGAAGCTGTCGCAAGTGGCCCACCTGCCCTTTGTCAACACCACCGCCAAGGGCAGTTCGGTCGCGCTGTGGCGCACCTACGAGAAGCACTTCGCCAAGGCCGATGAATACAAGGATGTTCAGGTCCTCAGTCTCTTCGTGCTGCCCCCGGGTCCCATCTACACCATGAAGGCCCCCATCAATGCGGTGGGCGACATGAAGGGGATGCGCATGTACGGTCTGCCCGGACCGGCGGCCCGCATCCTGGAAGCGGCAGGCGCTGGTGTGGTGTCGGTCGCCGCGGCGCGCAGCTACGAAGTCATCTCCGGCGGCACGGTGGATGCCTTCGCCGGCTACTCGGTGCAGGACGCCACCTCGTTCAACACGATCCAGTACGCCAAGACCATTGTGGACATCCCCGGCCACCTGACCGCCCCGAGCTTTGTTCTCTTCATGAATAAGCGCAAGTGGACCAGCCTCAGCGAGGCCGACCGCGCAGCGATCATGAAGCTCAGTGGCGAAGCGTTTGCAGCCCGCTCGGCGGTCTATGACGAAGTGGAGGGCAAGTCCCGCGCCGATGCGGCCGCCAAGGGCATCAAGTTCGTGACCGCCGACGCCAAGCTGGTGGACGACCTGCGCCGCCTGGGCGCGCCCCAGGAGCAGGCCTGGCTGGACGGCGCACGTCAGCTGGGCGTGGACGGCAAGGCCGCGCTGGACATGTACCGCGCTGAAGCCCAACGCAACGAGCGCTGATGCAGCAAGCCGATACCACGCGCCCGAAACACCGGTTCGACGTGCTGTTGGGGTGGATGAGCGCGGCGCCGCTGGCGCTCATCCTTCTGCTGACGTTCGCCGATGTCCTGATGCGTTACCTCTTCGCGAGGCCCGTGCGAGGCAGCTCGGAGTTGATCCAGTTCGCGATGGCGCTGACCATTTTCGCCGCGCTGCCCGTGGTCACGCGCCAGCGTGAGCACATCAGCGTCGGCATCATTTCCGACCTGGTGCGCGGACGACTGCGCGCAGTCAAGTTTCTGGTGTGCGATGGGATCAGTTTGATCGCCCTGGGTCTGATGACCTGGCGCCTGGGCATTCAGGCCTTCGAATACATCGACAGCAAGGACGCCACCATCGTGCTGCGCCTGCAGATGGCACCGCTGGCGTTCGTGATGTGCGGATTCGCCCTGGTCACCTGCCTCGTGGTGGCCCTGCAAATGGTGCAGACGCTGCGTGCATCCGATTCTCCGCAGGGGGCGGTATGACCTTGGCGTTGATCGGTTTTTGCCTGGTTTTCCTGCTCGCTTTTTCGGGGGTGCCTCTGGCGTTCTCGATGCTGCTCGTGGGTGTGGGCGGTTTTGCCTGGCTGCGCGGGCTGGACCCGGCCTTGTCCATGCTTGCGCAGCAGGTCATGGACGGCTCGGCCAACTACGGCATGTCGGTGCTGCCCATGTTCATTCTGATGGGCCTGTTCGTGCACCGCGCCGACCTGGCCGAAGACCTGTACGACGCAGCCAACGCCTGGGTCGGGCACCTGCGGGGCGGCCTGGCGCATGCCACGGTGGTCTCCTGCGCGATCTTCGCGGCCATCTCGGGCAGCTCCATCGCCACGGCGGCCACCATGAGCAAGGTGGCGATCGGCCCCATGCGCCGCCTGGGCTACAGCGACGCGCTGTCCACAGGCTCGGTGGCCTCGGCCGGGGTGTTGGGCGTGCTGATCCCGCCGTCAGTGCCACTGGTCATCTACGGCCTCATGACGGACACGGACATCCGCAAGCTATTCATTGCGACCGTCATTCCCGGGCTCTTGCTCACGCTGTTCTTCATCCTCTCGGTCGCGGTCACCATTGCCCTGCGGCCCCATTGGGGTGCCCCTGGGCCCCGCGCCACCTGGCTGGAACGAATGAAGCGGCTGCGCGGCGTGTGGGCCGTCCTGCTGTTGTTCGCGGCGGTGATGGGCGGCTTGTACGGGGGTGTTTTCACGGCCACGGAATCGGCTGGCATCGGCGCGATGGGCGCGCTGCTGATTGCCATGGCGCGCCGTAAGGTGACCTTCGCGACGTTCATCGAAGACCTGGTGGGTGCCGCCAAGACGACTGCCATGATCTTCGTCATCATGTTCGGCGCGCTCACGTTCGCCAACTTCATCACCTTGTCCGGCATGACCGGGGTGCTGGTCGACTTCATCAACAGCCTGAACGTGGGTGCGATCGGTGTCTTGATTGCGATCGCCGTGATCTACCTCGTCCTGGGCTGCCTGATGGAAAGCCTGAGCCTCATGATCTTGACGGTGCCGGTGTTTCTGCCCGTGGCGGTGGCAGCGGGTATCAATCCCATCTTCTTCGGCATCTTCGTGGTGATGATGATCGAGATCGGCATGCTGACCCCGCCCGTGGGTATGAATGTGTTCACCGTCAAGTCGATGAACCCGTCGATTCCCATCTCGGTGATCTTCCAGGGAACGATCCCCTTCCTCATTGCCAATTTTTCCGCGGTCGCGGCGCTCATCGCGTTCCCCCAGCTCGCACTGGCGCCGCTGCGTTGGCTCTGATCTGCCATGCCTCAAGTCAAGAACATCCTTTTCATCATGTGCGACCAGCTCAGGGCGGATTACCTGTCCTGCTACGGTCACAAGACGCTTTCGACGCCCAACATTGACAGCCTGGCGCAGCGAGGCGTGCGCTTTGACCGCGCCTATTGCCAATCGCCCAACTGCGGCCCCTCGCGTGCGTCGTTCTATACAGGCCGCTATGTCTTCTCGCACGGCGCCACCTGGAACTTCATTCCCCTGCCCGTGGGGGAGCAGTCCATGGGCGACCACCTGCGTGCCAGCGGCATGCGGGTGGCGGTGGTGGGCAAGACCCACATGTACGCGGACCGTGATGGCGCATCGCGCCTGCTGATCACCCCCGAGAGCGACCCAGGTCGCTACATCGCCGAGGCGGGCTTCGAGCCCTACGAGCGTGACGACGGCATTCACCCCGATACCAAGGTCAACCCCCGGCTCGCCTACAACGAGTACCTGCGCGCCCACGGCATGGAGGGGGCCAACCCCTGGCACACCTGGGCCAACGCCGGTGTCGACGAGCAGGGCGAGATCGCCAGTGGCTGGTACTACCGCAACGCCCATCGGCCCACCCGCGTGAGCGACGAGCACAGCGAGACGGCCTACATGACGCGCCGCGCCATGGATTTCATGACCGAGCAAGGCGACAAGCCTTGGCTCTTGCACCTGTCGTACATCAAACCGCACTGGCCCTATATCGCACAGGCGCCTTATCACGCGATGTACGGTCGCCAGGACATCCAGGCGCCGATCCGCGCCGAGCACGAACGCCACAACGACCATCCGGTGTATGCCGGTTTTCGCTCGCACCCCGAGGGCATTGCCTTTTCGCGCGACGCCGACCGCGAGAACGTCATCCCGGCCTATATGGGATTGGTCAAGCAAGTAGACGACTGGCTCGGCCGCCTCTTTGACTTCATGCGCGCGCGAGGCCTCTGGGACAACACCATGATCGTGTTCACCGCCGACCATGGGGATTACCTGGGCGACCATTGGCTGGGCGAGAAGGAATTCATGTACGAGCAGGGCGTTCGCATCCCCCTGATCGTCTCGGACCCCAGCGCGCCGCAAACGCATGGCAAGCCGAGCCAGGCGCTGGTGGAGTCGGTCGATCTGCTGCCCACCTTCATGGAAACGATGGGCCTGCCCGTGACGAGCCACTGGCTTGAGGGCGAGTCACTGCGCCCCCTGCTCAATGGCGCCAAGAGCGCGGTACGTGAGGTGGCGATCTCCGAGCTCGATTACGCGATCTACGGCGCGGCGCGTCAGCTCCAGCTGCAGCCCCGCCAGGCGCGCATGGTGATGGCGCGAAGCGAGCGCTTCAAGTACATCCACTACGACGGCTTGCCGCCGCAAATGTTCGATCTGCAGGAAGACCCCATGGAATTGCACGACCTCGGACGCGACCCGGCCTATGCCCGGGCGCGCGACGAGCACCTGGGATTTATCTTCGACTGGATGCGCCAACGCCGCAACCGGGTCACGATCTCCGACGAGGCGATCATGAAGCGTGCCACGCCGGCTGCGGCCGGCGGGGTGGTGATTGGTGAGTGGTAAGGCGTAAGAGGAAAAGCCGTCATGTCCGCTTTGTTGCCTGAGAAGTTTTTCATTCGCGACGCCTGGACGGTCGCCGCGTGGCCGCATGAGATCAGCCATCAGCAGCCACTGGCGCGTACGCTGCTGGGCGATGACGTGGTGCTGTTTCGCACCGCGACGGGCGAAGCCGTGGCCCTGGAAGACCGCTGCGCCCATCGCCTGGCACCGCTGTCGATGGGTCGCATCGAGGCCGATGGCATCCGATGCATGTACCACGGCGTCAAGTTCTCGCCCCAGGGCCAGTGCATCCAGATTCCCGCTCAAGACCAACCCAATCCGGCCATGTGCGTGCGTCGCTACCCGGTGGCGGAACAAGATGGCTTCGTCTGGATCTGGATGGGGGATCCGCAAAAGGCCGACCCGTCCACGATCCTGTCCGCGCCCTGGCACAGCGATCCGCGCTGGGCGCCGTCCACGGGCTATCTGCATGTGAAGGCCCACATGGCGCTGGTGGCCGACAACCTGCTGGACTTCGGTCACCTGCCCTTTGTTCACCAGAACACCGTTGGCGCGGCCGCACAGGAAAAATTCGCCACCCAGGTGACTCCGCGGCCACGCGGCGTCAGCACCAGCCGCTGGTACATCGACGTGCCAGCCTCGCGATTTCACCAGGAGGTCGGCCAGTTCAAGGGCAATGTGGACGCCTGGCACTGCTTCGAATGGCACCTGCCCGCCATCATGTCGCTGGACTCGGGTTCTGCGCCCACCGGCACCGGTGCCCGCGAAAAACCCCACGGAACGCGCGCGGGCGCCGTCGAGTTTCACCACATCGCCGTCCTCACACCCCAGGACGAGGACCACACCCATTACTTCTGGGTGCACTGGCGCAACTTCGCGGTCGATGACCGTGGCATGGACCAGACGGTCCACGACAACATCATGGCCGCCTTCGGTGAAGACCGCGCCATGGTGGAAGCCCAGCATCGCGCCGTTCGCCGCGGTCATCACACGCCCTCCAAGGCCATCGGCGCGGACAAGGCGCTGAACCTGGTTCGGTTCCAGGTGGGGCGTGAAGCCTGCTGAGACGATGGCGTGGTGCGTGCATCGCGCACGCATCACGTACGCGTCACGTACGCATCACGTACGCGTCACGTAAGCGTCACGCGGTCGGAAACTTCAAGATCGGTTTGACAGTCCGGCCCGATGTTGAATCGTCGATCGCCGCCTGAATCTGCTCAAAGGGGTACATCTTCACCAGCTTCTCGAAGGGGAAGCGCCCGCGCGCTTGCATGTCGATCAGCGCGGGAATGAAGACATCCGGATTCGCGTCCCCCTCGACGATGCCGCGCAGGGTCTTGCCGTTGACCATCATGTCGCGCACATCCACCGGCACTTGTGTGCCGGACGCCGCGCCGCCCACGAAGCCGCAAAAACCCCGCGGCGCCAGGCATTCCAGGGCCTGACGCGTCACGGCGGCCACGCCGGTCGTGTCCAGGCTGAAGTCTGCGCCATAGCCTGTGATCTGCCGGATCTGTTCGACCACCGGGTCGGCGCCTGAGGCGTCCACGGTGTGGGTGGCGCCCACCGCTTGGGCCAGGGCCAGGCGCTCGGGCACGCGGTCCACCGCGATCAGCGTGGCCACGCCGATCGCCCGTGCTGCCATCAGAGCGGCCATCCCCACCGCGCCGGTGCCGAACACGACCAGGGACTGCCCCATCTTCGGCTGCAGCACATTGATCACCGCGCCCGCACCGGTCTGGATGCCGCAGCCCAAGGGGCCGAGCATCTCGAACACCGCATCCGGTACCGAGTCGGCCACCTTGACCACATTGCGCTGCGTGCACAGGCAATGCGAGGCGAAGGACGATTGGCCAAAGAAGTTGTGACGCACCGGTGCGCCATTGAGCCCAAGCGCGGTGCTGCCATCCCGGCGCTGGCCCACGAAGTTCTCGGCGAAGAAGTCGTGGCAATAGCTCGGCGCATGGGCATCGCAGCTGGGGCAGTGCCCGCAGGCGGTGTAACTCATGATCACGCGATCGCCTGGTCGCACCTTGGTCACGGACGCGCCCACCGCCTGCACGATCCCCGCTCCCTCGTGTCCCAGGACGATGGGCTGTTGCACTGGAAAGGGGCGCGTGAGCATCGAGATGTCGGTGTGACAGATGCCCGTGGCGACCAGCTTCACGAGGATCTCGTCCGTGCGCGGCGCTTCCAGATCCAGCGTTTCGATCGTCAGCGCTTGCTGGGGCGCATGCAGTACGGCGGCCTGGATTTTCATACGCCCTCCTGCACGGGCACCACCGGGATCGTCGCGCGTCCCTGGGCCTCTTGCTGTAGGGCCTTGTCGATCAGGATGCGGACCCGATTGAGCGCGGCGTCGGATGCCGCCGGCTTGGGGCGCACCTGGGGCGACTCGTTCATCACCTGTTGTTGCGCCTCGATGATCCAGCGATCTTCGGCAAACGCTGTCTGGATCCCCTGGCCCACCGCGTCGATCACCGAGTCGTCGCCATGCGGGAACGCGCACGGTTGGATCCAGAAATAGTGGGTGGTTTTTTCGGTTTCCGGGGTGAGCAGGGAGAAGTGGCGGAAATGCAGCGCGCCCGGTCGTTCATGCGGGGGGCCGTCGCCGCCGGCGTCCACGGAGCCAGCCCAGTTCTCGAACACGCTGGGCAGCCACCAGGCCTGGCGGTTCCAGAAATCGACCTTGCCCTTGAACCGACCCGCCATCGCATGCAGGGGTGAGGGCTCGCAGTCCAGGATCTGCCGATACAGCCGGATCCCGCCGTCCATGGGCACGATCTCGGGCCGCGCGTTCGGAAAAGCGTTATTGGCCAAGGTCGTGCGATGGACAAAAGTCAGGTGCGAGAAATCGAGCAGGTTGTCCGCAATGAGCTGGTAGTGGGCCTGGTAGTGGATGTAGCCGGAGGCCGTGGGCCAGCCCGGCGCGTGGTTCCAGTGGCAATCCACGATCTTTGTCGGGTCGGCCAGTTCAGGCGACCCCATCCAGATCCACAACAGGCTGTCACGCTCGACCAACGGGAAGCTGCGCACGCACATGGCCGCCGGAATTTCGCGCTGCCCTGGCATGTCGATGCACTTGCCGGTCGCATCGAACTTCATGCCGTGGTAGCGGCACCTGAGGCCGTCCGCCTCCAGATCGCCCAGTGACAAGGGGGCAAGCCGATGGCAGCAGCGGTCTTCCAGGGCGACGGCGCGGCCCTCGGGCGTGCGAAACAGCACCACACGCTCCGACAGGAGGGTGCGCGCCAGCGGGGTGTCGCTGTTGCATTCGCTGCTGAAGGCGGCGACGTACCAGGCATTTCGAATGAACATCTTCGGTCTCCTCGTCCTCGTGATACGGGTCAGCATAGAGGGGGAGACTTTAGAAATCCAATGATTTTTTCAGTCTATGATAATAAAAGCTGATCACTAAATTCGACTTTCGGTTCAACATTCATGCGACTCCAGACCCTGCGCATGCTCCTTTGCATCCACGAGTGCGCCAGCCTGCGTGCTGCGTCCGAACGACTGCACATCTCGCAGCCTGCGATCACGCTGGCCATCCAGCAGCTGGAAAGCGAGCTGGGTTGCCAGTTGCTGGTGCGGACCAAGCGAGGGGTGAGCCTCACCGCGTATGGTCAGGCGCTTTTACCCCGTGCAAGCCGGATCGTCGCGGAGGCCGACCGCGCCAAGGAGGAAATGGCGCAGATGCGTGGTGACTGGACCGGCCGCGTCCGACTGGCCTCGTCGCCAGCCATCGCGCTGGCGGTGCTGCCCCATGCGCTGCGGCCCTTCATGGCCCGACACCCTGATGTTCATGTGCATTGCCAGGAGGGCACCTATCCGGAGATCGGGCCCGCCTTGCGTGATGGCACCCTGGATTTCGCGCTCACGCCCATGCGGGAGGAAGACCTCTCGCCCGAGTGGCAGGCAGAGTCTCTCTACCAGAGCGAGGTCGCGATCATTGCGCGCAAGCGCCATCCGCTGGCGCGCGCGACGCAGCTGGGAGATTTGCTCGCGGCGCGGTGGGCGTATGCCACCGGGACGCGGGGGCCGGGTGCGGTGGTGGACGACGCGTTTCGGCAGGCGGGCTTGGAGCCGCCGCAGCCGGCGATCATCTTCGAATCACTCCTGGCCTTGCCAGACTTGGTGGCCCATTCGGATTTGCTGGCGACCGTCCCGCGCCGCCTGATCGGACGCGGCTCCACCTGGGACGCGCTGTGCGTGGTGCCGGTGACGCAAACCCTGCCCACACTGAGCCTGACCGTGTTGCGCCGCGCCAGCCAGGCGCCCACTCCTGCGGCCAATGAACTGCTTGGGTGGATCCGGCAGGCGGCGAAAGGGTGAACAGACCTGTACGCCAGTCGGATTTGCGTTGCGATTACGATCGTCCGCAAGACCCATCACAATAGGCGAAGTGGCGACAGACCTTGTCGCAAGGCAGTCCAAATGAAAAAGTTTTTTCTACTCCTGATAGGTCTTCTTCTGGCGGGCACCGCCGTTCAGGCGCAAGTGGTGCTGGCCTGTCAGTTCACCGAGTCCGGTGGCTACATCTACCGCAACGGCCGATGGCAGCTCACCTCATTCACCCTCGACAAGCCATTTTTCATCCGCTTGCAGGCAGACGGTGTCATCGATCCGTCTTCGCTTGCCGGGGCGGGCATGACCTACAACATCGAGTGCAGCAGACCCTACGGCCACCGCCCGGAATTCGTGCGGTGCGCGGGCAACTCGGACA
>JACCED010755556.1_pt1 | contig 27741 bp, 30 predicted proteins | sample 7455021 | NCBI WGS metagenome assembly JACCED01 (sample SAMN15323456, study PRJNA562643) | freshwater metagenome | isolation source: river surface water | place: USA:Blue River Watershed | collected 2017-08-19 | reverse complement strand
TCGAGAAATGGCCTTTACGTTTTGAAAGCCCCTCACCGCTCGCATTCGTCAACAGATTATGATGACCAAAGAGCGGCGATGAGCCCGAAAGCGTTTCAAAAATTTGAATTTGCACGCCAGTATTTGTGACATGATCTTCACCGCGAATGACATGCGTCACTTTTGTGTCGATATCATCAACAACAGAAGGCAAGGTATAGAGATAAGTCCCATCGGCACGGATCAAGACCGGATCAGAAAGCGAAGCGCAATCGACCGTGCATTCGCCGCGCACCAAATCATGCCAAGCAACTGTTTTATGATCGAGAAGAAAACGCCAATGGGGTTTGCGTCCCTCTGCTTCATAAGCCGCTTTTTCTTCGTCTGTGAGTTTCAGCGCGGCACGATCATAAACCGGCGGCAGATGACGCGCGGCCTGCCGCTTGCGTTTGCGATCTAACTCTTCTTCCGTTTCATAGCAGGCATAGAGCTTGCCCATCGCACGCAATTTATCAGCCACCGCGTGATAAAGATCAAAACGTTCCGATTGGCGAATGACGAGATCGGGCTTGATGCCCATCCAGTCGAGATCCACCGCAATGCCATCGGCAAATTCTTTGGTCGAGCGTTCGATATCCGTATCATCGTAGCGCAAGATGAATTGACCACCAGCGCGATGGGCGAAAAGATAATTCAACAAAGCCGTGCGGGCATTGCCAATATGGATGCGGCCTGTCGGCGAAGGCGCAAAGCGAACGATCGGGTTTGTCATCAGAAGTCAACCACTTCGGTTTTGGTGAGTGTTGTGTGGGGCGCGAGCCTCGGATCGGGGCTGTGTGCCACGCGACCTTGATCGCGGAAACGATTCACAATCGGGTAGCGGCGATCGCGGCCAAAATTTTTGAGCGTGACTTTCACGCCCGGCGCGGATTGGCGGCGTTTATATTCAGCGCCATAAAGCAGACGCTCGATTTTCTTGACGGTCTCAAGATCAAAACCTTTGGCGACAAGATCAGACACGCGCATTTCTTTTTCAACTAAACCTTCGAGAATGGCATCAAGCACATCATAAGGCGGAAGCGAATCTTGATCGGTTTGATTTTCGCGCAATTCGGCAGAAGGCGCTTTGGTGATAATGCGTTCAGGGATCACAAGACCTGACGGGCCTTGCGCGTCCTCAGGTTTCCAGTGATTGCGCAAAGATGACAGACGATAGACCTCCATTTTATAGAGATCTTTAATCGGATTGAAACCGCCATTCATGTCGCCATAGATCGTGGCATAACCCACCGACATTTCCGATTTATTGCCGGTCGTCATCACCATCGCGCCGAATTTATTCGAGATCGCCATAAGAATCGTACCACGCGTACGGCTTTGCAGATTTTCTTCCGTGATGTCGCGATTTGTACCTTTGAAGAGCGGCGCGAGGGCGTTTTCAAAACCTTCGACCGGCGGCGCAATCGGCACAACGTCATAACGAACGCCCAGCGCTTTCGCGCAAGACTCCGCATCTTCAAGACTGTCCGATGATGTATAGCGATAAGGCAGCATCACGGCATGAACGCGATCAGCGCCTAACGCATCAACCGCCATCGCCGCACAAAGCGCTGAGTCAATGCCGCCTGAAAGACCAAGCACAAGGCCAGGAAAGCGATTCTTTTCGACATAATCTTTAAGGCCCAAAACACAGGCTGCGTAATCGGCCTTATCATCATCAAGCGGCAAAGCTCTTGGACCTTGAGCGCAACGCCAATCGTCCGCGCCGCGAGTCCATTCAGTGATCACAATTTGTTGCGTGAAAGACGAGAACTGACAGGCAAGGGATGAGTCCGCATTCAACACAAAGGACGCGCCGTCGAAGACGAGATCATCTTGCCCGCCCACTTGATTGAGATAGACAAGCGGTAATCTGCTCTCGGTGACGCGCGCGACCGCAATGTTCAAACGCACATCGCTCTTGCCGCGAAAATAGGGTGAGCCATTCGGCACAAGAAGAATCTCAGCGCCCGTCTCGGCGAGACATTCGACAACATCTTCACCCCAAATGTCTTCGCAAATCGGGACACCCAAACGCACGCCACGCAGATTGACGGGACCCGGCATCGGCCCTGAATCAAAAACGCGCTTCTCGTCAAAGACGCCGTAATTCGGTAGATCGACTTTGAACCGCACCGCGTCGATTTTGCCGCCATCAAGCACCGCGAGCGCATTATAGAGCTTGCCGCCTTCTGCCCAAGGCAGGCCGATCAAAATAGCCGGACCACCATCCGCTGTCTCGCGCGCAAGCGTTTCGCACGCCGCGCGGCAGGCGTCTTGGAAAGCGGGTTTGAGCACCAGGTCTTCCGGCGGATAGCCCGCGATGAAGAGTTCCGGAAACAAGATCGCATCGGCTTTGGCGTGCGCGGCTTCGGCGCGCGCCGCGCGTGCCAAAGCCAGATTGCCCTCAACATCCCCCAAAGTGGGGTTCAGCTGGGCCAAAGCGAGGCGGAAAGTGGTGGGCGAAGCGGTCATGGACAGGGTTTAGATCACCCGCGCGCGCCCCGCAATGCGACCGACCGACCAGAGCCTCACGAAAACTGATAACAATCCATCATCAGCACGCCATATTCCTGGCTTGTGTGCACGCGCGTGCCATGGGCGCCCTCGCCGGCTGCGCCCATCGCGACGAAAAGCGGCAGAAGATGTTCTTCGGTCGGGTGGTTCTTGGCACCATTGGGGGCAAGCATCCGATATTGAACGAGCGCTTCGGTATCGCCTTCGGTGATTTTGCGATCAAGCCAATCCCCGAAGCTCTTCACCCAATCGGGCGCTGGCGAATCCGGCCGATATTGGCCGCGGAAAAACTCGTGAAGATTATGGGTTGCCGCGCCCGAGCCGATGATCAACACGCCCGAATCCGCAAGCGGCTTTAACGCGCGGCCCAGTTTTAGATGATAGGCCGCGCCTTTATCGGGCTCCACCGAGAGCTGCACGACGGGAATATCGGCTTCTGGACGCATCAGCACGAGCGGCACCCATGTGCCGTGGTCAAACCCGCGATCGGCAAAAGCGGGCGAGAGTCCCGCTTCATCCAAGAGCTTGAAGGCTTCGGACGCGACTTCGGGCGAGCCCGGCGCGCGATACTGGACGGTGCGCAATTCAGGTTCAAACCCGCCAAAATCATAAATCATCGGCGGATGCGTGCCATTGGTGAGCGTTGGCCGATGCGCCTCAAAATGCGCGGTGACCATCAAAATCGCGCGCGGCTTGCCGATATCCTTGCCAAAATGCTCGAGAAAATGCCGCGCTTCCGAATTGTGCAAAATCAGATTAGGGGCGCCGTGCGAAACAAAAAGCGTGGACATGGTCAAGGTTCCATCGTGAGGACTATGACCTCATAAATGGCGCATCAGGCCCGACTTACAAAGTGCAACGACGCAAGGTCGCTTTTGCGCCCCCGCGCGCGGCCTTTGCCTTATCCCTTCAGCTTATGACTCAATGACCTCGCCATCTTCCTTCACGAAGCGGCCGATATGGGGATTGGGGAGGATTTCAAGCACGGCCTCGCTGGGGCGGCACAATTTGACACCTTTGGGTGTTTCGACAATCGGGCGATTGATCAGGATCGGATGGGCCATCATCTGATCAATCAAGTGCTCGTCACTCCATTTCAGATCAGCAAGGCCTAGCTCCGCGTAAGGTGTGCCCTTTTCGCGCAAAAGATCACGCGGTGAAATGCCCATCGCTTTGATGAGGCTTTGCAATTTTTCGCGCGTCGGTGGCGTCTTCAGATATTCGATGACAATTGGCTCTTCACCGCTCTGACGGATCATCTCCAATGTGTTGCGCGATGTGCCGCAAGCGGGATTGTGATAGATGGTGATGGTCATGCGTGACGATCCTTTTTCAATCCTATTATTTTTGTGATCGCGTTTGAGGCGCGAGCAACCATGTCATAAAGGCCAAAGCCACCAAAGCACCAACCAGTTCAGCGCCGATGAAACCGAGTAGATTTTCGGGCGCTATGCCTGAAAACGTATTGGTGAAGGAACGCGCAATCGCAACGGCCGGATTGGCGAACGATGTCGAAGCCGTAAACCAATAGGCTGCCGTGATGTAAAGACCGACCAGAACCGGTATCGCTGTGCGCGCAAATTGGAGGCCGCCCAAAATCGTCACAACAAGACCAAAGGTTGCGACACTTTCAGCAAACCATTGCGGTAAGCCGGTGCGGATTTTTTCCGATGTTTCGATAAGGGTCAAATGAAACATCGCATGCGCGACAATCACACCGACAATGCCGCCAAAAATTTGCGCGATCGTATAAACCACAAAATCGCTTTTTGTAAGATCACCGCGCAGCGTAAACACAAGTGAAACCGCCGGATTGAAATGTGCGCCTGAAATAGGGCCCAATAATGTGATCAACACAACAAGCATAGCGCCAGTTGGTATTGTATTGCCGAGCAATTGAAGCGCGACATCACCGGTGAGCGTTTGCGCCATAATGCCGGAGCCTACAACAGTTGCGACCAGCAAAGCCGTGCCGAGAGCTTCCGCCGTTGCGCGGCGCGTCACATCAAACTCGCTCATGAATACTCTCTCTCCGCGCACGGCCGAACACTGAAATGAATAAGGGGCGATCTTAATGTAAGAAGATCACCCCTTTGAATTCATGTAAAGCGAACTTCGAGTTCCCGAAGTAAGACAGTTTTATTACAGTTTTTTGACAGCGTTCATTCGGCCGCCTCAACCATGGGGCGACCCTTGGCGAGCTTCGCCTTTTTCAAAAGCTCGGCCACAAGAAACGCCATTTCAAGCGCCTGTTCAGCATTCAGACGCGGATCACAATGCGTGTGATAGCGGTCTTGCAAATCCGTATCCGAAATCGCGCGTGCGCCGCCCGTGCATTCGGTCACATTCTTGCCGGTCATTTCGAGATGGATCCCGCCGGCAATCGTGCTTTCCGCCGCATGAACCGCGAAGAAGGTTTTCACTTCGGAGAGGATCATATCGAAAGGCCGTGTCTTGTAGCCTGACACCGCTTTCACCGTGTTGCCATGCATCGGATCGCATGACCACACGACGTTGCGGCCTTCACGCTTCACCGCACGCACAAGAGCGGGTAAATGCGCTTCTGCTTTATCAGCACCAAAACGCGCGATCAGCGTCAAGCGACCCGCTTCATTTTCGGGGTTGAGCACATCAATCAAACGGATCAATTCTTCCGGATCAAGCGACGGACCGCATTTCAAGCCAATCGGATTTTTGATTCCGCGGAAATATTCCACATGACCATGATCCGGCTGACGGGTGCGATCACCAATCCAGATCATATGACCTGAAGTGGCGTAGTAATCGCCTGATGTGGAATCAACGCGCGTCATCGCCTGCTCGTAACCTAAGAGCAAAGCTTCATGCGAGGTGTAGAAATCTGTCGTGCGCATTTCGGGATGCGATTCCGGATCAAGCCCAATCGCACGCATGAAATCGAGCGTTTCGGTGATGCGGTTTGACAATTCCTGATAACGTCCCGATTGCGGGCTGTCTTTCACGAAGCCGAGCATCCAGCGATGTGCGTTTTCCAAATTTGCGTAACCACCATTCGCGAAAGCGCGAATGAGATTGAGCGTTGCGGCCGATTGGCGATAGGCCATCAATTGCCGTGCGGGATCAGGAATGCGCGCTTCCGGCGTGAACTCGATGCCATTGATCACGTCACCGCGATAGGACGGTAATTCGACATCGCCGATCTTTTCGTTCGGCGCAGAACGCGGCTTGGCAAACTGGCCCGCCACGCGGCCCACTTTCACCACTGGCGATGAACCGGCAAAGGTCAGCACCACCGCCATCTGCAAGAAGAGGCGGAAAAAATCACGGATATTGTCGGCGGAATGTTCGGCAAAGCTCTCGGCGCAATCGCCGCCTTGAAGCAGGAACGCTTCACCAGCCGCGACTTTCGCGAGCGCCTTTTTGAGCTTGCGCGCCTCGCCGGCAAAAACGAGCGGCGGAAAACCCGCAAGTTGCTCCTCAACGGCGGCGAGTGCAGCGGCGTCCGGAAAAGCAGGCACTTGTTGAACCGGCTTTGATCTCCAGCTCGACGGACTCCATTTTTGCGTGGTTCCGCGCTCAGTCATGGCTCTTCATCTCCAAAAATCCCACCCCAAAAGGCCTAATATTCTGATCATTACGGCCCGGGAAGCGGCTTCTATAGCCGAGGCGCAGGATGAAGGCCAGAGAGTTGCGCGGAATATCAATACGGCCTCGGGACAGGGCTGCTTTACCGCTCCTTCACGGATTTAATGCCAAGCTGTTATGGCTTCGAACCGAAATGCCAGTTGTGGTTGCATACACCCGTGTCCAAACTCATCCTCGCTGTCCTACCCGTCCTGATTGCTGTGTTCATTATGATCATGGGGAACGGGTTATTGAACACGCTGATCCCCTATCGTGCGACGGTTGAGGGTTTTTCACCAACAACTGTGGGCATGATCGGCTCGGCCTATTTCATCGGGATGTTGGCGGGCACATGGACGGCCGCGCCGATTGTGCGCCGTGTGGGCCATATCCGGGCTTTTGCCGCCTATTCGGCCGTCGTGTCGGTGGCGGTCCTGGCCTTCCCCCTGGCCATCTCACCCCTACCTTGGGTGTTGTTACGCGCGCTTGTGGGTTTTTGTTTTGCCGGGCTTTATGCGGTCGTCGAAGGATGGATTTCGGCGAAAGCGGGCGCGTCCCATCGCGGGCGGATGCTTGGTATTTACAACATCGCGAACTTCACCGGCTCAATGGCCGGCCAACAGACTTTGCGTTTGTTTGAAGCAAAAAGTTTTGCACTCTTCTCAGCGGCCGCAAGTTTTCTGACGCTGGCCCTTGTGCCAATGGCGATGACGCGCGCGGAACCGCCTCCGATCCCCGCCAAAGGCAAATTGGTCATTCGCGAACTCTTCAGAGCCTCGCTGATCAGCTTCGCAACCGCGATCCTGCTGGGTCTTGCAAATGGTACATTCTGGTCGATCATTCCCGCTTATGTTCAGCGTTTGAATCTTGGCCCCGGCACGGTCGCGAGTTTCATGACAGCCGCGATTTTAGGCTCAGCACTCATTCCGTGGCCGATAGGGCGTCTGTCCGATAAATTTGATCGCCGTCTCGTGATTGGGGGATTGTCGGCGGCGATTATGATCACCGAAATTGCGCTGTGGTATTTTGCAAAGCCCTCTCCCGCTTTGCTCTATACACTTGGCTTTTTTGCAGGCGCCTTTATCACAGCAATTTATCCCGTTGCGGTATCGCTCTCCGTCGATCGTTTAGGACCGGATAAAGCGGTGCCTGTTTCTTCGACAACTTTGTTTCTCTATTGTATCGGCGCCATCATCGGGCCTGCCTTTGTTGCGAGCTTGATGACGCACTACGGCGACCGCATTCTCTTTGCGCATAACGCGGTGATTCATTTACTCATGATTGGCTTTGTTGTCTGGGGGGTGTGGCGCGAAGGTCCAGCGGAAAACCATGTGAAGATGACGGTTGAACCACCCGAAGCGCCGCTGAATTGATCACCCTACCGGTGTGCGCATTGTGACAAGCTCTTCGGCCGCTGTCGGATGAACGGCAAGCGTTGAGTCGAAATCGCGCTTCGTCGCGCCCATGCGCATCGCGATGCCAACGAGCTGAATCATTTCGCCCGCGCCTTCACCCAAAATATGCACGCCAAGGACTTTATCGCTTGGTTTATCGACGAGAATTTTCATCATGACTTTTTCGGCGCGCCCTGAAAGCGTCGCCTTCATCGGACGGAAGCTTGTGCGATAAAGCACAACATCATGCGCTTTGCGCGCTTCTTCTTCTGTTAACCCACACGTGCCAATTTCTGGCGTTGAAAAAACGGCTGTGGGCACAGGGCCAAGATCCACGGCTGTCGGGCGCTTGCCAAAAACCGTGTCTGAAAATGCATGTCCTTCGCGGATGGCGACCGGTGTGAGTTGCACGCGGTTCGTGACATCTCCGACCGCATAAAGCCAATCAAGATTTGTTTTTGAGTAAGCATCCACTTTGACGCCGCCTTGCGCATCAAGCGCAACACCAAGCGCCTCGAGACTTAAGCCTTTAATGTTCGGCTTACGGCCGGTTGCGAAAATCACCCGCTCAACATCCAATGAAATACCACCATGAAGTTGAAGCGAAAGATTGCCGCGATGACCAGAGATCATTTCAACGTCATTGCCAGTGATGATTTTGATGCCGCTTGCATTCATCGCATCATGCAAGCCTTGGCGCAGATCATGATCGAATTTCGGCAACACCAAATCGCGCCTTGTAATCAGGGTCACTTGCACACCCAAGCGCTGCAGAAGACAAGCAAATTCAACGCCGATATAACCAGCCCCGACAATCGCGAGCGATTTCGGTAAAGAATCCCATTCGAAAAATGTATTTGAATCTTCAGCCAGCGCAATGCCCGGCGTCGCGTCGGGAAAAGAGGGCGCACCTCCAGTTGCGATCAATACATAGCGCGAGCGAATTACGCGTCCATCGACCAACGCTACTTCATGCGGCGCTTTCAGCGCGGCGCGTTGCGCAACAATCTCTACGCCATTTTTTTCCAAAGTCTGGCGATAAAGCCCTTCAAGCCGAGCGATTTCTTTGTCTTTCGCGGCTTTTAAATTTGCAAAATCAAAATGCGCATCCTCGATCGACCACCCAAAGCCGCGCGCATCTTCAAGATCATCAGCAAAGCGACTGGCTTGCACATAAAGTTTTTTCGGCACACAGCCGCGAATGACGCAGGTGCCGCCCATACGATATTCTTCCGCAAGCATGACCTTGGCGCCATAAGACGCCGCAATACGCGCCGCGCGCACACCGCCAGAGCCTCCGCCTATGACAAAAAGATCAACATCAAAAGACGACATCAGAGCGCTCCATTCATTGTCTCTCTTTATGCGCGTTTAATCACGCGCACGCCTTCTCGTGTAGCCAGATAGGCCCGCTCAGCCATTCCGATAAACAACCCATGTTCGACGAGACCCGTCACATGATCAAGCGTCTCCGCGAGATGCGCCGGATTTTTGATCACACCTAAATGCGCGTCGAGAATGATATTGCCACCATCGGTTTTCACGATGCTGCCGTCAGCTTTCAAACGTAAGCGTAACTCACCCGCTGATCCCGCGCTTTCAATCGCGCGTGTCAAACGCGCTTTTGTAGCTTCCAGTCCGAAAGGCACAACTTCAAGAGGTAGCGGAAATTTACCGAGTGTCTTCACCTGTTTCGTTTCATCTGCAATGACAACAAAACGCTTGGCTGAAAGCTCAACGATTTTTTCACGTAAGTGCGCCGCACCCCCGCCTTTGATCAAATTGAGATCTGCATCCAGCTCATCGGCACCATCAATCGCCAAATCGAGCTCAGGCGTTTCATCAAGCGTTGTGAGTGGAATGCCAAGTGCTTCGGCTTGTTGCCTTGTCGCTTCCGATGTCGGTACAGCGATCAGCTTTAACCCTTCGCGCTTCATGCGTTCTGCCAGAAGATCAACAAAGATTTTGGCGGTGGAACCGGTGCCCAAGCCCAAGCGCATGCCGCTCTCAACCAAAGTCAGCGCTTCGGCAGCGGCAGCTTTTTTCAATTCATCCATAGACATCGGGGACCCCATCACAAGAAGACTCAACGCGTGTTTTCTCTCTTCTCCATGTCGCACCCGGCCAAAAAAGCCAAGGGCTAAAGGCAAAATCAAACCCGGAGAATTGACGCCCGCATCCATTTCGATCATGCCTCAAGGCATGACTAAACCCACAATCGTTTTTGATCTCGATGGCACGCTCGCCCATACCGCACCCGATATTTTGGGTACGCTTGATCATATTCTCACGCGCGAGGGTCTTCCCAAACTCTCTCACTCGGAGGCGATTGGACTTGCGGGGGCGGGCGCGCGGGCGCTTTTGAAACGCGCTTTTGCCGTCTCGAACATGCCGCTGCCCGAAACACGCCTGGAGGCACTCTTCGAGGATTATCTCGCTCATTATGAGACGCGCATTGCAGAGCGCTCGCATCTTTTCCCAGGAGCCGAGACGGCACTAAGAACTTTGGCAAAAGACGGCCATCGTCTCGCTGTTTGCACCAACAAGACCGAACGCTTAGCAATAATTCTCTTAGAGAAACTCGGCGTTGCGCATCACTTTAAAGCGATCTGCGGGCGCGACAGTTTTCCCTTTCAAAAACCTGATGCCCGGCATCTCACCTCGACGATTGAAAAAGCGGGCGGACTCATAAATCATGCCGTCATGATTGGCGATACGCGCACTGACATTGATACAGCGCGCAACGCGAAGCTTCCGGTAATCGGCGTGCGCTTTGGTTATAGCGACACGCCGATTGATGCGCTCGCGCCTGATCTTCTGATCGACCATTTCGACGCGTTGCACGCAGCAGTCACAACGCTTTCGTTCACTGTCGCGCGCTAAGTTTCAGCACATTCAATTTGTTGTTGTGGTCGTGCCATGCTGATGTTGTTCAGCCGGATTAGCCCCCACCGCTTCAACCTTAAATTCAATATCGGCTGAACCGGCCTTCTCAAAACTAATCTTGCCTTTTACCATTGTGCCTTCAACGAAGCGCTGTGAAAGTCCAAACATCATCACGTGAAAAGAGCCCGGCTTTAATTCAACCGTGGCACCTGCAGGAATAGGCAATCCGTCTTTCAAGGGACGCATGCTCATCACGCCATTTTCCGTTTTCATTTCATGAATTTCAACACGCGCAATGCCGTCGACTGTTACTGAAACCAAGCGATCATCTTCGTTACCATTATTGGTAATTTTCAAAAATCCGCCTGCAACATCAGCACCATTCGGCGTGGCACGAGTCCAGGGATGGCCGATTTCAAGCGTGCCGAGCTTGAAACCATGCGCCATCACAGTGACAGGAAGAAGAATAAGAGAAAGAAAAGCCGCAAAACGGGCAAAGGCGGAAAACCGCATGAGAGACTCCTATAGAATGGATCTGAGAATTCAAGTTTTGAAACGAAAAAATCAGACCATCAAAGGAGGCGCGCGCAACATTCCGGGTGCCGATAAAGGATAACCCGCAACGGGGTCATGAGACGCTCGAAGCCATGAGTTTAAATGCAAAGACTCGGCATCAATCCGCTCAGAGTAGAACGTTGGAAGGGACAAGATGACGGAGAGCGCTGGCACGCAACAAGTGGAGCCGCTGTCGCTGTGATCGTGGTTCGGCGTCTGATCGGGTGCCGGATCGGTTCCACAGACCATCTGTTGGAGAGACGTGTCCATGCCCTGAAAAGCAGGAAGCGCATGGGCGCCCGCGAGAACCGAGCTAAAAAACAACCCATAAGCGAGGCAAAGCGCTTGAAGCCGCCGCCCCCAAGGGACGCCGCCGAGCCGAGAGACCTCGTTTAAAAGCCCGCTTAATCGCATGCGAACGGTGATAGCGGGAAATCGCTACGGCGGAAAGTGGGATCCGCGAAACTTTAATTTTCAGGCGTGATCACATCCGTAAACCGGATCCCCAGCGTCTCGCCCATAATCACGATTTCACCCCGCGCCACAGGGACGCCATTGACCATGATCCGCAAATGTTCGCCGGCCACCGTATCAAGCTCAACAACCGAGCCGACATTCAATTTCAAAAGATCGCGGATGGTGATGAAGGTTGAGCCCACTTCAACGGTGAGCTTGGTTTCGACATTCTCGATCTTCTTAAATTGGCTCCCAAGAAGATCGGTCTCTAAAGTGCCTGTCTTGCCGTCATCGGACATGGCCCACTCCTACACACGCTGACAACCACATGAACTCATAGTCTCGGCATAGCCGATTATGCTTAGCATCGGATTAACAAAAAACGGGCCAACCTCTTTTCGGGAGCCCCTTTCTGGAAAATCGACATTTTGATACAAAACCTGCCATGCAGTGGACCCACACTCAGAAATCAACCCGACAGCGGGGCTCATTTTGGGCCGCCTGGATCGCGATGGCCCTCATGATCGGGACGAGCCTGATGACTGAGCCCGCAAAGGCCGGCTCCTGCGCTGAGGATATTTCCCGCCTCAATTCCGCGATGAAGGATCAGTATGAACCCTTCTCCTGGTCGAATATGTTTTATTGCGCGGTCGCGCGCGGCTCTGAATTACGGAAAGACGCGCTTGTGAGCCGCACACAAATGAAAGCCATTGCAAGCGATGTGACATGGGCCACGCGGCTTGAGCGCATCGGAGAAGAACAAGATTGCAAAGCCAAACTCGTTACCGCCAAACGACTCTTAAAAACCAATTGAGTGCGCTCAGCCGCGCGCAGCGATATGCGTGGCAAGATATTCGGCGTCGCTCCATGCGCCCCAAATAAAGGGCGAGGCGCGGCGCGATAACCAAGCAAGACCCAAGAAATAGAGACCGGGCACAGGCGCGACACCGCGATGATGTTTCGGGCGACCTTTCTCGTCAAAGAGATCAAGTTTGATCCATCCAAAATCAAGCGCGTAACCCGTCGACCATAAAATGGTTTTCACACCTTCGGCGTTAAGATCAAGCGAGAGAATGGGATTTTTCACGCATTCAGGAAGCGGCCCGATCACATGGGCTTCAGGCTCTTCGGGCATATCAAGCTTGTTAGAGTCAACATAAGCATCCGCTTCACGAAGTACGGAAAGATAATTCGCGTCGCCTCTCAAAAGATTGTCTTTGATGTCGGGTGCAAAATTCAAAATGCCCGAATGATAATCTTCCGCGCGTCCAAGCAAAGTCATGCCACGTGAAGCAAATTCACGAAAATCAACCGTATGGCCGCCATGCGCGCCACTCACAGCAATGGTGACATGTTCTGTTTTTGGATCACGCGTTGTGGCATTCCATTTTCCCAAGACACCGAGCCACCAGACAAAATCTTTTCCGCGATAACGCCGGGGCGGTCGATCATGCGGGCCGATTGATAAAAATACTTTGCGTCCCGAGCGCAATAACTCATCCGCAATCTGCGATCCTGATGAACCTGCGCCCACGACAAGCACGGCGCCTTCAGGCAATTGTGCGGGGTTGCGATAGGTTGATGAATGGATTTGATGAAAGCCTGCTTCATTCGGGATCGCGGTTGGAATGATCGGCTTTTGGAATGGTCCTGTGGCCACAATCACATTTTTCGCTTCGATTTCACCCGATGATGTTTCAAGGTGAAAGACATCATCATGCGCTTTTGTCAGGTTCTTCACTTCGACGTGAGAGCGAACCGGCGCGTGAATGTCTTTGGCAAAATTTTCAAAATATTCGACGATCATGTCGCGTGTTGCGAAGTCATCCGGATCGATCTGATCAAAGGTCTTAGCCGGAAAGCGATCATGCCAAGCGGGTCCATTGGCAACCAGTGAGTCCCAGCGTTCAGACCGCCACCGCTCGGCAATGCGCTTGCGCTCTAAAACGACATGGCTCACACCGCATTTGGAAAGATGGGCGCTCGCAGCAAGCCCCGCTTGACCGCCCCCGATCACCACCGTGTGAATCTTTTCGGCCGCCATCCCTTCCCCTTCCCACGCGATACACTCTTAGCCTTCTAAGCGAAGCCGCGCGCAGATAAAAGTCAATTGATCCGTTTTGGATAACCTGCCTGATCCGGCATAGACTAAACAAAAGGCAAAACAAAAACTTGCCGGCCGTTCAATTTGGCGACAAGATTTGATGAGTATCGCGTAAGGCTCGGGGAGAGAGTTATGTCGCAGGTTATAGACGCCCAAACCGCTGTCGCCGAGCTTGTGGCCAATGTCAGCACGGCTTTTGAAAAAGCCCGTGCGATGCCAAAAAGTGTTTATACATCGGAAGCTCTGGCGGAACTTGAAACAAAAAAGATTTTTGCGCGTGAATGGATCTGTGTTGGGCGCTCTTCAAGCCTCGAAAATCCCGGCGACTATTTGACGCTCCATTTAGCAGGCGAACCAATCATCGTCATCCGTGACCAGAACGGCACGCTGCGCGCGATGTCGAATGTATGTCTTCATCGCATGTCAACCATGCTTGAGGGGCGCGGCAATAAACGCTTGATCACCTGCCCCTATCACGGCTGGAGCTACAACACCGATGGGTGTTTGCGTGGCGCGCCCGCAATGAAACAGAATGTCGATTTCTCCGCCAGTGATTATCGTTTGCCGCATTATCGCTGCGAGGAATGGCTTGGCTGGGTCATGGTCTCGCTCAATAAAGACGCGCGTCCCGTCGCTGAAGAATTCGGCGATGTTGAAGCGATGATCGCCGATTATGATTTGGGCTCATATCGCGAAGCCTTCAGCGAAGATTTTGTCTGGAATACAAATTGGAAAATTCTCGCCGAAAATTTTATGGAAAGTTATCATCTGCCCGTTTGCCATGCGGGCACGATTGGCGGCCTTTCCAAACTTGACGAAATGATCTGCCCGCCGGGCGAGAAAAATTTCAACTATCACACGATCTTGAAAGATCCGTCTTTCACCATCGGTGTCGCGCATCCAAAAAATACAAGACTGGTTGGCGAGCGTCGCCGCATGACTTATCTGCTCGCGCTTTATCCGACTTTATTGATCACACTTACGCCCGGCTATTTTTGGTATCTCTCTCTGCAACCGCTTGGGGCTTCAAAAGTGCAGGTGCATTTTGGCGGCGGTATGTCGCCTGATTTTCTGGGCGATGCCGACACAGAGAAACATTTCAATCAACTGAAGACGCTTCTTGATGAGGTGAATGTCGAAGATAAAGGTTGCACAGAACGGGTTTATCGGGGCTTATGTTCATCCGCCGCCAAACCTGGACATCTCTCGCATCTTGAGCGACCAAATTATGATTTCGCCGTGTGGCTTGCAGATCGTCTCTCGGCATGAACGAACAAAAACTTGCCCGCGCTGCAGCGATCCTCGCCGATCTCGTTGGATTTCCAACAATCAGCGCGCGCTCAAATCTTGATCTCATCGAATATATTCGCGCGCTGCTCTTGAATCGTGGCATCGAGTCGATTCCTGTTTTCAATGAAGAGCGCACAAAGGCCAATCTTGTGGCGTCGATTGGCCCAAAAAATCAAACGGGTGGCGTGCTTCTCTCCGGCCACACAGATGTTGTTCCGGTTGAAGGCCAGGCCTGGTCAAGTGATCCATTTTCTCTAACAGAGTGCGACGGAAAATTTTTTGGTCGTGGCACCTGCGATATGAAAGGGTTCATCGCTTGCGTCTTGGCGCATGTCGAAAACCTTGATTACAAAACGCTCAAAAGCCCACTTCAAATGGTCTTCAGTTTTGATGAAGAAATCGGCTGTGTGGGCGTCAGAAGCGTCGTTGAGAATTTTTCAACGCTTGCGGCACGCCCATCGTTGATCATCATTGGCGAACCAACCCTGATGGAACCAGCGATCGGACATAAGGGAAAAATCGCCGGCATCATGCGGTGCAAAGGGCATGAATGTCATTCAAGCGACGCGCCGAAAGGATTAAACGCGATCCATCTTGCCAATGAGATGATTACAGCGACCAGAAAACTGCAAGAAAAAATCGCTCAACACCCGCGCCCTGAAGAAGGTTTTACAATTCCCTATACAACACTTCACATCGGGACAATCAAAGGCGGAACAGCGCTCAACATTGTGCCTGCAGATTGCACGCTGGAATTTGAAATCAGAAACAGTCCTTCAGATCCGGCGAAAAACGTGCTGCACTCTCTCTTTGATGAAGCCGCTCTTGTGACTGAGCGCGTGAAAGGCCGCTTTCCCGAATGTGGTGTTACGCTTGAAATCACCAATGAATATCCGGGCCTTTTGATGCGCGAGAACGAGACTTCACTCACGACTTTGCAGACGCTTGTCGGTTCACAAAAGGCAAAGAAGATTTCCTTTGGAACCGAAGGCGGTCTCTTTCATCAGGCGCTTAATGTGCCGACTTATATTTGCGGCCCCGGTGATATCGCTCAAGCGCATAGGCCGGATGAATTTATTTCGCGTGATCAAATGGCACGCTGTCTCGCATTTCTTGAAAACTTATCTCACACGCTTCGCGCCTAAGAGTCACTTGTTGCCGGGCACGCCATAAGAGGGCGCTTTGGTCGGATCAAGCGCACGCGTCACATAGGCGTCAAGCTGCGGTTTCCAACGCTCCCACAACTCTGCCAAAGCACCAACAGGATCATCGTCATGCCAATCGACACGAAGATCCGCCACAGGCCATGAAACTTCTCGCACGATGACAAGGCCTGCCGAATGGACCGGCCCTTCTTCACCACCTGCGGCAAGCCCCGCAAGCATCGATCCAATCAAACGATCACCAAAATCAGCGCCCTCACTTGCTTCAAAAAACTTGCGCATCGACTGAAGCACGTCGAGATCACGCAACATATTGCCGGCAACGGCACCATTTTTAAATGCAAGCGCACCATAGGTGCCGAGCGCCTCAGCGCCTGAATGAACAGCTGAGAGACCATGACGATCCACGAACGCGATTTGACGATATTCAATATGAGCGGATGTCGCTTTCATGCGCTCAAGCGCCTCTTGTGCCGAAAGACCTTCCGCCATCAACGCCAAACCCTTTGGCCCGATTGTGGGATCCGTGACATTTTGTGTCGCGACCGCACCCACGCCGGCGCGGGCATGCGCGCACCGAGCGGCGACCGCAGGACTGGATGAAGAGACAGCAACGCCGAATTGTCCCGTTCGCTCACACCGCGCGGAGATTGAGAAGGTCATGCGAGAACTCTTTCTTCACTCACTCAGGAATGACGGCGGTGACTTCAATTTCAACAAGCCATTCAGGGCGCGCAAGCGCCGTCACCACAAGACCCGTTGAACAATAATGCACGCCTTTGAGCCATTTGCCCATTTCGACATAAACCGCCTCGCGAAAGCGGATATCGGTCAGATAAATCGTGATGCGACAGATATGGGATAAATCGCTGCCTGCTTCCTCGAGCAACATTTTGACATTGCGCATGGCGACCCGCGCCTGCCCTTCAGGATCACCAACCGCGAGATTTTCGCGTGTCTCGAGATCCTGCGAGACCTGCCCACGCACAAACACCATGGTGCCGCGCGCTACCACCGCTTGGGCAAGATCATTATCGAGTTTTTGTTCAGGATATGTGGCCTTTGTGTTGAAGGGACGGATACGCGTGTGAACCATAAACCCCAATCCTCTTCGCCGTTTTTGATCAGAAGTGATGCTTGTCTCGGGCTTTTTCATGAATGCGTCAAGCTAAGTGGCGGGCGAGTGACCCTGCCCTCTCTCATTCGTGGTTGCATCTTGAGCCTAAAAACGCCCGTGTATGGATGGGAAAGACCGGCCCGATGAGCCTATCCTTTTGCTAGAATTTGAATACACTGACCCTCCGGAAACGCTGTATTGAGTGCCAACTAGCCCAACCCTGTGAGGACCCCTTCGATGAGCAAAAAGCAGAAACGTACGGATTACCCCCTGAATTCAACACGCCGTAAGGCGGCAGCTCCTGCTGCGGCACATGCCTCGGAAAGCCATGGTGATCACCATGGGGACGGCGGTCATCAAGCCAGCCACGATCACCAAGATCATCATGAAGACCATCACAGCGGAAGCCATCACAAGGATGATCATTCCAGCAATTGACCTGTGAGGGCAAACGCCCCACCCCGTCGGGGCGCGATCCATGATGGCCGATCGTCTCGGCCATCATTTTTTTGGCACTTTGACCTTGTTCGACCACGCGTTCGACAAGTGCTGCCGCGCCAGGCGCTGAGAGACCAAAACGGCCTGCCCCTTCGGGACAATTCGTACAATTTATCGACATATATTTGAAATATGACGGATCCAACAGCCAAGAACGACCGTAACATCACCAATACGGGAGATCTGCGATGTCTGACCAGCTCATATCGCAAGCCCTTTTGGCTTGGGAACACTTTCTCTCAGGGGCCGGCTTTGGTGAACCTGCCCGGGCAGCCGCTCAAAAAAGAGGCTGGATTGACCAAGATGGCCGCCCCACGACGGACGGTCGCCGCCTGATTGAAGCCTTGATCGAGCAAAAAGAGCAAAGAAGCGTCTTTCGCAATTTGATCTGATCGACAAACACGCCCCAGGGCGTGTCCCACGGCCGCTTGATGTCGCTGGAATTTAACCTGAAAACAAGGATGGTGCTCCAATGAAAAATCTGACTTTCGCTGCGCTTTTGGTTCTCGGTCTGGCCTCGCCCGCTTTGGCAAGCCATTGCCCGATGGATATGAAAAAGATCGAAGCCGCAATGAAAACCGCGATGCTGGATGATGCTAAAAAGAAGAAAGTCATGGAGCTTTACGAAAAAGGTAAAGCTGAGCATGAATCAGGCAATCATAAAGCCTCTGAAGCTGATCTTGCGGAAGCGATGAAATTGCTCGGGATCTAATCGCACAATCGACTAGCAACGGTTCACTCATGAAAGCCCGAACATGTTTCGGGCTTTTTTGTATTAAACCAAGTTTCACTTACTTTTTGGCAACAGAGTTAAACTGTACCGAAGGCAAAAAAGCGATAACGAGCTGACATGATCAAGAAAATGATCGCTGATCAAATTCGGTCTTTTGCTGGAAGCGGGCGTCCGCCGACAGATTTCCTCATACCCGCAAATGATCCTGGTTTATTCGGTCCAGAGTCAATGGCATGGGAAATCCACCGTGACTTTGTATCCATGATGATCGGGGGGATTAGCGCGCTCATACTCCAAGCTCAACATCCAGCGGCTTTGGCAGGCGTATGGGATCACTCCACGTTCCGCAAAGATCTTCGCGGCCGATTAAAGCGCACAGCCTATTTTATTGCAGCAACAACTTATGGCGGAAAAGAAATGGCGATGACCTCGATTCATCGCGTCAAATCGATCCATGACCATCTTCATGGCGTGCTTCCGGATGGCAGAACTTATCGGGTGAGCGATCCTCACCTTCTTTACTGGGTTCACCTTACCGAGATCACGAGCTTTTTAAAATCTTACGAAACCTATCGCGGGCGACGGCTCAGTCGCGCTTTGAAAGATCAATATATTGCCGAGATGAGTTTGATCGTGCGTGGACTGGGTTGCGACTTGAAGGATGAGAAAGGCCATGACCGGATCGCAATGACTTATAGTCAGGCCCTTGATGATATTCGCGCCTATCGCTCAGAGCTTGAATATACTGAGCGTACACAAACTGTCATCAACCTCATCGAGAATGCCCCGACCGAACCGCAGCTTTACGCGATGAATAAACTGATTATCAAAGCCGGATTCAACAATCTTCCTGATTGGATTTATCCGTTGATCAACCGACAAGTGCCCACAGAAAGTGAACGCTATCTCGTCGAAGCGGCCATAAAGGCCATGGCGGTACCCGTGCGCTGGGCACTCTCAGATGGCGTTCACGCCCATGCACTTCGTCGAATGAGATCTAGTGCCGTCAGAGAAGATTGAACTCTCGACTGGCCTCCCCAATTCGCGCTCTTTAGCTATAGATTAGCCGTATGACAGGAATAATCCACGCGGAGACCGCAGTGCTTGTTAAAATACTCTTTTCATGCGGCCCCCATACGAATCTAAGAGCCGCTAAATTGGGCTGACATTTATATAAAATTTATTTGATCCCTTTTTGACGCCTGAGATGCAAAGAGCCCCAATGAGCAAGAGCTTCAATAACAGGCTTTAATGAACGTCCATGCGGGGTCATCCTATATTCAACCCGTGGCGGGACTTCAGCGAAGATCGTACGCTGAACCAATCCATTAGCCTCCAGCTCTCGAAGACTCGTCGTGAGCATATGCTGGGTAATTCCAGGGATCGTCCGCTTCAATTCATTGAAACGAGCAACCCTTTTTGAAAGCTGACAGAGGATCATCAGCGTCCATTTGCCAGATAATACTTTTAGCGCCGCCTTAATCTCAGGCGGCGGCCCGTCCAATAAATCGCGGTCAGAAACACAGGGATCTTCAACTCTTCGCTTTATGGTCATATTTTTCATACTACACCACTTTATTCATCCTACTTCATCAATCCGTATTGGAATGATATGCAAAGTTCAGAGGAAATGCGACCACAAAAATATTTCATAAATCAATCAAGAAAGAGATAATTATGTCGGGTGAAAAAGTTTTGGTTCTTAATGCCACGGGAAAAGTAGGCCGCAATACATGCCGGGCCCTGAAAGAAGCGGGCTTTAATGTCTATGGAACAACGCGCTCCAACACGAGTGAACTTAAGAAGTTAGGGGTCCATCCTGTCAGATGTAACTATACAGATCGCTCAGATCTTGATCATGCGCTTGCTGAGACAGGAGCAAAAAAGGTCTTCTCGATTACGGACTATTTCTTAGCCGCAAAATCTAAACCTGAAGTCGAGATCCAACATGGCAAGAACGCTATTGACGCAGCCAAAGCCGCTCAGGTTGATCACTTCATTTTTGTCAGCGTCGTTGATGCTGAATTTTTTAATGAGCATGTAAAACATATTAAAACAAAGATTGTGATAGAGGATTATCTCCGTAAATCAGGTATCCCCTACTCGATCTTGCGTCCGACGGCATTTTTTGAAAATTTTGATGATCCCAAGAATTGGAACCCGCTCAAGAAAGGTGCGCTGAAATTTCTCTCCACCAAGACCATAAAATATTGCGCGACTTATGATATTGGCCGTGCCGCGGCAATCATGTTCACTAACAGAGAGGCTTGGATTGGACGATCATTAGATGTCATTGGATGGGAAGGTGATTTATCTGCGGTTGCCAAAGCACTTGAGAACGTAGGTGGCGTGCCAGTTAAATACAAACTCGCCATGCCGGTCTTCCTCCGCCGTCTCTTGCTCAAAGATCTCCATAATATGTTTCTCTATTTTGAAGCCGGCGGCCCAAAAGGCTCACCCGCTGATTTCAAAAAGATCATCCCCGATGCGTTGTCAGCCGAAGACTGGTTCCGTTTCCATGGACACTATTCAAATGGTGAGAAAATAGTTCAGTGAACCGAACAAAGAGATTTTCTGGTGTCGGACCGCGTCGAAATCATCATCCACAATAAGCGTCTATGAGTTTTCAAAATTACGCATCTCTTAAATGGTGATTTGTGTGCCCACCTCAACAACTCGATCACTCGGGATATGAAAATATGCTGTTGCATCATGAGCCCGGCGCGCAAGAAAGATGAAAAGTGAATCCTGCCAGTCCGGCATTTCGGAGTGCGCTGCCTGTTTGAGGCTTCTGCGAGACAAGAAGAACGATGTGTTCATCGCATCAAATTTCAGACCCCGCTGACGTATTTCCGGAATTGTTTTCGGTACATTCGGCTCGTCCATATAGCCGAAGGTCAACCGAACAAGATGAAATGTCTCTGAGAGAGTTTCGATTTCGACACGGTCATGCGGCGCAATGTGAGGCCGATCTGCGGTTTCGATCGTAAGAATAATGTTTTGCTCATGCAGTACTTTATTGTGCTTCAGATTATGGAGAAGCGCACTTGGTGCCGTATCAGCATGGCCCGTCAGATAAATCGCGGTGCCATCAGCACGCCAAGGTGGTCGCTTCTCAAGACTGTGAATGAAAGCGCGAAGAGGAACTTCATCGCGCTTGGTTCGCGCCCGCAGCAAAGCCGAACCTTTGCGCCAGGTAAGCATAATCACCATCAACCAAATGCCGATAAGCAAGGGCAACCACCCGCCGTCGGCAATTTTCAAACAATTTGCGATTAAAAATGCCAAGTCGATAAAAAGGAACGGCAAGACAATCAAAGCGGCGAGCCAAAATGGTCGCTTCCATAATTTCCAAACAACGATCAATGCGAGGCAGGCCGTAATCACCATCGTGCCGGTGACTGAAATACCATAGGCCGCGGCCAGACTGCTTGAGGTTTCAAAGGTTACAACGAGTGCGATCACGGCAAAGAGCAAAAGCCAATTCACCCCTGGTACATAGATTTGCCCCCGTTCAAATTCCGACGTCGCGCGAATATCAAATCGCGGAAGCAGGCCGAGCTGCACGGCTTGTTGGGTCATGGAATACGCGCCCGTGATCACGGCTTGACTTGCGATAATCGTCGCCATCGTGGCGAGGATCACCATCGGGAGCAAAGACCATTCCGGATAAAGGAGAAAAAATGGATTTTCGATGGTCTCAGCGTTTGTCAACACGAGCGCGCCCTGTCCGAAATAATTAAGAGCAAGACAAGGAAAAACAAAGATAAGCCAAGCGAGACGAATCGGCCCGCGACCAAAATGTCCAAGATCAGCATAGAGTGCTTCTGCACCCGTCACAGCAAGAAACACGGCGCCCAAAGTCAGGAGACCCACAAAGCCGTGGCTAGCAAGAAAACCGAAGCCGTAAAGAGGATTGACGGCGGCAAGAATACCGGGATGCAGCAAAATGCCGCTCAAGCCGCCCAAGGCAAGCACCGCAAACCACACCACCATTGCGGGACCAAAAAAAGTGCCTACGACGGCCGTACCTTTTGACTGAACAAGAAAAAGCCCGATGAGAATCGCAAGACTAATCTTCATCAGAAAAGGATCAAAAGCGGGCGTCACAAGATTGAGACCTTCGACCGCCGAAAGTACCGAGATTGCGGGCGTGATAATCGAGTCACCATAAAACAGAGCTGCCCCCGCAGTCCCGAGAATAGGGATCAACAATCCCCCGCGCCCAAGTGAACTTTGCGCGAGCGCCATCAGACTGAGTGTCCCGCCCTCGCCTTTGTTATCGGCACGAAGCATCACAACCACATATTTCAATGTCACAATGATTGTGAGCGCCCAGAAGATCAAAGACACAACGCCAAACACAACGGGCTCATTGATGGCACCACCCCCCGAAGCAGCCTTCACAGACTCTTTCAATGCATAGAGGGGGCTCGTTCCGATATCACCATAAACGACCCCAATAGAGCCAACCATCAGGGGAACGAAGCCAGGTTTCTGGTGGGAAGCCGAACCATGCGCCATCACGAAGATCTCCAAAGCCCGGCACAAGCGGGCGCCAGGAGACCTCGCTCGTTCGGGATAAGGAAACCATGATGAAAGCGGGGAGAGCGTATAAGGATTTCATAAAAACATGAAAGCGCATGTGATAAAGCTTCATCGGATTATTGAAATCAGGCTAGGATAAATCTACTCGCTCGCTGTTTCACGCCGCCCTAGCGTGGAATGTCGTGACCGTCAGTGAACCAATTCCGTGGCTGAGTTACTGAAAAATCCCCTCCCCGTTTTGATGCGCATTATGGCCGCGCTGGCTCTTGTGGTCCTCGCAATCACAGCCTGCGCGATGCTGAATGGTAATCTCCCACAACCCTATCTCGCGCTCATCTTTATTGTGGCCGTGTTAATTGCAGCAGCAGGATTTGGACGAGGAGCCGGTTTGACCGCCGCATTCGCTTCATTTTTTGCCTATAATTTCTTTTTTGTTCCCCCGACCTTTACCTTCGCTGTTGCCGATCCTCGCGAATTTGTCGCGCTCGTTGCGTTTCTGCTCGTGGCGCTTTTAACCGGAAGCCTCGCAGGCCGCCTCAAAGAGAAGGCTGCTGCTGCTGATCATCGCGCACAATTAATCCAATCGCTTTATGATTATGCGGGCGATCTAGCAGGAACAACGGATCTCGAAACAGCACTTCGCCTTGTCTGTGAAAAAATTCAAACGACATTAAATTGCCGCGCGGCTTTCCTTTCCCGAAAGCACAGCGCCGTAAAGACAAAGCCCTCGCCGATGATCGGCGCGCTCGAACTTGATGAACAAGATCACGAACAAATCGCAACACTATTGAACACTCGTGTACCACAGTCTCACACATTAAAGCGCGCCGACGAAACATTTCGTGATTATCTTCCTGTTGCAGGCACACAAGGTGCAATCGGTATCGTGATCATTGAACGAAACAAAGATCATCGATTAAGCGAGATCGAAAATCACGCGTTGCAGGCACTTATTAAACAAGCAGGCATTGCCATCGAACGCATCGAATTTGCTGCCGACTCGCAAGAGTCCCGATTGCAAGCCGATCAGGAACGGTTACGATCGGCCATACTCTCCGCACTTTCCCATGATTTACGCACACCCCTTGCATCAATCTTGGGCTCGTCGACAGCGTTGCGCCAACTCGGCGAGAATATGACCGCCGCTGACCGCGATGATCTTCTTGCAGCGATTGAAGAAGAAGCGATCCGTCTTAATCTGTTTGTCGGCAATCTACTTGCCATGACACGGCTTGAAACCGGCATTATTGATTTAAAGTCCGAACAGGTCGATTGTGCTGAAAGTCTCCGCGCCGCGCTTGAACGTGCAAAACGGAATTTTCCTCAACTGCGCTTCTCTTTGTTTATCGACGAGTCGCTTGGCCTTGTGCGCGGCGATGCCGTATTGCTTGAACAGGTGATCTTCAACCTGATTGACAATGCAATAAAATTTGGCGGCACGAAGGACCCCATAACGCTAAAACTTCTCAAAAATGGAAAAAATCTACGTCTGGCCATCGAAGATCATGGCCCGGGCATCGCGCCGCACGATCTCGAAAAGATCTTTGATAAATTCTATCGCGGTCCCTCAACACCAAGCTCTACAAGCGGTTTTGGCTTAGGCCTTACAATTGGCCGCGGTGTTGTGACGGCGATGGGTGGGACCCTTCATGCTGAAAGTCCTCTCGTCAATAATCGCGGTGCACGTTTTGTGCTTGAATTACCCCTTCTCAATTTATGATCACGTGAAATCCGATATGGCGCTTACACCTTCCATTCTCGTCGTCGATGATGAACCGCAAATTCAGAGATTTTTGAAGCCGAGCTTAACGGCTGCGGGCTATTATGTCGCGCAAGCGCTAACAGCCGCTTATGCCTTAAAAGCCATTGCCGAGCGTGAATATGATTTGATCCTTGTTGATCTTGGATTACCTGACCTTGATGGCAAGGATTTAATTCGCTCTATTCGACAAAAAAACGCGACAGCCATTATCGTATTGTCCGCCCGGGAGGAAGAAAACGAAAAAATAGACGCCCTTGATGCCGGTGCGGATGATTTCGTCAACAAGCCATTTTCAATTGGTGAGTTGCTTGCGCGCATTCGAGCCGCAATGCGTCGTGGCCATATCGAACCAATGATCCAAAGCCGATTTCAAATTGGCGATGTATCAATCGATACGATCCGTCATGATGTTACGAAAGCAGGGAAACCGATTCATTTAACGCCGAAAGAATTTGACCTTCTGGTTGTGCTAGCACGCCACGTTGGACGTGTGGTGACCCATCGCCAAATTCTAAAAATGGTTTGGGGTCCCGCCCATGTTGAGGATACGCAATATCTGCGTGTCTTCATCGGCCAGTTAAGGCAAAAGATTGAGACGACGCCCCAAGCGCCCACACTCATTCAAACCGAGCCGGGGGTTGGCTACCGCATTGCGGATTCCGAAATCGATCTCGACTCAAAAATACAAAGATAGACATTAGTTTCTGATGTTTCGCCGAAGAGACCCAACAGGAACGTAAGAATAAAAGTTGGCTTTCTCGCACGCCTCGTCTTAACTGGTGCTGCCGGAGAGGATTGAACTCTCGACCTCTCCCTTACCAATAAACAGGCGATCAATGAATTATCACACGATAACAATAACTTAGAGAAAGTAGCATGCTTTTGAGTAGCATGCCTTTAGTTAAACAGCGAATAGCTGAATTGTATCAATGGGTTGGTTAGGTCTTTGGCCTCGCGTGATGAACGCTGCAAGGGAGAGGTTAGCTCTGCGTTTTATGCACGGCTTGTCACGCGGCGGTGCGTGTCCCAAGCATATATCAACTCAAATTCTTGACATCGCGGGCCACGATCAAGCTCAGTTTGCTGCCTTTCGCTCAGACTCGGTTCCTTGTTGGCAACGGCCGATGTTCTTGCGATATAGTGTGAGCAAAGATGCATGACATTACCAAATCGTAACGGTCTCTACAGAATTTAGCCTTTTGGAAATATTCAATCGGCTTTACCATGACGGCTACTGCATTGGATTATCATGATGGATTGGCTTACACGAGGAATTTTCATTTTTCTGCTGACGTCAAGTATGATGAGTTCAGCGGACGCTCACCCGCATATATGGATTACCAACTCTGAGACAATTCTCTTCACGGCCGACGGAAAGCTATCAGGGATACAACACCAATGGGCTTTTGATGAGTCCTATTCAGAATATGCAGTACAGGGACTCGAGCGTGACAAGGACGGTCGCATCGGTAAAGAAATTCTTGCGCCTCTTGCAAAATCAAACACGAAAGACCTCGCCGAGTTTCAATATTTCACGAAAGCCAAGAGCGATGGTAAGCCGCTCACATTTGGTGAGCCGAAGGATTATAGCCTCGAGTTTGACGGCGGCTTACTCATATACAAATTCACTCTTCCTTTGAAGGAGCCGATTAAGCCGGGACATATTAATATTTTTGAGATAACCGATCCATCCTACTATATCGCTTTTGTCTCGGCTAACAAAGCCGCTAACTCAACCGACAGCAATGGTGGGCAAGCATGTAGCATTATTGCAAAGCGTCCACCAGAAGATCCACAGCCGACTGGACAATCATTAAACGAGTCTATGTTCAATGATTTGAACACAAATGGATCTTACGGTATCCAATTCGCTATTCGCATCATCGTCGCTTGTTAGGAATAACTCATGTCGGCTCACCATAGTCTCCCGATGACGGCACGAACACGGCTTTTAGCTTTAGCAATCGGACTTCTAGCGATCACAATAATCTTCATCTTAGGTTTAGGGCTTGGTGAATGGATCACAACGCAGACGCCACTTGTATCAAAAAATCCCTTCAGCGTTGGCATTAGTGAAGGCGGGAGTCCGACGAATGGATTTGCCGTCTTCATTCTCAATATCCAATCCCGCTTCTCCGAGGCTATGACCACAAGCCTTTCGCTTTTTAAGCAGGGCAATTCGGGCCTTCTGTCCTTTATTGGAATTGGCTTTGCTTATGGCATTTTTCATGCCGCAGGGCCGGGGCATGGCAAAGCGGTCATTGCTGCTTACGCGTTCTCCCGCGAGAAAGCCGTCGGAAGGACGATTGCTATGGCAACCGCTGCCGCCGCGCTTCAAACTTTGGTAGCGATTACACTCGTCACATTACTATCGCTAATTATCCGCGTGACTGCCCCTACAATGCGCAACACAACTCAGATCGTGGAAATGATAAGCTATCTTGCAATCGCCATTGTTGGCTTTGCGCTTTTATGGGAAAAGGCGTCAGGGCTGGCATTCGTGATTGGTGGAGCGGGACACAACGCCGATCACGACGACGATCATATTCATCATCACGATCATCATCATGATCACACACATCATCGCCATGATCATAACGCTCATCATGGTCACACCCACGCGCCGATCTCGCCACGGAGCGCTGGACTAAAGGGTATGATGTCAGCCGTTGTAGCAGCGGGCATTCGTCCCTGCTCAGGCTCAATTCTAATTCTCGTATTTGCACTCTCACAGAATCTTTATGGTATCGGTATTTTGGCTGCTGTTGCTATTGGTATTGGCACCGCAATCACGACGAGCGGATTGGCTGTGTTCGCCATTTTAGCGAAAGTAGCTGCCCAAAAGATCGTTAAAGCCCATTCAAACGAAAAGGCGATATTGGTGGTAAACGGACTTGAAGTACTCGCCGCTGCATTCGTTTTTGCTTTAGGTGCGAGCCTTATCATCGCAATCTTCACTGGTGCTGGGATAACTGGCTAGATAAGAATCAGACCCGGTCGCAAAAAGCCCCGCATAAACAGGGCTTGTCGTAATCTCATGAAAAATCAAATGGTGCTGCCGGAGAGGATTGAACTCTCGACCTCTCCCTTACCAAGG
>JACCED011199268.1_pt1 | contig 27771 bp, 12 predicted proteins | sample 7455021 | NCBI WGS metagenome assembly JACCED01 (sample SAMN15323456, study PRJNA562643) | freshwater metagenome | isolation source: river surface water | place: USA:Blue River Watershed | collected 2017-08-19 | reverse complement strand
TTGATATGAATATAAACTAAAAATTTGATATGAATATAAACTAAAAATTTGATATGAATATAAACTAAAAATTTGATATGAATATAAACTAAAAATTTGATATGAATATACACTAAAAATTTGGCATATTTATACACTAAAAATACTATAAATTATATGCTATATTATGAGAAATAATAATTAAAAAAATATATATAAAAACAATCCATAATCAGTAAAATAGTACCTATAATTCATCATAATGGTTCTCTATGTCATATTATCCGAAATAGTACTCAGAAATAACAGTATTTCCATCATGTTTAGTCATCTTTTTCTTCTTCTTTTATTAATCTTTGAAATCTTGGTATTCTTGGATTAATTTATTCTCTTCTTCCATCTCTTCGAAAGCTGATTTATCAGGATCTGATTTATAGTTGTAAATATTCTCTAATTTCTCGTTTTAAAAGCTGTCTGGGTACTCTTTTAATAGCTCGTTTTAACTGTTGAAAAACCTTGTATTTAAGTCTCTTACTTACTTAGAATATAGAGACGCATCATTATCTTCATTATCACTTTCGTCCTCTATAAATGCTAATTATTAAGGAGTATAGGACTCATTCTTACAGGTGAATAAAGAATCGATTATTAGCTATTTTTGCTTATTATATACTAAAAATAGATAAAGATACTTGTAAATAAAAATGTGTTATAATTATTTACGTTTATTGTCTGAATCTATTTATTAATACACTAATTCTATCGTTATGTAAAAGAATGGGAAATCTTCATAATCTTGTTCATAATCGTCTTATTCATTCCAATTTCTTTTCTTTTTCGTAATGTCTTCTAGTTATCTTTTATAATTGTCATCACAGAGCTCATTAGCCATTTTTTACAATTTCGAATCAAGACATTGAAAATCTTTTAATGCTTAGAGTGCTTCAATTTTGGAACCGTAGTTCTTTATAAAAGCATTGTAGTTATCAGCGTATTTGTAGACTGATTTCTAGGTTTTCTTAATGAGTTGATCATTTATTTGTTATTGTTCTCTTGTTTTGTTTTTAAAATGTATGTTTATTATTAGATCATTAACTATATCTTCTAATATTTCATCTATTTTCTATACTATTGTTATTATTATATCTTCTGAGTAATAAAGTCCCTAATTTTAGTTTGTTTATTAAAGATCGAATCTCATTTCTAATGGATACGAATATTTTGCTTATTTGTCTGATATTCTTTACTTTAATTTGTTAGGTTATCCATTTCTATCACGATATAATTAACTCCATTCTTTATTGTGTTTCACACATATATCATTTACTCTGAAGTATATTTTTGGTTCAACCTGTTTAGTCACATTATTGACTCTTTGAGTATAAAAAGCTCTTACTTTATAGTTCAATATCGTTAAATCATAGAATTTATTGAATTCCATTTATACATCATTGAGGTTCTCTGTAATAAATTAACTGTTTTATGATTCCATATATAGATTGAGTTATTTTAAATACAATTTTTTTTCAATTTTTAAATTATTCGATTGACATATTAGTTTGTGGTAAAGTATAAATGTAAAAATACTGGTAAAATAAGGGTAAATTTCTAATAAGAGATTTATAGCATGAAATTTATGATTATGAAATAATAGACCGTTAAATATATGTGTTCGAACTATGTTATTTTGATTTATTCTATTTACTATAAACACGGGTCTGGCAGAAATGCAGAACGGAGTTGTCCAGAATGCATGATTAGAGTATATTAATGGGTATTAAAGGCTAATGTATTATTATCTTCAATTATGACATACTTTAAATATATCATATACATTCTAAATAGCATATTTTATACTATACTATAGATTAGTCATAAAAAATAGTCTATGTATTACATTAAAATTGCTACTAGAGAATATATGATATGAAATTTATGATTATGAAATAATAGACCGTTAAATATATGTGTTCGAACTATGTTATTTTGATTTATTCTATATATTACATATTTGTTCCTGTGAGATTCACATAAGCGAATTGCACAGAATGCATGATTAGAGTATATTAATTGGTATTAAAGGCCTATGTCTAAAAATATATAATTATGTCATACTTTAAATATATCATATACATTCTAAATAACATATATCACATTTACATTTCCATATGTGATATAAATCTATTTTAAAATTACAAAAAATATATCATAAAAATATATCATAAAAAATACATAACAACACATATAAAAACTCATTGTTCTAACGGTAACTGATTATCATAATAAAACCCCTTACTATTTTTAGTACGGAATCCATTTACTGTTTTAATTTTACTAATCGGAATTTTGTATTTCACATCATATACTATGTTGTTATTTATGTCCAATAATCCCTTCTATTTTTATCCCTATACATCAATGAATTCTATTTCAAACACATCATGTTTAACGTATTTCGCATTCTATGAAAAAGATCCCTATTAAATACCCAAATCATACTGATAATCATCAATATATATCTGGAAATTTGGATCAAAATAACGCTCATCGGGTAATCTGAAACAATCACAATAATCTGGCTTATTCTTATCTAAATCTCTATTATAGAATGTACAATCCATTGCTGATTCTTTTAGTAATTATAAAAAACCACCTATCAGTTCGTATTGATTCTTTGATTTGTAATATATATTGAAATCTGTTGATTATTCCTTTACAACATCCTTATTTTACTCTTTATTTTACTCTTTACCTTAGTCCCTATTTTACTCTTTATTCTACTCTTTATTTTACTCCTGTTCCTAGTCTTTGGTTTACTCTCTTATATCCTAGAATTTTATAACATAACGGAATACTTACACATATCTCTCTTCTTTAGGTAATAATTGATGTGATTTAAAACGAATTCCTCTAGCTTCTATCTGTTCTGTTTTGGAATAATTTGTCTATGGTTCTACTATATGTATTTATCTTATATAATAGAAAGAAATACCTTCTTAAGCTATTTTACTCATTAGTGTAACACGGATTAAATTTCCATCTTTATTAGCTTCATTATTGTTAGTTTATAGAACGTCTGTTCTTTCTTTTATTTCCTAACGACCACTATAGAATGCAAATTTAGGTTCTTCATACCCCCAAAGATTGCTTATTTATTCCTTACTTAGCGGTCTCTTTACATATGATTACTACGCGCTCACGTTTTTCTAGTAAAATTACAAACCAAAGAACTGTAAATACAATATTAATGTCACTAAACCCTCTTATTCTATGAACTATGAATACACCAGACTAGGACCTACACGTACCATTAGACAAAAGCATATAGCAATGTATTTAGCCGAATGATAAGACAATTGTTTCAATAAAGAACTCTTACATTCCATTAATTTATTCTGCATCATCTTTATTTCTTTGACACTTATCGTATTATTATTCGCTATCATGGCTTATAATAACCAATTCTTTATACTCAATGAGTCTTTATAGAACATATCTAGCTGTTCTTATGAGTCACAGAATTACTGGAAATAATCAGTTATTTATTCTCTATAATTATCAAAAATTCTCAAATAGGGATTGAATCTTTTTGTATTAGGAATTGTGAAATTACATGCTAACATAGTAGGTAATCTAAATCCTCTTTTCTTCTTAATACGTCCATCAGAATCTTTGATTTCTATATTCTCAGTTTCTCTATACATTTAATACAATTTCCTTTAATATCCACTCATATCGATTACTATATTTTAGTCTTTTTTTATTGCAAAGAATTCTATGTCTAGTTTTGGTTTATAAAATGCAATCATCATTTATATACGCCTTGCTATTGAATTTTTGGCACCAGAATTAAATCCGTATGTTTTAGGATTGATATATAAACTGTTGAACTATTATATATCATCAGGAAGTATATCTTTATGAAGCAAATTTAACAATAACGAGATTTCGAATGGATCTTTCATAATTGGTGTACCAGTAAGTAGCACTAAACGATTATTTTACTCTTATTGTAGCTACTATAAGAAAACATAGAACTTAGCTGCATTCGGAACCTTGAGTCTCTTATCTTATTGTAATTTCTCTTTACCCTTTTGAGTATATTATACAAAAACATCTTCTTATTTATATACTTTATACATCTAAGAAGTAATGTTATGGCATTCGTCTACTATAAAAAGATTATTCTAGTATTTACTGTTGTTCTTAGCGAAATCAGCTATTAAATCATAATATGTGTTCTATTGATCATAAGCATAGAAAAATACTTATAATTTACTTTTATTATAGTTATTCAACCATAATTTCAACTATACTATCCAAGTGTCTGAAATAATTGTTTTAGGAGCAAGAACGTAAATATATGTATCAGTATTAATGTAATTAAGTACCGTATTAATGATCGAAATTCCTGATATCGTCTTTCCAGAACCAACGGTTTAATACACGAGTACATTTTTTATATTAGTATTTCTATATAGCAATGCCATGAACTTTTAATGTTAAATTAAGTTTTCATATCCTTAAAATAGGTTTACAGCAGAGTCTTCTAGATCATTACGATATTACTAAGTTACGTAAATGAGAGACATTTTTTATAATTATTTAAACAAGTCCATAATATATAAAATGATAAAAAAGATAAAAAGATAAAAAAGATAAAAAAGATAAAAAAAAGATCCATAAATACTTTCAGAATACGGAAACCTATATTAATAATGAAATTACTTATAAACTGGATATTGTTATTCTAGTAAACCCATTGTCGTATTTTATTCCTCTTGTTAGTTGATCTTATGTCAAGTTACTATTAGTCATGCTATTTTATAAAACTTTAGCTTATATTATCGATTATATCATTTATGTATTTTATTATCCGTTTTGTTAGTATCCTGTTGAATGACCCATTAGCATTCCTTATAATATAACGGTGACAGCTTTTACGATAATTTTTAATATCTCCCAAAAGTTAAAATGAGTACCTACATTTGCAGTAAATATATCAAATGAACGAAAAGCAGAATAATCTATCAATATAAAATCTTATATAATACTGATAACAAACATTATTCCAAATAACCAAATTATTGCCCTTTATCCTTTAATGAAGAAATCTTTCTCAAATATGGTCAAATAAGGATCTAATTCTTGAAATCTGAGATATAACCAATATTATCCAGCTGTTATTATTATCATTATTGAATATTATATTAATAAATTTTCTCTTAGTCTGTCTTTATCATTTGAACGTTCATGATTTTATATAGATTTCCAAATTTCTTCTAGATTTATTTAATTATTGATTGATTGAGTATTCATATATAATAATAAAAAAATATTAAAAATATATAAAAAAAAATCATAATAAAAATACTCTGCTTATTGAATCTAGCACAGTATTTGTAACGTTTATATTATTTCCTTAATTAGGTTTTCCTATTAAATCTTGACTGTAATCTTCATGATAATCTGGATTTCTCTCATATTTTTATACCTTTATTGGAGACATAACCGGAGTGCTTTATGAACTAGATGTGGAAACTGAAGGAGTTCTAGATATCAAGACACTTTTTATCAATTATCTATTTTGGTCGAAGTAATTAACTGGTATTTCCATTATAATAATCGGTTCATCCTATATTATTTATTCGATGACTTCTTACTATACAGGTATATCTTCCATTACCTATGATTATTGTATTTGTTATTGTTGTTATTGTTGTTATTGTATTTGACTAGCCATCATTGGTTTCTTATTATTTAATTTATCACCGTTCATTCCGTTGATAAATGCTTTATACATGATATTAATAGAAAAATTATATTTAGAATTATTATTATCTACCTCATCCATATCTAATATCAATTATTTATCTTAACTATGGAATAATTTAACCCATAATTCCTCGATTTGTTCATTTGCATGTTCATTTTATGTTTTTGGTTTCAAATCACCAGTGTATTCATCAAAACCAAATAATGAATATTTTTTATTATTTTAATAATTAAGATCTTCATCTTCCCATTACCATTCATCTATACATGTCATAGTTTATATTAAGACTATATATACCCATATCCATTCATTATTTAATTTATCGAATGCAAAAGTTTTCTTTTGTGTGTCCTCTTTTTCTTTTTCTAATTACATGCATAAATTATATATTTCCATTAACTATTTATTTCTGGAAGTTTATCCTTATTATAAATTAGAAATTATAGATGTCATCATATTCAAATCCATTTTTATGTTCAAGAAATTCAATAAGAAGAATTTTCCTTTTTGTAACAACAATAATATCTCCGGCAAAGAAGCGCACAATTCCTAGAATGTTGAAATATGACTTACTAGTATTTATTATTCTATATATGGATTAGTGTTTCTAAACTTTTCTTTTCCGAAGAATATGTTCAAGAAATGTTCGTGATATTTTAAGTCTAAATCTCCTTATATTAATACTCCTAATAATTTCAATAATGGAATTTCATCTTCTTTAAATCTGACTACTGAACCAATATCGACGTGTTATTTTTCATCTGCTATATATAAATCATATAAATATGTCTTGCTATTTTTTAATATTAAAGTTAGTTATTCTTTTTAACTATTTATCCAGTTCTATAATCTAAACAAACTAATTCTATATTTAGAGAAATAAAAAGGTTAAGTTTATTGTCCTTCGAATTCAGATACGTAAGTTAATTATTTCAAGAAAGAAATATCTCCTTGAACGAATTTTTCAACGCATTAATTTTTTTTATCAAAAAATTTTTATAATACTTCCCATCTCTATTGTTAATAAGAACATAATAGCATTAAAACAGATAAATTTTATAATATTTATGGAACTTTCCATTATTTATTCATTTCCTATTAATATCCAATTTTTAAGGATTCATATGTGTCATCTAGATATTTATATGTATCTTCTCTGTTTCCATTAACAGCTACATTATATATCTGATCATATGCTGGATTTTTTTTAGCTCCAGCATCGAATAATAGCCATTCTATTATAGTATTGAATGATATTTTTCCTCCTACTGCTAGATATTCGATACCAATATTTTTCTCATAAGGCTCTTTATAATAACAAGATCTTATTATTTATTCAAACATTCCTCCTTGTTGATAATTATCGTTTTAATTTTATTGATCTTATTTTAAAATATTGATACTAACAGGCACTGAATTCTAATCTAATAATAAAGCACCATTTTTCTCGGCTTCCTTCAAAATACATATCTATCTTTTTCTGGATTAAAATATTGATACTCCATCTTTTAAATCTTCAAATATTCTGTCTTTATCTGTCATTTATATCTATTTAATGACATCCTCTCCTAATTAGTCGAATATTTCAGGACTTATATTCGATATTTGATTCATTCTTCTATAGTTGCAATATTCATATATTTTTTTAAATAAAGCTCCATTTTTTTACTGTATCTAGTATATAAAATCGAATATTTTATCTATCTTGTATTCTTTTATTATTTTGCTTATAGATGATTGAATATTTTCTTTTTTTTCGAAATACTTGACTTTCTTTAAAGTAATAGTCTCTCTTTCCTATGTAAATTCTAATTACAATTATGTTGTACCTACTGATTCATCTACTATAGTGAAATGTTTATCGTAATAGAATTATAGATAGTTATATTGATCATTTTTTATGTATTTGGCATATAATTGTTTTAAATTTTCTTTTGTCCTAGAATTTTCCAAACCTAGGAATATCTTTGATAAAAATTCATTCATGAATGGATCATATTATTTTACTTTATATATATCTTTTAAGTTATCTAATGTTTTATGATCTTTATTTTATTAAGCAATATAATAAAAACCTTTCTTTAGTAAATCAATAAATTTGATTTTTCCATCAGAGAAATCTTATTACCATCCAGACTATTATATACATATTTATCTCTCATCTATCTATGAATCTTTCTCTTTCTCTTTCTCCAAATATTGTCCTAATTTGTAAATCGAATATATTTACTGTGAAATATTTCTCACATTCTGTTTATATTAAACACTGTTAGATTATAGTCTTTACAACATAGCTTTTGTTTCTTACGCATCTTGGACAATAGGAATTCCTTATTGATCTACTACTTGTTAGTCAAAATCTTATATATCTATTATCAATAATATAGGATTTAATTTCTCCCAAGTTACTCTATATTGTTTATCTAATTTTCTACTGAATCCACATCTTCCACGTCCATCACCTTGATATAATAAAACAATATCATTCATTGGTTAAATTGTTCTTGAATTGATGATTTATATAACTAAATTTATATGTTAAGTCACTCCTAAATCTGTTCCTGTTGATTGTTGATTACTATACCAAAATAACTTAGTAAGTTTGTTCTAAATTGGATCGGAATCGCTTTGATTATTGCTCTTTACACCTGGATTTTCTACTCCGTTGAAATCTTTACAACGCTATCCGTTGTCGAATTAATCATAATAATAATATTGAAATGTATTTTTATTTATATTTATTTGTCCTTATATATCCATATCTAAACTTTTGAAAAACTCTTCTTTGAAATATTCAATATTCTTTTCAGTAGTATTTTTATATTTCTGACTTAAATCGCATATTACTGCTCTGAGAGGATTCTTGTCTGTTTATAATTCTAAATCGGTATTAAACTATATGTATTTTTATAACCATTCCCTTATTTTCTAATTTCTGAACACCAATCCTACTTGTGACGGGTCACTTATTTTTATATATTATATTCTAGTATTTTATTGATCACTCAAAATCTATTCACCTCCATATTTTTTCAAGAAAATTTCTGTTAATTTTTTAGATGCTACTTCGTTATATTTTTCGGTGAATTTCAATCCATCAAATTTTTCATCATCTAATTTCAATATAGGATTTTGTTATGAATAATTAACTACTTATATATTTTAAACTTATATTATTTCTTACATTGGTTTTATTATTGCTATATTTGCATTTGTTGTGAATTAAGATAATTATTTTTTTATGCTCTATTATTTAAAAGCATTTAGATAAGCTAATGGAGATTTTACCCAATCTAAATTATATAACTGAGGTGTAGCTGTGAAACAATCAATTTTCCACGTTCCATTCATCAATAAATAGAAATAAACATCGTAAAATGTTATTACTTTGGTATTATTTGGTACTTATATAGAATCCAATAGAACTTTATATGCTTCAGTTTTTTTGACATCATCATGATTGAATTTTTTCATATCATTAGCATTATAATTGTCTAATAGATATTAATACAATTGCTAATAACAATACATAAGAACTTTCCATTTCTTCTCTATTTCATTTCCATTCAATTTTTCATTATTTATTTTCTCCACTTCCTGTAAATTAGTTATTATTATTTTTGCCATTTCATCTGTAAAATCTATCTTATACATCTTATAAAGCATACATAATTAGACAAAAGGTTATGTATATTTTTATAAACACACTACACTATACGGACCTTCATATGGATATGGAAGATAATATTCTATCTTGTTTTTATCTAAATTCGTGCATTTCTTCTTAAAATCTTCATATTATTTAGGACCATATTGCATATTATATTCGAAGTTCTCTAGGATCTACATTATCTGAGACAAACAATCATATACTTTAAGATCATCCATAGTTTTTTCGTCTTTTTATTTCCAATTTCTCTTTAATTCATCCCATGTGAAATCATTCGGATTATCAAGTTCACTAAAATTTTAAAACTATTAATTGTTGTTCTTTTTTGCTTTTAATAGGAAATTTCCGATATTTAATTGTTGTTTGATCATATTATCTATGTTATTATCATCTGGTGCATTGTTTCCAGAATTTATCTATAATGAAAATGTGTTATTTTCTTGAGATACTTATATTTCATCAAATATCATGTAAGCATCATCTATTTGTTATATATAGTTTAAGAAATATAGCTAATATAACTCTATTTAATCTATAACAGTTATAGTGTTGTACATAGGAACATATTTTCTATCAGGGTAGAAACCATATTTATTCATTCTTTTTTCTCCATTTAAATATTAGTTCTTTATATCATCGAATGTCAATACTAGAAATGGTAATCCCATAACTGCGAATTATTTACAAATTTACATCTATTATTTTAATTTTAAATTAGGTAAAGTAACTAATACATATGTCTGTAATTTATTAGCATTTGAATTTATGTTCTCAAAGAACAATAAAGGAATGATAGAAGAGCTTTTTCCTGCTCCTGTGTCCAAGAAAATTAGTTTATTTTTTTCTTCTCCCTGTACATATATACTCTACATTACTGATTTTTAATCCATTGAAATCTATGCTTTTGGATTGTATTAGAGATTCTATTTGCTCTAAAAATCATACATAAATTCATCATAGCATCTTCTGAAATTAGAATAATTTTTATTAGCAGGATCGTTTTTATTGAATCTAGCTTCTCTTGGCCAAACTGGTATTGTTAGATAATTAGTAAATTCATTATATTCTGAATATTGATCTACTAGTTATAATCCTCTAAAAGCGAATTTTAGATTGGTTTGTCTGTATTTTTCATATGTTTCATATGTGTCGTCTAATTTCAAAAATGAAGTATATATTTAATCAGGTAAACTATAGACCATTTTTTCTTATATTTTTAAATATTCAAACAATTTATTTATCTATTAATAGTGTATATATTCCATTTGAGATAATAAGAAATATTTTGATAAAAATCCCTATTTGCTATCTAATTACACTATATCCTAATATAATCTATAACTGAACAGAAATTTCTATACCAATTCCTTATGAGTATTTATTACTGGAACTGGGTCAAATTTTTTGGAAAATTAAGTCGATAAAATTGATTTACCGTTGTTCTATTAGAAGGTTTAATCCTTATCAAATCCAGTTTAGAATTTCTTGAAGACGAATTTTTCTAATAGACTAAAATAGTAATTATAGAAATATTATTATTTTTCGAATTAGAATACTTTTTAGGTCATGGTTGTCTAGTCTAACCCAAATGTCGCTATTTTTGCTCCTTATGGTGGTATTTTTTATTTATTTTCTTGACCTTCGTAATATACTATATTTTTGGTTCCATTAGAATCATATCCTTTATATAAATTCGAGTTATTCAAAATTACAGAAAAATCATTAATCGTTTTATCGATGTCGTGACTTAATTATTATCTAGAATCTTTTATTAGATACACATTCCCTGTCGTGTTCTTGTAAGTTTCTGCGTCTTACTATATATCGCCATTATAGTAAAGAGTAAATAGATTTTCACTGGATATTTCTTTTTCAATATTTATAGCCAATTATTATTAATTTATCTATAATTTATTAGTATTATCAAGATAAAATGTCCCATCGTTGATTCCAGTTATATTAACAGAAATGGCTTCAAATTTAAAACTTAACATCTGATTTATTTTATTTTTACAATCATTTAATTGCATCTGATATTCTTACTATAAATTTAAGTAAGAACCTAAACCTGTTGTTTTCTTTATTATAGCCACATATTTCCAAGTCCATTAGTTTTCATCGATTTAATTAGTTACTTATGATAATCTATAGAAATTTTAGAAAAAATTTTATAATTATTATTGATCTTATTGATCACCATATGTAGACATATTAAATACTATATAATCATGATTAAATTATTAATCGGCACCTAATAAAAATCCATATTTACATTGTATTATATATTTTATTAGGTAACATACAAAAGCATTACTCAAAGTTTTTTTGTCTGTGTATTATTGAAAGTTTTATTGGTATATGTTGTAATATAATTGTAGTTCATATTTATTGATGGATAATTTATAGTCTTTTATTTTTAATTTTCCTTAGTTATCTAGAGTATACCATTATTATCTTTTTTTATTATATTATTATTCATCTATATTCAGGAATAATTAATAATCGATTTCCTGTTTTTTTATGTTTTCCGATTCGACTGATTAGTTTTGACATTATGTGTCTACATATTACAATAATTTATTTAATAAAATATGTTTATTATTAACTTTTTTATCTTATATTTGATATTCGAAAAAATCTTCATCTTTTAATAATTTATCTATCTATAAAACTAATTATGGTAGAGAGTTCAAATTTGGCCTTAATATCTCATTCTCAACATTTTTTAAATAATTAGAAGCTATTTTTAACAATCCTTATTGTTATCCTCTGGATAATCCATCTGAATCACCGTCTTATCCAAGGAAATTCTTTTCATTCCATGAATAAAAATCATCACTGGTTATCATATCTGTTTATGAAAATTATACTTTAGGTAGTTTGTTGTTCACTAATTATTAATCAAATGCTAAAGGATTCATTACTCTATTGTTCATTATAGTATATTATTATCCGTTGACTAATTCTAAGAAATAATGACTTCTTTTATCTTTCTTTCCATATTTTATTACTCCTAATTATGATATAAATTCCTCTATTTATTTACATGAGCTGCATTTCTATAAATTTTATGTTTATTTATCACACACACATTATTCATTAATATTTAAAACACTTTTTTATCTGAATGCAAAAGGACTTTTTGAAAATTTTTATTAGAAAAATGTCTTAGAACTGTCAGATTATCCATTTTATTTTTCTTCTTCTGTCGCTGGTTAGACATTGAATAAATCTTATTGAGTCGGTTTCTATACATTTAGGAATTCTGTATTATATATATCTTCTTAATCCCATAAATATCCTATTGCATATTGTTATTTTTTATCTAATGCAAATTTCGTCGTTTTGCTTGTATATAATTTACACGAATTAAAATGTAATTATCTATTATCAGTGTGAGATTCTGAAACAAATACTTGATAATCTTGATAATATCTCTAAATACTATAGTATGTACTGGCTGATTCTTCTGGGAAAAATGTTTATTTATAGAATTGATATTTTGGGAAAAGGATATTAGTATAATATATAGGAGTACTCATATCACCTGGATCATCTATAACTTTTTTTAACGTAGTGTTCTCACTTTTCAAAAATTCTAATGATTAAAGGAATATATCATATTTTCCTAACATAGCATCCAATACAACTGTAAATTATTCATTATATAATAAATTTAATGAAACGCCTGAATCTCCTATTATATTAGATCTATAGTTTTTTTATCCAGCTAATACTTATTCTATTTTATTAGTAATTTCGTTTCCCAACTTTAAAGGATAAAATGAATTTTTATCTGAAACATTTTATATATAAGCATGTTTGATTATTGTATCCATCAAGTATTTCGTTAATGTCATTGTGGTTATTTATAATAATTTATATTGATTGAAATCTTCTCTAGGTTCTTGTTCGTATTGATATGAAATCTTATCTGCTCCATCTTTTTATTGTTTTAATTTATGGACTAAATCAGTCTTTTTTAAGACATATACGTGACTGATTTCCTTGGTATCTTTATCATTCAAATAACTTTAAATGCTCCCATTTTGTTCTTATGTTTCCATGTGATATTTTGAATAATCACCGGCTTGCTCATAGAACTATATAACTGCGTTTTTTATTAGGTCTTCATCTTCCATATATATAAACTCTTTATATTTTTAATATTAATATTTTTTATCTTTTAAAAATTGAAAAATTATATAGTATGTAATAGTCTCAATATATGAATAGTAAATAATATGGAACATAAAATATCAATGTGTCAGAAATGTAAAATATGATATAAAATATAGCATATTAATATGATTTCGTTATTCATAGTTATCATATATATAGTAATTAAGAATAAGAAAGTCAGGTTATCTAAAAAACAGGTGTAAAAAACTTAATAGAAGAAGCCGGGACATATGGATTTATATAACCATAATATTACAATAATACCCAATTAAAAAAAGATTATATATAACAACAATAATAACAATAATAACAATAATAACAAAGAAGTTCTTTTAACTATTTTTTGATAGTTTAAAACACACAACAATAAAAATATAAGGAACTATCGTAAGTATTTTTGATTAGGAGAGAGATATTTTCTAAGACATTTTAACGTGCCAAATAACATGGAAATATTAAAATAAATAGCTTAGAATTAGGAGATTATATTCCTATAAGTTCAATGATAAATACTAATTTATAATTTGATTTATTGATACTAGATATAAAACTATGCGGAACAGAGAGCAAACAGCTATTATAAGTGATAAATTGTGTTTTTTACAAGGAATCCAATAGTATGAAAAAAACTGTTCCTTATTAAGAATTATCTAATACTATCGATCATGTTTTCTTGGATAAAACTATAAAAATAGAACAAAATGGCATCCCATATATATTTTAATTATATGTTCCAAGGATAATTTATATCATCGACTATCTACTCGGACTATAATAATTAGATCTTGAAAATCTATCTGGAATCATGTTAATCAATGATTAAACTAAAGAAATAATCATAATTAATAACTAAGAATTCAAGTTAAAAGATAGTTCAAATGGTAAAACAGTATAAAAAAATATAAGAACATAAGAGATATTCAATCCAAAGATAAAACAAACATGCTTCAATGTCTCTGTTAAAGATCAATGATATTTTTCATTATATTTTTTCATTATATTTTTTCATTATATTTTTTCATTATATTTTTTCATTATATTTTTTCATTATATTTTTTCATTATATTTTTTCATTATATTTTTTCATTATATTTTTCATTAGCTAAATATCAATTCGTATAACTAACAGAATGATTAAATATTTGAAGGATCTGTTAGATTTTATGCATCTAATAGACTAGCCGAAATGATTTGATTTATATCATGTAATTATCTTACTAATTCTTCATATAATTATTATTTTTTTTATTCGTTTTCTTATAAAGTTTTTTATATTTCTTATATTTCTTATTCATCTTATTTTAATTATTTTAATTATTTATTCAATTCCCTATTTTTCATTTATTATCCTTATAGCTCAACATTTTATAGTATTTATTTCTAAATAGCTTATTATAGTTATAAATTGTCTTTTAATTCAGATTATATTGATTCATTTTCTTATTAGAATTCAGCAAGGACTTTTAAGTCATTTCTCAATTACTCAATAGTAAGTCTTTAATTATTGATTGTTTATTATTATTATTGAGTGAATAATTACTACAAGTCTTTCATTTAATCTATTTATTCTCTGAGTTTTATATTGGAATCACTGAGTGTTCCTATTTATCTGAGTAAGTCTTATCTTAATTAGTTTTATATGTTTTATTATATTTTCTCTTCATCATATAAATCAAAATCTTGTTATTTTTCCTCTTATGGATTTTATTCTTCATGTTTCTATATGTTTTCTAAATCTTATATAGGATTCTATTGGCTATTATCTTAATTATTTTATGGAACTTCTTCTTAGAATAATTGTCTTTATTATTATAAAAATTATTCATCTTTTATATTGGAATCATCATAAATATGTTTATCTTTAACTTCTTATTTGAGTTCTTCGAGTCCTTTCCTTTTCTATCCTAAAACTGCTTCTGAAACATTGTCTACTGGATTATCTAATAATTTTTATAATTTCCTCTATCCTTATGGGGTAGTGAGAAATATACTTTTTTGTTACTCTTCTTGTTACTTTTCTTGTTACTCTTCTTGTTACTCTTCATGTTACTCTTCTTGTTACTTTTCTTGTTACTCTTTTTACTATCCATTTTATTACTCATCGTTTCCTTTATCAAATTTAACAACATCTGTGCTTTAATTGTTGTCTTATTCTTCTTAAAATCTCTATACTTATATCTTTTCAAATTGTAGTTCTTCATGATTCTCTACTGTAGATAATTACTCTTAAAATTTCTTTCTTGCTTCTTAAATGTTTCTTTTTCCTTTCTCAATCGCTCTCTTATTTTTCTCATCATTTTCCTTGATATGCTTCTCTTTTTTTTTCTCTACGAGTTCTTTATATTCTTTCTACAATCCACTCTATTTAAGTAATTCATCGATATATTAAATAAACATATCATTATTTTAGAAATCACTAATGAATTCAACTGGATTTTATTCTAAATTAGATCTCATTTTTTCTAAGAACCTATTTGATTCTTAATCTTTAGTATCTAAGTCGTATTCCAATGATTTCATAAGTATTTTTTTAACACGTTAATCATATGTTAAATTTTTCTCTGCTTAAATTCTTGGGTTTAATGGTAAAATAGTCCAAACTTTAGTATCTGCGAAAATAATTGGAATACCTTTGTGTTCTAGGGTATTTACTAATTTATTTGCTGCTTCAGTTGCTTAATTTTAGGTTTAATAAGTGCCATGGATTTTCATTAATAAATTATTCAAATTACCGTTCTCTATTTCCCATTATAACGAAAATAAGGCAATATCTCCTTGTTATTAGTATTACGATTACTCTTAGACATTTTGAGAACCCTATATTTAGTTCTATCTGTTAATTCTCTCTTCTTTTTTGGTTTATGCTTTTCTTATTTGTTGATTCATGTATATAAAATGGTTTTTGGGACTATAAAAATGGAAAATTTTCTTTATTCTTTTATTTATATTGTTTATATATGATGTAATATTTAAAGGATTTTCTATCGAAATTGTTAATATGTTTATACTATTCATCTATATTTTACTTCATAGCTAGGAGTATTTAACTACTGACTAAAGATGATAAATAATAGGATAGTATATAACAAAATAGTATATAACATAATAATAAGAAACCTAAATAATAACAATAGTAACAGCAGCTAATCAAGTTTTTGTTTTTATTCGCTGTAATGGTCGTAGTATTCTTTTCTAATAAAGGAATAGTATAGTCATTTTAGGAAGATTTCTGCTTATTCTTAGGACAAGGAATTTTATGAGCATGATATAAAAAAAAAATACAAAAATGATGCTTTAAAATATATTTTATATATGGAACATTCTCAATAATAAATGCCACAAGTTTTATTAGATCTATTAAAAATGTAAGGAATTAAATAAGTAACATTAGGAGATGGAACTGTGTTGAATTTATAATAACAACAATAAGATACCTAAGATACCTAAGATACCCAATATAAATCGTTGACACTATTTGGATAAACAATTGACTAATAACTAACAATAATGTAAATCAAAAATGTAAAGAGATTATTGAAATTAACATTTGAATATAGACCTTTATTATAGAGATTACATGATGAAATATGTGAAATTAAACCTTAAGATCCTGCTGGATAATGGTTATAAAATACTTTATTGAAATTCATATAGGACACATAAGTAATATAATAATTATATGATAACTTACAGACTATTCAAAAAATATTACAAATATGTAATAAACAGACTGAAAATTTAATAGAAAATGAGATAATTTAGTAATTCGGTAAATCAAGATAAGAAATAACTAATAGTGTAAATATAGGATTAAAAATAATATAACTATTTAAGAGAGATTTCAAATTGGTTGAAATCAAAGAATATTTACAATAATTCATATAGATGGACGAATAGTCATTTAAAGAAGTAATAAACGGTATTTTCGATATTGTTCATGACTTCTATAAATTGATATATAATATTAGAAACTTATACAGTTCTTCTCAATTGTAAAAATTACAAGTTTTACAGTAAAATATAATAGAAAAAAATAGAGGCCCTGTGAGCCTATTGTTATAAGATTTATAATCAAGCGAATTAGTATAATAGGTATAAAAAATAATATGTGCTCCTTAGAATGAATAATTTTAACTCATGTAATAAATGTTGAATAATTTCGTTAATTTATTATAATGATCATATTTTTATGCTATATTTTTTCATCTGTTTTTCTGCTAAATATTCTCTTTCTATTTTCTCTATATTGGAGAAAAATTGTAGTCTTAATTTTGCCATATTTTTATCATTTGATACATGATTTATATTTACACATGTTTATTAATATTCAGTTTAACATTATGCGACATGCATTAAAGAATATAAGGCAAACATTCCGCATTATCCATCTTCTTTTTATACTTAATTAGTATTTATATATAATCTCATTTTGGCTCCTTAATATATTAAATAATTCATTTCTTTATCTTCTTTTAGATCTTTTATTACCATGTGAAAGTACTTGGAATCTTATGGTTGTTTAAATAATTCATCTTGGAAATTAAGGAAATCTCCTCCGTAATTACATAAATAATACATTAAAGACCATATTGGATTGATATCTTTGAGTGTTTATATCCCTGATTCTTATAGAACTTTTAAATATTATTCTCTATCTAGTAACTCAGCGATGTCTGATTTGTTGATCACACTTTACTGGGTATTTTATTGGGTATTTTATTGGATATTTTATTAGATATCAGATTATCCTAATAATTACTTAATCACATGTTTTTCTATTATGTTGAGTTTCTATGGAACAAGCTATTATACATTCTACGGAACAAGCTATTATATGTTTTGTTATATTTTTTGTTATATGTTTTGTTATATGTTTTGTTATATGTTTTGTTATATGTTTTATTATACACTTTCTGTTATATCTTATACTAAACCTGTTAACATATTTCCTATAGATTTTTATTATCCTAATAGATTCAATATATTATCCAAAAGTCCATTTCCGCCTTATATTTTCTTTATTGCATCTTCGTCTTCAGAACAATCTGGTGATACTATTTTTACTATCTTTTCCATTGGAGGCATTGCAGTAGAATCAGTATAAAATATAGTTCCTAAATCGAAATTTATAGAAAGACTTAACCAGTGTACACCTTGGTCTTAAAATCTACATAAATTAAATATATATCCGAATCTCTATATATTTTATTATCTATGTTTTTATATGTCCAAAAATTATTTCTTTAATGGATAGTATTAATGGTAATCAAGCAATTAAATTCCCATATATTTAAAGTTCCTATTTTTCTTTTCGTATCTATATAATAAGTCGTTTAATTGATTACTCCACATCCAAGAATATAAATTATCAAAATCTGGTCCTTCAGGTGATAAATAAGTCTTTATTTTGGCAATTATATTGTAATATTTATCCTTTTGCTATTGATCAGTGAATTTCAAAAATGACTAATGATTCATATGCAAAAACAAATATGTTAAAGGTTATTACTGTTATTATTATTCATTTATCTAGAATTTAAGATATAAATTTTATAGTTTCTAACAGATGTTATCAGCCTATATTATTGCCTTATTAATATATAGTATTTAGTATAGTTCCTCTATTAGTGAAATTACTTTGTATAGGTCTTCTTTATTTTTCTTATCTATTGATAAATTACGTAAAATACAATTTTAATAATGTTTCTCGTGCTACATATATAGATTATCATATTTTTATTTATTATTTGCTATTTGCTATTTGCTATTTATTATTTACTATTTACAAGTATATTAAGTACCATAGAAATATAGAAAAAATATAGAAAAATATAGAAAAAAATGTTCTAAAAAATATAGCAAAAAATATGAGAATCATAGTTAACATAATAACAAATATCTATCTTCATCCGGTATTACCAAGAACATTTTAGTATTTATATCAACAGTCCAGTTTGCTTTGCTGTTATATTATCCTTTTAAGTGTATCTTATTTCCTATTTGATCTATTTTAGTAATTATCCCTTGTTTTACGAGATTATCTTTATTTAAATATTTATACGTATGTCCCGCTTATAGGTTATTTATATCTGATACATAAAAACATCCTATCATTTTTTCTAGTTCTTATTCATTGGTCTAATCTTATAATTGTTTTTTTATTTCTGATACAGATATAGAATCAAATTTATCATCATATTTCTTTTTATTTTACTTCATTTTTTACAGATCTTTCTATTTTATATATTTAGTTATTATTTTCTCTAAATTTTTATCATATTATATTTGCTATGTTTGCTGTATTTCTTACTATAAATTTTATGATATATTTTGCTATAAATTTTACGGTATATTTTAATATAAATTTTACTATATCACCTGCTCTTTCTTCTATTATAAATTATATATAGCAGGATCTTGAATAGTGACTTATTAATCGTATTCTTATAGATCTTTCTTGAATGATTCAAAATTGTTATTCTATGATTGTTCTTTATGGTCTTTATGGTCTTTATGGTCTTTCTTTGTCGTTTTAGATAATTTTTATACACCATCATTGGCTTCACTTATAGATCTCGTTTTAGATATTTATGCTTTATTTTTTCTATCTAAATTCCTTTATAATGTCTGACTATCCATATATAAAAAATAATATTTAAAATATATAAAAATATAAAAATATATCATAGTTTCTTCTATCTGTTGTTCCTAAATTATTTCCCGATGTCTTTGACATATCTCTTCAAGTTTTCATTTTTATATTTTTGAAATACGAAGTCTTATTCTTGTTTTGACATTTCTTAGAACCAAGGTTTCATAAATACTTAAACACGGATTCTCTAGATCATTCTATCAGCTTCTGTTTATATTCCTCTATTTTTTTATCTATCATTTTCTTCATCTTTTTATGAATCCTATAGTTTCTATTATTGTAATAATTTATTAATTATTTACTTATAACTTTCCATTGATTTCCTGAACATTGGAACTGATAATTTATAGATCTACATTACATAATTCAAATCCAATAACAACAATCCAATCTTTGTTTCTAAATCATCGGAAACCATGAGTCTTTGATCTTATTATACTATTTCTCCATTACGAGATTACATATAATTTCTGATATCTTTTGTGATACTGTCGTCATAAGGTACCTCTAATCTGTTTACAAATAACGATATCATGCCTATTTATTACTTCAAAAACTATAGTTATTATTATCGTTATTTTCTTTCTTCCTATACTTACTACGGTAACTAATATTCTTTAATTGTTCCAGTGTTCATTTCTTTAATCTTTTCCTCTTCTTTGTTTATATTATCAACTATCATCTTTATCGATACTATGTCCTAAAGTAATTATTATAGTTACTATCTGGCGTTTTTGTTATTTACTTTTAAGTCATGATCTGAAATGGATTCGTCGAAAGTATTGAGTATTAAATGATATAAATAGTTTTAGGTGTTTTGTTCCATATATAATATATTTCAGTCTTTAAATACTAAAAAAAGAGAAAATAACGGATAATATAAAATTGAAAAATTATATATTTAAAACAAAGATATTATATATGCAATAAGCTATTAAGAACATATTTGACTTAGAAAATGCACCTTTTATTGACTTAAAAATAAAACCTACAGGATATTAAAAGTATATAGAATCAAAGAAAATAGAACAATTCAAAGTGGATTTACATAGGGTAATTGATAAAATAAATAAGAAAAATAACTCATAAACATTAAAAAAGAACTTATTAAAAATAAAACAATGTATTCTTACACATGACGGAACTCGTGAAAGAGGAACATATAATTGGATCATATACAACAATTGTCATGATTATTTCTATGATAATTTCAATTAAAAGATAGACTATTCAAATGAGTTATTAATGCCTGCAGATGAAGGTAAAAATGTGACTGAAGATTCATGCAAACTTTATATAGATTTAGATATCCGTAAAGAAGACGTTTAAGATTAAGATTTAGCAGAATTGATAGTATAATAGACTCTGTTATTATTCATTAAAATCTAGTATTATTACAGATACAAATAATATTGTAAAAATGAAATAGAAATAGATGCTTAGACAGACGAAAAGAATAAAAAAGTAATGCAATTAAATGACATATTGGAATACATAGAAGGAGCTAAAAATTTCAAGAAATTCTTACAAGATTAACTATAATATGTGTTAGTTTTTTATTCTCCAAATTCTCACGGTAAATATTCATATCATTTGATATTTAACAACATATTATTCGTTCATAAATATGATCTAACAGTTTTCATGAAAGAAGTTAAAGAATCATTCATAACAATGCATTCTAAATTCGGTATTTAAAACATGGATGAAGATGATATATTATAACATTTAGAGACCCATGATTTAATGAAAAATCTATTCGATTTCATAGATCCTGAAGTATATAAAGGTAAAAACAGTCATTAAACATTAAGAATGTTCAATAACGAAAAACATATATAAGGTAACAACAAGATATAATTTTATAAGTCTTTCCCAGTTAAATATAAAGGATTACATTATACAAATTCAATGGATATAGAAAAGTAGATGTATTATATTTATTATTACGGTTTGATAACAATTTTCGATAAGAATTTTTTGATATAAAATAACAAAGAAACACTAGTTATATAATATAAAAACATCCCGAAGATCGTGTTCAAGAACTAGTAAAAAGAATTTGATTATATTGATTATAACATTACTTGTGCAGAATTATTATTCAAATTACAAGTAATTCATAGATTAAATGAATCATATTGTGCTGATACTAATTAATGGAAATTAATAGGAAGATGTCTCTATAATCAAATTTATAACACTTATAGAGCCAAAGAATAGCAAATTAAATTCCTATAAGAAAGTAACTAAATTGATGAATAATTCTATAAAGATTTCTAAACGGAGACATAGAAGAAAGAATTCGAATAAGAAGAATAAATATCTGATAATTTCAAATAGAAAGTTCGCTAATGTTATTTTGAAGTATTTGATCAGTGGTCAAGAAATGCAAATGATAAATATGGTGGAACATAGGAATTATTTGATTCATATGACAAACAGAAGAATAGTGCATTTTAGATATCAGTTGGATACATTCATAATATCTATAAAAAGGAATTCGAAAAATTAGGATAGATACTCTTAGATTAAAATGGAAAACCAATTTATAATACTAAATAAAGAGCAATTAAAGAAGAAGAAAAACTATTCAAAAAGAAGAAATTATTATCGATTGATTGCAAAGATATTTACACTAGATATTAAGATGTAACTTTCGGTTTTAAATAGATAAGAACGTTGGAAATAAAAGAAGAAATATAACTAATAAAAGTAAATGAAAGAAAATTAAGATAAGAACTATATGAAGAGAATGATTTCTATTGTGATCAAGAAGGTGAGAATAAACATAAATTTGTCCTTATTTAAAGTTAAAAATCAACAGGTAAGACATCAAATTTAATCAGTTTCTTAATGAAATATAAAAACAATAATACAGTATTATTTGTTACTTCTAAAGTATCTCTTAGTTCTAAACTCTATGGAGATACCAAAGCAGAAGGATTTTAGTATTATTAATAACTAGATAAAGCAATAACTGAACCAATGGTAATTTGTTAAATCAATTCATTACACAGAGTATAAAAAGATTACAGTGTCCTTATAATAGATGAAATAAAAGATTTTTGCAATTATATTTGCTCTGGTCATTTTTAAGAACATTCAAAGAAAAATTGCATTGCTAATTTCGAATCATTCGTAATAAAATCATTAAGAGTATATTTACTCGATGCAGATGTAGATTCTTCTGTGTTATTTTTCTTCAGAAATATTGTATCTAGACATAACTATATGAGAAGAGAACAATACGAAGGCGATAGTTTGCTTAGTTATCATATGGATTATAATTTATCATAAGATGAATCCAATAAGAAAGCAAAAGTATTCATAAATGAATATAAAACTTATTGTTAAGAGAAATATTCAGTATCATTCTTAGAAGAAAAACCATTTGTATATAAAATAATAAAAACAGTATATACTGGTAAAAAGATTGTAATTGCTTGTCTTTCGATCAAATACGCTTAAGAACTTTATGATTATTTAGTGAAATTAAGATCTGATAAAGAAATAAAAGTACGTCTTTATAGTTCAGAATCAGACAAATATGTTAAAGAACAAGAACTAGAAAATGTAAATTAGTACTGGAAAACTCATGATGTGATCATTTATACTCCAAGTGTATCTATAGGTATATCATTTGATGAGTTGAATTATTTCGATCATATATTTGTATATTTGTGTGATAAATCGACTAATCCATTATCTGCAGCACAGATGTTTCACAGAGTACGTCATCCAAAATCCAAGAAAATATTATGTTATTATAACTATAACAACATTTAATTCGAGAAAATCGACTATTCTCTTCCATTTATATAGGATTAACTGATATTTTAAAAAATACAAGACAACGGCTATAAATGGAATGGAATAGATCAAGAATAATATAATAAATACAATTAAATATTACCTCATCAAGAATACGATTAAATAAAGGATGAATTAGAAATTATGAAACAGAAAACAATAAGAGCACTTACTGGTCCTATTTATTTCTTATAACGTAATTTCTTAAAAGAATAGATGTTTAATAATAACTTTTTCTTGAATGTTCTAATTGGTTATTTATAGTATTGCTAATACACAATTGTATATGATAATACTACTAATTATGAAGATTAATATGTATTGAAATTAGCTAATGAATATATATAATAAATAAAAGAAGGAACTAGTGAAAGTAATGATTAGAAAATCCGTAACACTTGTAATGTATTGTATTATTTCAAAGAGTAATTATCTATTATATACAACATATAAAATAAACAATAAGAAACAATGAGTTATTTATAGAAAGTAATAGATCCTTTAGAAGAAGGAAAATACATACTCGCTAGATCATAAATAATTCCTGATATAGAAACTGGAGAACAAATTAAGTAAATAAAATACATAGATTCTTTAGAATAAGACTCTTAATTATTCACTAAAGCTCAATCTAAAACTAAGAAAATGGTCTAATATAACTATTAACATGATGATTCTTTGATATAGTTATAACAATATAATTATATCCATAATAAAGTAAACGCAGTTAATGATCTATATGATACGTTAGTACATAATAGTCAAATAATTGATTTCATAAATATTAAGTAATAATTGATAGAAACTTACGATGTACTTGAACATCCAAAAATTAAACCATTAATGGAACAATATAGACAATTATCTACACAATAAGAACAAGTAGAAGAAACAGAAGACGATTGTTTTGTTGGTGTTTCATAAGTACTAAAACAAGATTCGAAGAAGAAAATAATGGAACTATAGAAGTTAGTAAATGAATAAATATCTATATATTTGGAATATGATTTTGTTAAGAAATTCGGAAAGAGATCTGTTATGTAAAATTATAAATTCATTAAATTTTTGAGATGTCCAGGACAAACTACAGAAGAAAGAAGAAATAACTTCATTAAGAAACTAGAAGATGAAAAGAAAAAGATATAACAAATAGATATCTTGGATAGATTAAAGAAAGATAACTAAAGCGATTTGAACAAATTATAGATAATATATGAGATTTCTCTTATAATAAATTACGACATCCATGCTATGAAAATACAAACACTTACTTGTAAGAAAGAAGTAAATAATTAATTAGCTAAATATCTATTAGAGAAATAGTCAGCAATAATTCTTGCTTTTGGTGTTGGATAAATCAAGAAACAAGGCAAAGTAAATACATATGGATAGATAGTCAGTATATTTAATACATTCTTGTAATTCAATTGCAGTGTGATAGAAACTGATCCTAAGAATGAAGTATACAGTTTAAGCATGAATCATGAATGGTGTTATATGAGATTCTTTATATGATATTTTTTTTTTATTTTTTACCCTTTTTAATAATATATTTTATATATGGAAAACTTATAAGATTACAATAAAAATAAATAATAGAACATATTAAAATTCGTCAATAGTTGCTAATGCATAACATAGCCTAATTCTTTAGAATATAAATTGAATACAAATTGTACTTATGATGAACATAGTTGTATATGTGATTAATTATAAAAACTGGCCAATAGTTCATAATAAATAAAGATGATGATATTCGATATAAATATGAAATGTAGAAGTAAATAACATGAATGTATATGTAAGAGCAATTAAAATCGTTGTTAATCAGAATCTCATGAGTGTATTTGCATGTCTCTAGTTATCAATAAAACGAAGAAGTTAATAGGAGAATAAAATGTATAGAAATGTAAAGCAAGTTATCACGAATGTGTTTGTGAGAGTAATATGGTATATATTCCTACAGATAGGAAGAATAACATCACATCTAGTCTTAATCAATTGAATAGCATGATGAATATATTATAGAGATTAGAATAAGGTGTATAACGTCCTTAATAAAGATTATAAAATCTATTATAGATCAGTCCTATTTTATAATAATTAGTGTAAGATAGTAACGACTCAGAACCAGAAGAACCATAAAATGATATATAACCTATATAATAGCCCATATAATAGAAAGAATTTTTCGATAATGAATGTATAGCAGACTATCATCTATGTATATGTAGGACTAATATTTAACAATGTAAATGTGCTACAAATGAACACTATTGTACATGTGAAACATAAAAAAGAGCCTATTTAATGGATAAATATATCAATAAAAAACCAGATGAAGTAGTTATATAATGTAGATTCCATGACAAAGCTTATACGGATACTGGTCTTATTAATGCTGTTATTTAGTCCTTAAATGCAAAGAAAATACCGGATTCATAGTGTTATATCTGTTATGAAGATTCTGATGTAACATACTATTTATGCAGTAATCAACATAATTCAGGATGTTGTTCTAAATGCTTCATTTAATCAATTTTAACCAATAATTAGTCATAGATTAACAATATGAACAAATATTAGTGTCCTTTATGTAAGTAATTGAATACCATATGACACCAGATTTAAAAATTTAAAAATTGAAAAATTTATATATTTTTTTAGTAACAATATATATGTCAGCAATGAATCAACAATAAAACACTTTAGATAACACTTTAGATAACATAGATAACATAGATACCATAGATACCATATAAGAAATGGATCCTAAATTATACAGGAAAGGAAAAACTCCTAAAATAATAAAAATACATTAACATGAAGTATTACTTGATATATCTAAGGAAAATAACGTAATGATCACTCAATTATGTCCCTTATTTTTCTACGTAAACAAAGGCACAATAACTGTTAAATAATAACTAACAAAGGCATATTATGAAGAATTTTTCAAAGATTATGAAATAAAAGGAATAATATAATATTAAATGGCCTTTATTCATTAAAAACCAAAAGACTTTTTCGATAAAGTAGAATACTTAAATTAACTATTAACATTGACTATTTAAGAATTAGAAACACCTATTTAAAATTAAGACTATCACTTTAAAGAACTAGTAGGATAATTATTAGATAGTTATTCTGAAGAATTATAAGGGGATTTTTATGAAGAAGAATACGATATAGAAGATATCTAATATGAAGAATATATTCAAGAATAAGAATGGGAAAACATATAAAGTAAACATCCAGAATATTATGATATTAAATTAGAAAAAAAATGGAATGAAAAAATGAAGAAATTAGAAGAATAAGAACTACTAGAATTCTAATAGTAATAATAAATTATTAAAGATAAGTAGAAAAATTAAAGAAAAATGGTCCTATGTTTGTTACCAGAATTTAAATAAAAATTACAAAATAAATGGAAACATCAAGATGAATAAAAAAGAAAGGAAGAAATAAGGATAAACAAATAAAGAAATTAAGAATTGAAAGAAGTTTACTGATAGTGATATATTTTTTATAGATTTTTATAGATTTTTATAGATTTTTATAGATTTTTATAGAACATCCGTGTTCCAATATTTATCCAATATTTATCCAATATTTATCCAATATTTATCCAATATTTATCCAATATTTATCCAATATTTATCCAATATTTATCCAATATTTATCCAATATTTATCC
>JACCED011630630.1_pt1 | contig 27781 bp, 26 predicted proteins | sample 7455021 | NCBI WGS metagenome assembly JACCED01 (sample SAMN15323456, study PRJNA562643) | freshwater metagenome | isolation source: river surface water | place: USA:Blue River Watershed | collected 2017-08-19 | reverse complement strand
GCCCGCTTCCAGCTAATAAACAAGAAGCAACCATTAAAATCATCGCACTCTTCGAAACCGCAGCGCTAAACCCACTTCCACGCAAAACCAAAGTTGAAAACGATGAACGTAATGCAACCGAATCTCTAATCGTTCTCGGTACTGCATCAGCTCTTTACGATGATGTTGAAGGATGGCCGAAACTTCGAAATGCATTCCGCGAAGGCCAGCAAGGTTACGGCGATACATTCTTAGACCTTGCTGACCAGTACACCGGCCGCTCTTCAGATGGCTCTTACATGTCTAATGAACTAGATTCCGGCGCCATAATCGATTGCCTTGATTGGCCAGACACCCGCAGCGTTGAAAAGACCAAAGCCGATGCTAAGCGCTTCACTGACGCCGCACCTGTATTTGGTCCATACCTTGCCTACACAAATATCGCTTGCAAATACTTGACCCCACCAAACATAGACAAGCTAACCCGATCCACAAACAAAATTACTTCGATCAAAACCGCCCCTGTAATCGTGATTGGTACAACTCGTGACCCAGCTACCCCATACGAATGGTCTGTTGGACTTCACCAAATATTCAAAAACTCCAAACTAATTTCCCTCGATGCCGACGGCCATACCGGCCAAGGACGAGGCAGCGCCTGCGTTGATGAGGCCGTTGATGCCTACCTACTTGAGGGTAAAACTCCGAATAAGAATCTGGTCTGTAACCTTTAGCTATTTCCGAGAAAGATACCCTGAGAATTTCCTACCCTCATCGATCACAACCAGTTTCCAGTCCGGCATATTTGTCAACACATAGGTTTCAAACTCCAGAGTTACGTCATCAACCAAAATATGCCTAACGTTTGGAATTAATTTCAGGACAGAGCTAATCTCAAAAATTTGCCATTTAATTGAATGGTCGGAGTCATGCAAAAAAATTGTTGTATCTTGATTAGATTTCAAGATGCGCAAAAATGCTTTCTTCTTAAAGATTTTGGGCAGAACACTTAAAGTCCAACGGTTTTTCAATCGCTCTTCCACGAGCTCTCCAACTTGCGAAGTAATATCTATGCTGACTAAGTTTCCGGCCCCATTAGCGTTTAACCTATCCAAAATTAGATTTGAAGATGCACCAGCGGCAACGCCAGTCTCGATAATCCGTTGCGGCTTTTCTTTTTCAATTAAGCAAAAAAGTACAAAGCCTAAGCCCTTACCTAGATCATAAATTTCACCGAAAAATCCACGCCTAGGTTTTTTGGTGCGCAAACTAAAGAGTTTTAAATAATCTGTATAGGAACTGTTTCCTTCTGCCTTTTTTTGGAATTCGCCACATGCAGTTAAGAAATCATTATTTGGAGCAGTGAAAAGCACCAAATTTTGAAAAATATATCTCGGCGCTTCGTTTGTTGGACCACCCGAAATGCGTGAAGTCAATTTTCGAAATGGAATTCTGAGTACTTCAGCTGTCCCAAAGTTTCGCCAAACACTGACTGCGGTTTGAGACTTAGTCCGTATGCTCATACGGGCATGCTATTTGAAAGGGCACAACATTTTTCCATTTTCAAAGGACTAAAGGACAAGAAAAAGCAGGAAATGGTAATAAGCACCCCATTTCATGGTGCAAAATTGCCCTATGCGCTTAGACCATGTCTCATATGTAACTTCCCATGATCAATTAGCCGACACCGTGCAACGCCTAGGTTCGCGCCTGGGGACAACATTTGTTGATGGCGGTATCCACCCTCGTTTTGGTACACGTAACTTCACTGCACCGCTTCTTGATGGAAAGTACATCGAAGTTGTTTGCCCACTTGATCATCCGGCAACGGAGCAAACACCTTGGGGCAAAGCTGTGTCAAAGAAAGCTCAAGAAGGTGGCGGTTGGCTTACTTGGGTATTCAGCACCGAAGACATCGCACCAATTGAAGAAAAGTTCGGTCGCAAGGCTGTCGATGGCCACCGCACCCGCCCAGATGGAACAGATCTGAAGTGGAAGCAGATTGGCGTAAAGGAAATTGAAGAATCAAGGCAATTTCCCTTCTTCATCCAATGGCTTTCTCCAAACCACCCATCCTCTGATGGAATCGCTTCAGCAAAGATAGTCACCCTGCAAATTGCAGATCAAAACGAACTAAATACCTCCTGGTTTAGAGATGAAATACTTGGAGGGATAAATGATATTAAGATTGAATGGATCAAACACGATGTGACTTCTGTTGACGAAAGGCTCATCGGAATATATTTTCAACGTGCCGAATCAACAGTTTACATTGACTGACAAAAAATTATTTTATTGTTTTTACTTTAAGACTTAGATGGGAAGTGCAGTGAAAAGCAACCGAATTAATGCGCCAACTTGCCTAGTCTGTGATTCGCAAAATACTTTATTGTTTTTCAAGTCTAAAATGGCGCAATCGAATATTTATGTTACAGCCTCTGGCTTTTCACGAGGCAACAGAGACTTATATAAATGCCTAAACTGCACGCTCATTTTTTGCTTTCCAATGCCTGACAAATCATTACTTTTTGAAGACTATTCCTCAAGTGTTGATTCTGACTTCGTGAGTCAAAATAAAGGTAGGGTCACCACTTTTTCGAAAACCATTTCACGGATTAATTGCTTTAAGAACTTGACCAGCGAATCATTGATCGTTGATATTGGATCAGCTTCAGGAGCATTCCTAAGCGCTGCAAAGAATGCGGGCTTCCATGCTGTCGGTTTTGAACCAAGTAAGTGGATGGTCGAATATGGAAAACAAGCTTTTAGAGTTGATTTGAGGGTTGGTGATGTCTTTTCAATTAAAAAAGAGATAAATCAACCACAAGTAATAACAATGTGGGATGTTCTTGAGCATTTAGCAGAACCAAAAATCGCAATTGATATCGTGGCAAAAAAATTACAAAATAAAGGATTTATAATTATTTCGCTTCCGGATTCATCGAGTTTTTCAGCACGACTGCTTCGAAGATTTTGGCCTATGCACCTAGACGTTCATTTATCCTACTTCAATGAAAAATCATTAAAGAAATTGCTAAACAAAAACAATTTTGAACTCGTGGAGAAGTTTACTTATTTCCAAACCCTTAGCCTTGGCTACCTCGTATTGAGGCTTTTCAGGATGTTTACAAATATAGAAAATGATGGGAAGTTACATAGCTTTCTTTTGAAGTCTAAAATACTTAATCTAAATATCAAGTACAGTATTGGCCAAAAAGTCTTCGTATTCCAGAAATCAGAATGATGGAGTGGATTTTTTTCGACCTGGATGGGGTACTTTGGAATTCAGAACCCTCTCACAAAAATGCTTTAGAATTTGCGCTAAAAGAGAAGATTTCGGATTACGAGATTGGCTCATTGGATAATTACTGGTTGTTTGGTGAATCTACTTTAAAAATTGTTTCTGCATTTAATGAAAAAAAACATCTTGATCTAAAAGAAAAATTAATAAATGAAATCGTCGAGTTAAAACGAGAAAAATCTGTTGAATTTCTTAAATTAAGTCAACCTTTAAATTTAGACGTAATTGAAAAACTAGTATCACTTACAAAAAATACTAGAATAAAAAAAGCTATAGTTTCCAGCTCATCCAAATCTAATGTCCAGAATTTTTTAGAAATATCAGGATTGAAAGATCACTTTGAATTCACTCTAGATAGTTCAAATATTAAACAGCCTAAACCACATCCTGAAATATATAGAACGGCTATTTCGCTGTCGAAAGTTAATCCAGTCCTCATCGGCGCAATAGAAGATTCAGAGACTGGAATCCTCTCAGCGAAAGGTGCTGGTATAGGGAAAGTATTTAAGTACCCATTCTCCAGAGCCGACCAAAACGAGATTGACAAGTTAATCAGTTAGATAGTGAACAACTGATACCATGAATTGTGTCCGATGCAGAATTCTCACTCGTTGTTGCGGCGGCTGGTTCTGGCGCAAGGCTTGACGCAACCGTACCGAAAGCTTTTTTTCAGATTGAACATCAAACAACTTTACTAGAATATCAAATTTCAAAATTCTCTGAACTTCCGTGTGAAGTGATAGTTGTCGTTTCGCCAAAGCATTTAAGTTATCTGCAAACGCTTCCTAAATGGTTGTTCGAGAGATGTAATTTTATTTTTCAAGAGCACCTAAACGGAACAGCATCAGCAATATACTCAGCATTAAAACATACAAATCTTGAGAAAGTGGTTACGTGCTGGGTAGATCAAGTTGGTGCTTCATCTGACCATTTAATGAGGACTCAGAATCAATTACGTCAGAAACATGTGGATTTTGTAATTCCTTTGATTAAGAAGGTAAATCCGTATGTAGTAGCTGAAATGTCTCCGGCAGGTATCATTTCCGGATGGAATTTCAATGCAACAACTACACTGGAAATGAAGTTCACGGATACGGGAGTCTTCGGATTTAATAGAGTTAGTATGTTGAAAGTGTTAGAGAGAAATGCGGTTGCACTTACTGATAAATCAGAGTTGAATTTCCTCGAAATTCTTTTGCAGGTTACAGATAGTCCCAAAACGGTAACTCCTGAAGTTTTTGATTCAAATTTAAGCTTGGCTATAAATACCCAGGAAGACTTCAACCATTTTAAAAAGGAACGGTGAAATGAAAGCTTCTATCGGTGTCATTATTCCTGCTTTTAACGAAGAACTACGTCTCCCGGCGCTTTTAGTAGAGTTAAATGAACTAAAAAAAGCCCTAATAGAAAAAGGCTGGGAATCGGAATGTATAGTGGTTGATGATGGATCAACAGATGGAACAAAAAAAATTGTTGAAAAATTTGGTATAGGTTACCTATATCAAGAAAATCAAGGTAAAGGCAGGGCTGTAAAAAACGGTGCGAATTATGTTAATACCGATTTTTTGGTTGTTTTGGATGCTGATTGCGAATACTTCGCCATGGATATCTTAAAATTAGTTGAACCCCTGAATGACATATTAAACGCTAAAAATAGAATTGCAAAAGTTTCAGTATATGGGTCCCGTTACAAGATTACCAGATTCCCATACGTGAGAGTGAAACCATACCCAAACCAAAAAACTATTTATCTGTATTTCAACCATCTACTAAGTATCCTTTTTTTTCTTCGCCGTGGAACTTTTATCACTGATCTTCTTACAGGCTACAAACTTTACTCAAAAGACCTTTATACTCAAATCAATCCCAAAAGTGAAGGCTTCGAAGCTGACCATGAAATATCAAGAAACTTAGTAAAAATGAAAATCGAGATTATCGAAGTTTCAGTGGGATATAAACCAAGAAGTCGAGAAGAAGGCAAAAAAATAAACATTATTGACGGACTGAATGCAATTCGAGAGCTACTTAAATGACTCAAGGTGTCATATTTTGTGGCGGCCGAGGTTCAAACACGGTCATAAAGGCATTGATCCGTCAGACTAATTGTGACTTGGTTTTAATCATTAACGGTTACGATGACGGTAAATCAACCGGACGGATAAGAAACTATATTTCAGGGATGCTGGGACCAAGTGATTTTCGGAAAAATTTAAGCTGCATTCTTGAAGCTTTAGGCGAATATAACATCGCGCGTCTTTTAGAACACCGAATAAATTTTGAAGAAAACCACCCTAGGAGATCTGATGAGATTTATCAACAGATTATCCCGTTACTAAGTTATATCGACGCGAAAACTTGGAAAAACATAGAAGAGTTAATTGAAGCCTTTTTTGATTATCAAGGTGATAAACCCCAAGCGTTTGAATTCGAAGACTGCGCTTTTGGTAACCTGATATTTGCCGGTGCTTTCCTAAAATGTAAAAACAACTTCAATTCAGCAGTTTCTTACATTGAGAAATTATTTTTAGAAAAAAGACTTGGCGATCGAAAAGTTAGCCTGAAAAATGTTACTTCTGGTGAGAATCTCTATCTTCATGCATTGTCCAATACTGGTAATTTCATAAACGATGAAGCGCAAATAGTAGAAAATGAAAGCGGAGTGCCAATCGATACTGTCTTACTCTTTGAAAGAAAGATAGATAAGAATGAGTTTTTAACAAAAGAAATAGAACCAATTTTTCCAAGAGCCAACATAGATGTATTAGAGTCAATAAAGAGGAGCGATTTTATTATCTATGGACCAGGAACTCAATCATCTTCACTTTTTCCCAGTTACCTAACTTATGAGATATTGAGATCAATTGCGCAAAATGGAACCGCCAGGAAACTTTTCATATCCAATTTAGTTCCTGACTTAGACGATCCAAAAGCCACCGTTGTTGAAAGGCTAGAAAGGCTTCGCAACGTATTAGCGCAAGTGTCAAGAAACGAAAGCTTTCCACTGGAATTGAATCAGATTGTCACACATGTTTTTAGCGAAATAGAATTGAAGGATTTGGACCTAATCGAAAAAATGAATTCCATATCTTGGATTTTTGACGACTGGGCTACAAATCATGGAACACACCTAGGCCCTGCAATCGTGCGGCAATTAGATAACATTTTGCTGGGCTTGCTAAACCCGAAACCAGGAATGGTATCTGTCGTAATTCCCATCCTAAATGAGTTTAAGGTTTTAGAACAAGTCCTAAATAAACTTTTTGGGGAAATTCAGAATCTCCAATTTGCTACTGAAGTTATAGTCGTAGATGGTGGAAGCACCGATGGATCATTAGGGATTCTGAACAAGTACGAACACTTTACATTTAAAACAATAAAGTTAATTAATGCAAAACGAGGCGAAGCAATTGTCAAAGGACTAGCAGTTTGCCGAGGGGATTTAGTAGGAATATTCCATGGCGACAACGAGTATGAATTTAGAGATTTTCTAAACTGTCTGGAAGTTGCAGTCTCTACTAATTCTGATTTAGTAATTGGGACGAGAAACAGCAGGAACATGAAGATAAAGGATCAGATCTTAAAAGTCTATTCAAAAGATAAAATTATGGGCATGATTGCTTTCTTCGGGAATATGATGATTTCTATTTCTTGCTTAATAAAGTTGAACAGATTTATCACCGACCCGCTCTCCGGAATTAAGATTATCAAAAGAAAAGCAATCATGGCATGCAGCCTAAAAGAGAGAGATCTAGGTTTAGATTTAGAAATTATAAATATTTGTTCAATAAATGGAAAAAGTATCGTTGAAGTTCCAGTATCATATTCAGCAAGGAGCAGGTTTGAAGGGAAAAAAACGAATCTTAGATCTGGTGTTAGCGCTCTGAGTTATCTATGGATCAGAAAATAGGTTATAAATGCTGATTCTTTTACCGCGTTTGATTGTTAGTCGTAACGATACCTTGACCACGGGAATCGTCTACATGCCTGTGGGAATCGCAAATTTTTGTTATTTAATGTCGTACAACTCAATGGAGACTCAAGTTGTAGATCTTTTTGGTCTGAGCCCAACCGAATGTGAGATAACAGAACAAAATTTGATCTTCGGAAAACAGATTTCGGAGATTGATAACTTGAACTTGTCCGACCAAACGGATATCGCAATCTATGCTAACCAGGCCTCCAACCACTCCGAAGTGGCAAGGATAATTGAGTACGTACTCATAAATGCAAATAAAGACGCCAGAATCTATCTTCTAGAGAATTCTCAAGCAGTCACCGCTTACTCATTATTGAGCATAAGGAAGTTAATCCCAGACAGAGTTGTGATTGTGACCGGCACTCCAGAAGATCAGCTTTTCCAAATCTCAAATATCCTCAAATTTAAGAGTCGTCATCCTCCTTATTTAAGAGCCGAGTGGCACAAAATTCCAATCGAAAATTATTGGAAATATAACCTAAGCCATGGACCAAAGAAGAAAGACCGATACTTACCCTATCTATCATCCTACGGATGCCCATGGTCATGTGAATTTTGTGTAGTCCCAGGCACTAACTACCGAAAGTGGAAAGGAAAAACTCCAGACGAAGTTTTCAACGAATTGAGCTTCTTGAAGGAAACCTTTGCGGTGACCGAGTTTCACTTTGAGGATTTAAATCCAACGGTTGACGAAAATCGAATTATTGAAATGTCTAGGAGAATAACTCCCCTGAATATTGAATGGAAGATCGTGGCAGGAACTAAATCGGAAACCATATCTAGTTTTGAGAATCTGAAAGAGTTAGCAAATTCAGGACTTCGATATCTTTCGATTAGCCCCGAATCAGGATCGACAAAAATTAGAAATGCAATAGGGAAAAGATTCAATGATGAACACGCATACGAGCTAATCAAGTGGAGCAAAAGATTAAATGTGAATACTCAAGCGTGCTTTGTCCTGGGCATGCCAAACGAATCTTGGTCAGATCGAATGTCTTCCCTTAGTCTAATTCGTAAAATTTCATGGATTGGAATAAGCGAAATTGCCGTTTTCATAATTTCTCCGATGCCAGGCTCTAAGTTGTACGGAAAAGAAAAGAGTGAGCTGCTTAATCTTTCATTCTCTCCAAAATGGAGGAGCGACTATCGAAAGCTATTTACTAGTAGATTGTATTGGTACTTAAATTTCTTAACACTAAAAACCATAAGGCATCCAATTCTAATGTTTAGGTCTCTGAATGCAAGGATCAGCGGAAAATTTGAACTAAAAATGGAAATGGCCCCATACCGTTCAGCTCAATGGAAAAAATGGATGAAGAATTCTTGCTAAGAATGAAGAATAATGGATAGCCAGTTAGCTTCAGAATTTAAAACAATGGCTAGATTTCGTCACATTCTTTTCTTTGTGTATGTGACTTTATGTCTAGGTATGTGCACAATCAGAAGAAACTTTATGTGGACTTCAGGAGATGATCCAAACCTATTGAATCAAAGTATTTTGATGTCTAAGGGATATAAGATAAACCGAGACTTTGTATCTGGCTATCCTGGGCTGAGCCAGAAAATTCAGCAGTTTATAGTGGAATTATTTGGAACCGCGCCTCTTAGCCAACATATTTACTCACTTATTATGTCGACAGTTATTGGCTTCGTGGTTTTTTACAGTTTTAAATCAATTAATCCAATTTGGTTATTAATGGTCCTGGTTTTTGTCTACACGCAAACTTTCCTGGTAAATCCAACACCAAATCCAGGACATCTCTTCAGCATTTTCGCTTTGCTATCAATCTCTAGGCTATTCAAATTCTTTGATAACGGAAAGAAAATCGAGCTTCTACTAGCAATTATTTTTGCTACTCTCAGTGTTCTCGCGAAACAGTACGGAGTTATCCTAATTTTTTGCATTATTTCTTCAATAACATTAATTAGCGTGAAGAATAAAGCCAACTTGTTTCGCATAGTTCTAGCAATTCTCATCCTAATCAATGTTATCTCGGGAATTGGGTATTTCACTTTTGGAGTCACCTCTACCAATAAGGTAAGTTTATTGCCATCCGCCATAATTTGGATTGTTACTATTGCGCTTTTAAGCACTTCACTTTTTAGATATTCGAAATTCGAAATCAAACGATGGAATGATCGCTTAGATTTAAGAATTATTCCAATCGGATTAGTACTAGGATTTCTGCCCGCACTTGTTATTTATGGCCTAAATTTAAGCAGCAAACTCATTTACGATCTATTCATCGAATACCCGCGACAAATCAATACAATTACTTCACCACTAGTGTGGGATTTAGATTCCATAAAAAGAGTCTTCTTGGGACTTGTTTTATTCCTATTAATTGAAAAGTCGAAAAGTTTCTCAAAATCAGTCAGTTTTCGCAGCGGTTCTTTAGGCTACCTTAGTGTTGTGATGGCAAGTTTTTGCTTAGTGACAATTGGAAATCTCTCCGGAACGCTCTTTATCCCTGCACTACTGGTTCTCATGACATTTCAACTTTCACGAGTAATAAACCGTGAAAATCTTAATGTATTGATCGTATTGATATCCAGCGGACCATTTTTCGCGATACTAATTCCTTATCCCAACTATTCATTTCACCTTCCAATTCTTACTTATTTGTATCTAAAAAGAATTGAAAGTATCAAGAAATTTGAAATCATCCCAGGAAAAATTCAAATATATAAATTAGGTATTGCAATATTTTTAGTTCTAGCCTTCTTGGCAAAAGAGAGCGCTGATGTGAATAAGCTGCCAAGATTTACATCAGGTGAAATTAGTTTCGTTAGTTACGACGAAAACTGGGCAGACACAATTAAAGATTATACGAGTGAAACACCTTGCTCTACGTTTGCTTGCTGGTATCTGCAGTTAAATGGAACGCAGGAAATCGATATAGTAAATTACCCCGGAATTCACGAAACGATAAATCCATTACCAGTCACTTCGAAAAGAAGAAGTTGAAATTATCTAAATGTATCAATTTGTAACGTTGCGATTCTAGTTTAGATATCAATCGTCGAACTTCAAAGACTTTCTTTACTCGAGTTCTTATGTCCAGAAATGGAATGAGGACAAGGCAGTCCATTTCTACACCTATGAAATCGAATTCTAAATTCGAGTAAATTGCATATAAAATTGGAAGTTCTGCGCCTTCGATATCCATTTTGAGCATTGAAAAATTTGAATTTACAACTTCTGGATAATCCTTACATAGTTCTGCAAATGACATTACTTCAAAAATACGTGATTGCTCAACATTCGTGTTCTGGGCATTCGTTATAGACCATGAGTCGTGTAGTGGATTACGTGGCGCATAAAACCGCACTTGGCCGGATTCGACCCCTAACCCCCTGCAAATGAAAGTTGCGTTCCTCGAAGAAATCACATTTTCGGCATAAGCAACACATTCAACTTGTTGATCAAGACCAATAACACGGAAACCTCTTTTTATTAGCTCAGAATCGAAAGAAACGTCATACCCTAAACCGACTGAAACCAGAACTTTGCTTCTGTCGTCCTCAAGCGCGGACAAGGGAATCCACCATCCCCCATATTCTGTTCCAAGTCTTTGCAGTTTAAAATCTTCACTTTTGAAGTTCCCGAAAATTGTTAGTTTCAGGGTGAGCAGGTTTAACCAGTTAACCAGTTTTGCCTTAAAAAGGTTCCTGAAAATCATTTTCTTATCAGATTTTGATCATTGACTAAGTGCCAATTTTTCAATGGTTTGTGCCAGAAAGATGCGGGGAAGTAGACCTCTGCCTTTGATAGTAGGCCAGCGACAAAACTTAGACTGGAGCGACTCATAATTAAGTGCTCAGCGTTTGCAAGAATAGCTATTGCCTCCATCGGACTTCCACCGGATACAACCTCTACTTCCATTCCCAGACCACCGAAAAGCTCATGCATATCTATCCCAGAAACCTCTATCGTATTCATATCGCGACTAAATCCTGGACTACCGATCCAAAGAGATTTTTGTTCTTTGGGAGGCTTATAAACTAAAGATTTACCAGGTGCATCTGTGACGATTACTATTCTGTATTTAACACTTGGGTACCGACTTTTGATATCCTCGACAACTTTCAAATAGTATTCAAAGTCCAATTCACGGGTTATTGATTCACCTTTCTGAATCTGTTTTCCTCCAACTCCCCACCTATAGTGGATTGATATTGTTGGAGATTTCGTTTTAAAGTCATTCAAAAAATTCCTTAGATTCTCTTCAAGTGGGTGAACATAAGAGTATGTTTCTGATAATGAATCCGTTAATGCATATGGTTCAGAAACACGTAACAAAAAATGTTTTCGTTTAAGAATTGAAAGCAATGAGTAGTAAATCAAGGTTCTAATTCTAAAGTGTTCCACTGATATCACTTTCCGATCCTTTGGAAATTCATCTCCTTTCATTTTGAAAGTTGAGTTCAGAAGGCTAATGAAATTCTGGTAATCAATAGTTGTTTGATATGGATCTAGCGCGTGAACTGCAACATCCGAAATTTGTGTATGGGTATACCTAATTTTCGTGATTTTGCAGAGTCCTTGGATCGCAAAAACCCTTTGCAATTGCGCACCAACGCCGTCAGGTTTTCGATTTGGATCGTAGGTTAAAGAGATATTCGAACTTATAACTCGTAACACCTTAAGCGCAAACCAGGCTTTCACACTTCTAAATAGGTCTCTGGTCACCCTAATGGCTTTAATAAAGGCTCGCCCAACAACCTTTGTCTTAATAGTGGCCTTAAACTTAGGCGGGATATTCATGATCGCAGTATTCTATGTTGCTATCCTCCAATCTCCAAGCAATAGGCATTAAATGAATCGTGGTGTTTAGGTGTATATACAGAAATTCAAGAGAATTCTTCACGTACAACCGAACGGAATTCTCCACGTCGGCGCTCACAAAGCTGAAGAATTGCAAGAGTATGAAGCAAATAAATTCTGTGGAAAAGGTAAAATTTATTGGGTTGAAGGACAAACTGACTTATTCAATGAGCTTTCTTCTCGATTAGACAGAGAAAGAAATGTGGTCATTCAAGCCTACGCATGGAATTTGAATAATGAAGAGATTACCTTCAATGTAACAAATAAGACTGCATCTTCAAGTTTGTTTAACTTAGACCAACACCTAGTAAAATATCCAGAAATTTATGTTAAAGAAAAGATAAAGATTTACACCTCAAGGTTGGATGCAGTACTTCCTAAAGATGCGAAATTTGATTACGTCGCACTTGATATACAAGGGTCGGAATTAAAAGCGTTGGAAGGCCTGGGCAGATTATTGGATCAAGTGAAATGGATATATACAGAGGTAAGCCGTGAGCGTCTATACGAGAATGCTCCTTTGCTGAGGGACATGGATGACTTCTTATTCCAGAAAGGGTTTAAGAGGCGTTTCACCGCATGGGATAGAAAAGCGAACTGGGGTGACGCCCTTTACATTCATAAATCTATTTTTAAAAATGACTTAATCACATTTGTTCGATCTTCATCTTGGCAATTTTCACGATTTGCAAGATCATTCATACCGCAATTCATGTTCCCATTACTTGTAAAAATAAAACATCGTATTAAGGGATCAATTCTGAAATGAATATAGTTTTTGTACATTTGAATAGTAAAATTCCTAAATTCCTCAAGTCTAATTTAGAAACTTGCCTGAAGTACTTCCCAAATAACAGAATTTACCTTGTGCACAATCTTGTCGATGATAGTTTCCGAATTGACGGTATTGAAATGCATAAATATGTTCCACGGAAGGATTGGATAGATTTAGAGAATAACCTGAATCATCCAAAAGATTTCAGAAATAATTTTTGGTTAACCTCGTTGGCACGCTTTATTGCTGTTGCTGATTTTATGCTGGAAATACCAGGACCAGTTATTCACATTGAGTCAGACAATATACTAGCAGCGGATTTTCCACTAGATAGATTTCTTAAACTCGATTCAGAATATGCATTCCCAATAGTTTCTAGAAAACGTGGAATAGCAAGTTTGGTTTACTTCAAAACAGCACGATCATCTAGGGATTTAGCTAACTTTTCTTTAGAACAGGCTAGGTTAAACCCCTCCACCAGCGACATGCTGGTGCTGCGTAACTTTTATGATTCAAATAAGGCTAGAGTTCAAATTCTACCCACAGGCTTATCGATGCAGACTTCTTTTAAAACTCCAATTGATAACGATGTACTAAAAAACATGAATCGAGGAATGGAGTTACTTGGAGGAGTCTTTGATGGCTCGGATTTGGGAGTTTTTTTTCTCGGAACCGACCCCAGAAATAGAAGAGGGTTATCAGTAGTAGGAAGCCCAGTCCCAGAGAATTATGCGGAAATACAAAATTGGAGTTTAAACCCTAACACCAATAGAAAATTTGTTGATTTAAGTATAGATAATTCGACGGCCAGAGTCTTCTCGCTTCATGCCACTTGTAAGAGAGAGAAACTTTTTCGAGCTGAATACCAATTTGGAAGATTGACAAACCTTTTGAGAAAGTCTAATAGTGGACAACGAAACGTCTACTATGCGGATGTTTTCTTATTAGCCCTTTTGAATTCGACTATCAAAAGATGTAAATTAACTATTAGTTGGATTTGCAAGGCTATGACGGGGGATAAGAGTGTGTAGAGAATGTGTAACACCGTCGAACTGGAGACCAAGTTGGTTTGAGTGGCAGTTCACGCAACCATTGAATCTCAATGATAGAGATTCGGCTCACTTAGACTGGGGATCAGGAGGTCGCCCAACAAATCCATTTGCATCCAAGAAGCTTTTTGTTGCTGATGTGAACGAGGCCCACAATAGTGACGGTGAATTTGCTTACAAGAAGATTTCAAATTTGACCAGCGTTGATTTTGCGAATTCGTCAATTGATTCAGTATCGGCTTATGACCTCTTAGAGCACATTCCAAGGATTTGGCCAGACGGTGATACGGGAACCCGCTATCCATTCATCGAAATCATGAACGAAATTTATCGAATATTGAAGCCAGGCGGAATCTTTCTAAGCGTTACACCTGCATATCCTTCGCCTCAATCCTTTCAAGACCCAACACATGTCAATTTCATTACCGAAGAAACTATTTCATATTTTGATGAAAACTCTTGGGCAAAAAATCTGGGATATGGCCTCACCGCAAATTTTGAGAAGATTCACCAATCGTGGCTACGGGGTTCTGGCCCACTAATCGGTAGATTTCCAAACCATGCTAACTTGAATGAAAAAATTACTAATTCGTCTTTGGAGCTAAAATTGAAACATCTAAATAGATTCTTTCGTATGTCCCGGCGCAAAAATGCTTATTCTCTATTGTGGGTGTTGAGAAAGCCTTGCTTAGGAAACCAAAGTGACGGGAAAAAAGTTTAATGACTCTTAAATCAAATAAATCTATACACCTTGATTTTGGGTGCGGAGGATCTCCCCGAAATCCTTTTAATGCATCAATTGTAAATACTGTTGACGTCAGGCAATATTCAATACCGATCGAAACAAAGATAATGGAACCTGGGGGACGAATTCCTTTCCCGGATGACTATTTTGATAGCATTTCAGCTTACGATGTGCTGGAGCATCTGAGCAGAAGTGATAACGGAAAGAATCTGTTCATATTCTACATGAATGAACTCTATAGAGTTTTAAAGCCAAGCGGTACTGCCTTATTCGTGTTTCCAGCATTTCCACACAAAGATGCTTTTTCAGACCCAACTCACGTTAATTTTATAACCGACGAAACAGTAAATTTTTTCATTAATAAGTCGAAAGATTCTAGTTATGAAGGGATTGAAACAAACTACTCATTAATTAAAAATCAAAAATTGAGACAGTGGAACAAGTACATATACAGCGTTGAATTGTTTCCGAACGAGGAATCCAAATCCTTTAGAAGAATTTTAAGCCTTCAAAAACGATCAATACTGCGCTTTCTTAAGCCCCAACATAGGATTTGGATTTTGAAGAAGGCAGATTAAGCATTCAATAATTTAAATACAATCCGCATTAACTTGTAATCCTGACGCACGTCATTCTCTAGAAATGGGCCACATTTATAATGAAGCGCACCCTTCTCAATCTGACGAACAACTTCTTCTAAAGAGGTAACTTGCGTAAGTGTTACGGAAGGTAAATAAGTAGGATCAATTTTTAATTTTTTAGTCAATTTCATAAGAGCAATATCGTCTAACGAGGAGTGATCCCAAGAATGTTTGTTCATCAGAATTCGCTGGATAGTAGCCGCACTTAGAATGACAAAACTTCCTGATATGCCTCGATTAACATCGCTAGGTAAACGTTTCCCAGCATATAGATCCATATTAGGCTCTAATCCCGTCAAAAATTCGCGTATCTCAGAACAAACTGGATACGAACTTAAATTGGTAAGCACTAGCCAGTCAAACTGATTTTGAGATGCATAACTCATGGAGGCAAGCATTTTAAAGCCTAGAAATGTTAGCCCCTCCGGAATATCAACAAATAATTCACCATCCTTCTCCCGCCAACTCGGCAACTTTCCGCCAAAAAGTTTAAGAAAATACCTCAAAATTAATGTGAAATATTTCCCGAATTTTCCCCAGCGCAGCTTTTCAAAAATGAGCGATGCTTTATAGAGTAACTTAAACTTTCCAGAGCCATTTGCGTAAATAGCTAAGGATTTGTCTTCGGGCGGGAGCGTAAGCCTCCAGGTAGCGTCTGCCCCCGCTTTCTGTAAACTAAAGAATGGTTCAATGTTAGACGAAGTGAAGCAATAAAGTATTTTCAAACTAACTTGCCCCGTCAACAACTAAAGAGCGAACTCTGTCCATCAAATCCCCTACTCTAATTTCAAACTGCCCATTTCCAAAGCCATATTTACTAAAATTTCTTCGACTTCCCACGATGAGGAAATGGTTAATGTTCAGGGACCGGCAAAGTAAATAGTACTCCCTCGCATTTCTTTCTGCGGGTCCTCTTATTTCAATAACTATTGATCCGGGGTGACAAAACAAAATATTGGCCAAGCCGGCTCCATATTCGCCAATGACGATATCCGCATCACGAAACTGAGAAACGGCTGTTTCAAGATTCAAGTTTCCAGCGAAGATTGGTTGAAAATTGAAATACTTCTTCAATAAGAGCGAGACTTCGTCTACATTCGTTAATTGACGAAAGAGCCCCCTTTCCCTTGTAATTTGAATTCTGGTCATTCCACTACTCTTAAATGCTACATCCTGACAGGTTGTTCTGGCCCATTCCATCGCAGCTGAATTGAATAGAACTTCATCAGCAGCCTCATCTCCCAACATGCTCATACGAAGCGGGTTGTTCAACTGGATGATATGAAGTAGCCCCACCTCTATATCCTCATAATTGTCGATAAATATAATTTGGCGCGATGAAAGTGCCTCAAACATTTCACGGATCTGAATGCTTAGGTCATTACGAAGAATTAGCGGAATATCGACAGGTAAATTCATCAATGAAAGTTGATAAAGTTTAGGTATCTCTTCGATTGTGAAATGCATTAAGTTATTTGTACCACCTAAAAAAATTGCCTCGCTAACCTTTGGTTTAGATTTAATACACTTTGGAAACAAGGCTCTTTCGTAAGAATCACACCAGTAGGGCGCTGGAAGAGATTGAGAATCTAAGACTTCAGGAATCTTCAAAGTATCAATCGGGTAAAAAAACTTTTCGTCAACAACGGCTTGGCCATGGACTATTCGCGCATTTTGAATACAACTATACTCAAGCTCACCTGGCTTCAGAGTCTTAATTGTTTCAGAGACTTGTCGGGCTTCAGTGAATTCACAGCCGACTTGACCAAATTTGGGAAAAAATTCTGAGGAATTTTCGCTGTAGCCAACAATAACCTGCATGTCTGACCAGTTCTTTGCTAAGGCATAATCAAGATTGAGGTCCAAAAACTTAGTTTTTATTCCATAATGCGCCAAGTGTCTGGTAACGAAGACATCTAACTCGACGGAATTTATCCAGCACGAAATAGTTTTAATTTCATTTCGAAGAAAAAAAGATTTCGGTATAATTAAGGTAAATTGTTTCTTGTTCGTTAAACGAATTGAGTGTAAATTACGCGATATATATAGTAAACTTTTTCTCAACATAGAGAGTGAATGAAAACTTTTACCGCCCGTCAAAATCTTGAGCCATTTAAAAACATTTATTTTCTGAAAAGAATGCGAGATCGGCTCGTTGCCTGCCAAAAAAATTACGGAATTTATATCTTCAATCAGGGAGGTATCGATCATCCCAAAAACTTCGACCGTTTGGTGGCTTTTATCTTTGAAGTAGATCACTTTAATCTTCGATTAAATCAAGTAATGCTCTTGAATAAGGGCTTCCGAAATAATGACTTGCTAGCGCAGAAAGCTGTTTTTCAGAAATCCATTTATTTCGGAAAGCCACCTCTTCAGGTGAACCAACAAGCATTCCCTGGCGCGATTGAATCACCCTAACTAATTCCGCAGCCGCAAACATGTCTTCTACCGTTCCCGTATCTAACCACGCCGTGCCTCGGTCAATAATTGAGTGACTTAATGAATTTTGATTCAAATAAATATTAAGTAAATCTACTATTTCCAACTCTCCACGACTGGAAGGCCGAATCTCTTTAACGAACTCACATACCTCCGAATTAAAATGATAAATTCCTGGAATTGCTAAACCTTTGTGTATTTCTTTCGGTTTCTCTTCAAGAGAGAGGATCTTGCTTCCATCAGTCTTCAAACTTCCAAACTTAGACACATCATTAACTAAATAACCATAAATATGCGCACCTTTGGGATTCAAATTCTCACTAATTTTGTGACCGATTCGACTACCATAAAGAATGTTGTCTCCAAGCATGAGCAAACTGGGTTTATTGACAATCTTCTTTTCGGCTAAGGTAAAAACTTCGGGAATCCCATTCGCTTTCTCTTGCGATATAAAATTTATCTCTATACCCCATTGAGATCCATCACCAAGTAAATTGACAAATGAATCTGCTTGATCGGGAACCGTGATAATGCTAAATTCACGAATTCCAGCAGCCATCATCAAGGATAACGGATAGTAGATCATCGGTTTGTCATAGATGGGCAGCAGTTGCTTAGACGTTACGGTGGTCATCGGTCGAAGCCGCGTCCCGTAGCCACCAGCAAGAATTAGACCGTACATGGTGGCATAGTAACGTCTATGGAACTTATTGACGAGATGCCCTTTGAGAACGGACCCAAGCTTTTTCAAAGGCAATTTTTTTCGGATGATCGCGGATCTTTTGAGATGCTTTTTCAAGAAACTGTTTTTAGGGGGCATTTTCATGATTTCCCTCATCTCAAACAAATTAATGGAATAAGGGCGCGACGTGGCGCGTTGCGCGGGTTTCATGCGTCGGAAATTGGCTCCAACCATTGGAAAGTTGTTACTTGCGTTAAAGGAAAAGTTATCGATGCAATGATGGATTTACGAAGAGAATCTACAAGCTTTGGAAAAGTGAGATTCGCTGAAATTGATGAAAAAAGCGGGCTTAGTTTAGTAATTCCTCCAGGATTTGGTCACGCTGTCCAAAGCTTGACGGAAGATTCCCTAACAATTTACGGAACGAATATCGAGTATGAAAACAATGAAGAGTTCGAAATAAACCCAATTGTTGGCGAATGGAGCGGAAATTGGATTCAACCAACTATCGTCAGTGAGCGCGATAGAATCGCCCCGGTACTAAGCGAAATTTACTAAAGATTAAGGCTGGAGAATGAAGCTAATAGTTTTCGGTGGAGCAGGTTTCATAGGATCGGAATTTGCGCGGCAGGCGATTCATTCCGATACCTTTGATAAAGTGTCGGTTGTAGACGCCCTAACTTATGCCGGCAATCAGAAGAATTTAAGTGACATTTCGAGTAGCTCAAAATTTGATTTTATTCATGCGGATATCCTTGACTCTAAACAATACGAAGGATTGATTGACGCTGAAACTTTTGTTGTAAATTTCGCGGCAGAGTCTCACGTTGACCGATCCATTGAGGACCCACTTATTTTTGCCAAGACAAACTTTATGGGGGTTTGTAACCTCCTAAACACATGTAAGGAAAAAGGTTCCGCTAAATTCATTCAAGTATCCACCGATGAAGTTTATGGACCTCTGCCAGAAGGTACCGCTAGTGAAACATTCGCACTCAATCCAAGTTCCCCATACGCGGCATCTAAGGCGGCAGGAGATTTAGTCACTCTTTCATTTTGGACAACTTACAGATTCCCCGTCATGATTACTAGAGGAGTTAATACATTTGGACCCAACCAATACCCTGAAAAATTGATCCCACTTGCACTTTCTAAATTGAAAAAAGGTGAGGAAGTACCAATTTATGGCGATGGGAGCCAGACACGAGAATGGATTCACGTGTCTGACCATGCAGCAGGAATTATGATGGTGTTGTTCAAAGGTCGGCTTGGAGATGTTTACAATATAGGAACTGATCATCGATTAACAAATCTACAAGTGATACAGATTTTAAAAAACCAGCTAAAAATCGATGAAAATTTAATTAAGTTTGTGGAAGATAGAAAAGGGCATGATGTTCGTTATGCGTTGAACAGTCACAAAATTCAATCGGAACTGAATTGGTTTCCAAAGAAAATATTGGGCAAGGACTTCAGTGACTTTAGCAATTGGTAACGGCAGTTGAGACTGCACCCAAGGTGATTGATTCATGAGAATTTTACATCTTGCAACATCTCTGAATGGAGGAGCTGGAAGCGCGGCCTATCGGTCGCATGAAGCACTTCTAGATTCAGGATTTCACTCAAGAGTATTGACATTAACTCACAACAAAGAAATCCATAAAACGGGCGTGATTGAGACCAATCGAAAAAGTCTTGACCGACTGGCCTCCGGAATTAACACCAAATTGCAGAGCCGAATCCTTCAGAGATCTAACAATTTAATCACTCCAATTTCCATATCCCAATTAAGTCTAACTGAACCAGCAATTCTCGAATCAAACATAATTCACGCACATGCTAGTTATAATTTCTTCAATATGATCGATCTCATTTCGTTATCTCACCTGAACAAAAAGATCTTTGTGACTTTACATGACCAACGTTTTTTTACAGGCGGATGTCACTATTCATATGAATGTAGACTTTTTCAGGATAGTTGCAAACACTGTCCTCAGTCACGCATTTTTGGCCATAGAGTTGTTGAAAGAGTATTAAGTAATACCCTTGATCACAAATCTGAAATTTCACAATTTAATTTCATTAGTCCATCTATTTGGCTAAGTGGCTTGGCCAAAGAAAGTCAGCTATTAGATGAGGCAACTATGAGGGTAATCTACAATCCCGTTCCAAGTGATTTCTATCCAGCAGCTAGCAAAAACGAAGAAAAAGAGTCTTTAACAATTGGATTTTGTTCAGCGGATCTAAACAATCCCTATAAAGGGATCAACTTATTAAGTGAAGCTTTTCATATTATTTCCGTGACAAATCCTGATATAAAATTTCACCTTAATTTGATTGGCGTTGGTAAATTGATTTCGTTCTCCAATAACGTTTCTGTAACGCAAATCCAGGTTTCTAGTCAGATAGGAATTGCCAAAGAACTCTCTAAGCTTGATTTTTTAGTGGTACCAAGTACGGCAGATAATGCACCAAGTGTAATTTCAGAGGCACTTATGTGCGGAATACCAGTCCTCGGAAGTTCAACCGGGGGAATTCCTGAGATGATCGACAATAGAAATGGAATGATATTTAAGTCAGAAAGTGCAGATGATCTAGCGAGAAAAATTTTATCCTTTAAAGTACCCACCACAAAAAAAGCAATTGCTAATTCCGCAAAAGAAAAATATGGTTATTCAGCAGTGGCCGAAAATCTAATGGACTACTACTGTTCCAATTGATTAAAATCGCTGTTAGCCAGGTTAATTCGATCTGTTAGTCGCTTGAATGGTTTTGCGCGAAACAAATCCAATAATCTTGTCACTCGTGTGGAAAAATTATGAATCCAGCTTATTCCATAAACATTCTCTCTAATCCAGGTATCGACTTTAATTGACTCAATGAGTGGAGACTCTTCATCTACAAAAGATTCGGCATCTTGAAATAAAAACGGGGATGAATTAAAAGTGTGAGTAGCAAATTGGTCGTTACCTACATTTGAAATATATGAAACAGGTGGAAGTATCGAAAACAATGAGTTCTGTCTCATGAATCTGGCGATTAAAATATCCCATACGTCTATAAAGCCATCTTTGGCCCTGCGAGAGCCTGCATCCCAAAAAATTTTCTCGGCTCGGCTTATTATCTTGTCTGACGACCAAGATGATTCTTCAAAGTTGAAACTTTTACTAAGTTCTCCCCACTTGTCACTTGAAGTAGCCCAACCCCAAATCATCGGATAAACCGACAAATTCCGCTGTTCTTTAGTGAGACTTTTAGGAGCCAGTTGGGTTCCGGAGATCATTACATTTTTTGAAGTATTGCTAATGTTATTAATGTTTTTATAAATATGTTGGAAGAAGCCATCTGAGGGGATGCAGTCGTCCTCCAGCACCATAGCGAAATTCTCATGTGAAAAAACCCAATTGCAACTTGAGATTACAGATGCAGCACATCCACGATTCACGTCCCTGAAAAAAACTGAAAGCTCCCCGTCGAAATTCTCCTTAAAAGAATGAATATATTTCCTCAAAGAGCTATTGATTGCGACACCCTCTAGATCATGTTCCTTTGGAGCATCAATCGAAATGTAAATTTTTCTTATGTTATTTCTCTTAACAATATCCAGTATTTTAATTACATTTTCAAGTCGCTGAAATCCAATGACCAGGACTGCGATTTCCTCACTCATACATCCCCTATCCTTGTGACTTCCTACAAAAACAACGACACCTAAAGTAAAATTAGAATACTCAGAAATAACCTAGTTAATTCTATATCATTGAAGTATGGGCTCAAACGGTCTGCTTTTAAGTGCGATAATTCCCGTATCAAGAATGAGCGGTAAATTTGGCAATTTATCTTTGTGGCTTAAAGAAGCAGGTAAATTCCCAATAAAAATAATTTTTGTGCACGACATTCAAGATGATTTGACTGGAGTCGAATTAAGAAATTTAGTTTCGGGAATGGAACTGGAAGACATTCTAATTTTAGAAGGCAGATTTGGTAATCCCGGCGAAGCAAGAAATTTGGGCATTAATTCTATAGAAGGTAGATGGTTCACTTTTTGGGATTCCGACGATTTACCAAATCTCGAGAATATCTTTCTCAGTTTGGAACTATTCCCAACCGCAGAAATTCTAATCGGGTCGTTCGAAACAGAAAATGAATTGGGTGAAGTTAAGACCTTCAAAATACAAGACAATTTACTCGATCACCTGATTCGAAACCCAGGAATATGGCGAATTGTTTTCAAGGCCGAGCTTCAGACGAGGATCGTGTTTCCAGATCTAAGGATGGCAGAAGATCAGATTGCCATTTCAAATATTGGCATATTCAATTACAAAGTGATGACCTGTGACACGATTTTTTATCGCTACTTTACTAATTTTCCTGGTCAACTTACTTCGAACAAGGAAGCTCTTAACGATCTCTTCAACGCGGTAAAAGTCTCAAAATTGAGCTTGAAGAATCATTCTAGAATTAATTCATCGTTTGCCTATGGTTTATATGCAAAACAGTTATTAACTGGCTTAAAAATGGGTTCGATTGAACTTAAACTAAAAATAATAACGCATGTCGCATCTTCAATTTTTCCATTCAATATCTCCTATCTTCGCGAAGTTACGAAGGCAATTGTTTTGAATTTCAGAGTCTGGATGATTTATGAAAAGAAGTAACTCCGGTGTAGGGGTGTCGCTCACGGGTGGCTTGGGAAACCAACTATTCCAGGTTGCAGCCGCACTAGCTATTTCGGAAGGCGAAAGAGTTACTCTTATTACGTCATACGGAAAACCCAGATTTTCAAAAAATAATGAAGCAGAGGTGTATTCCCTTATAAATGCAGAAGATTGGATAGAAAGAGATGATAAGGTTAGGAGTTGGTTGCCTGCGAAGTGTGTTGGGTATATTTTGCGAATGGGGGTTAAACCCAAGAGTTGGGAAAAAGGTACAGTAGCCTTTTTTGCTAGCAAGATAGCCAATCTAATCTTGTCGATATCTCGGCGCAGCAGAATTAGGATTCTTGCTGGCAAAGGAGTTGGATACTGCACTCTTCCTGAAAAAAAGTATTTCACATTGCTAAGTGGATATTTTCAGTCTTACCGTTGGGCCGAACTTGATGACGTATATAAAAAATTGTTTAATCTTCATCCAAAGCACCCAGGATCTGATCTGAAATATTATGAATCTCTCTCTTCAGATTGCAAACCATTAGTAATCCACATTCGACTTGGTGATTATATGTCGGAAACAGACTTTGGAATTCCGTCTGTTGATTACTACAAATCAGCTATTGCGAGAATTTCTTCAGAGGTAGAATTTGATGAGATCTGGGTCTTCTCTGACACATTAAGTAAAGCTAAAGAGATTCTCCATTTCGACCGGGAAATTAAGGTCAGATGGATTGGTGAGATAGACGGTTCGACAGCCAATACCTTTGAAGCAATGCGTCTTGGTGCCGGATACATAATCGGTAATTCGACATTCAGTTGGTGGGCAGCATTCCTGCGCTTTGATACCAAAGCTCCAGTGATCGCACCGAAACCTTGGTTTCGTGGCATGGAGGAGCCGTTCGAATTGATTCCTCAGAATTGGACTAGAATTGACTCGAATTATTAGATTCTTATCGAAAAAAACTGGGATAATACTTTGTGAACAAAAGATTCGACACGAATACCAGATGGCGAAACTCCACACTGGCTAGGTCTCTCACTGTTATTAATGGGAGAGATAAACGAAAGATTATCTTGGTAACCGGAGTTCAAATTTTCATGGGGGGGCTCGACCTTCTTGGTGTCGCACTAATTGGCGTGCTTGGTGCCCTTGCGGTGAATGGCGTTTCCTCAAATAAACCTGGTGACCGAATTTCTAGCTTTCTAGAACTGCTGAGAATAGAAGATTTATCTTTCCAGAATCAGGCAGCCTTTCTAGGAATCTTTGCAAGTGTGATTTTAGTTAGCCGCACTCTACTTTCAATATTTTTCACAAGACGAACTCTATATTTTCTAAGCCGGAGGGCAGCCACGATTTCTTCAGAATTGATATCACAGCTTTTTGGTCAATCTATTACTTTCGTACAGAAAAGAAGCAGCCAAGAAACTCTTTATTCGGTTACTACTGGGGTAAGCGCAATCACATTAGGAGTAATTGCAACATCAGTTTCACTCATTGCGGATTTTTCACTTTTGTTAGTAATGGCGGTAGGTCTTTTTGTTGTTGACCCATTAATGTCAATCAGCACTTTCTTAGTTTTCTCAATGATTGGTTTAATTCTATATCGTTACATGCACACACGCGCCGTTCAGCTTGGTAAAGATCAAGCTTCTAGGTCGATTGAAAGTAACGAAAAAATCATTGAGGTATTAGACTCGTATCGTGAATCCGTCGTAAGACATAGGCGAGACTATTATGCGGGAGAAATAGGAAAAATCAGGCTTTCTCTTTCAAACAATCTCGCTCAATCTGCTTTTATGCCATATGTAAGCAAATATATAATTGAAACCACAGTTGTGCTTGGTTCACTTGCTATAGCCGCAGCACAATTTATTCTTCAAGATGCGGCGCGCGCAGTTGCAACACTATCTGTCTTTATGGCAGCTGGAACCAGAATTGCACCGGCAGTATTGAGGGTTCAGCAAGGCGCAGTTTCAATTCAAGCTTCGTTAGGTGCGGCGAAACCCACGCTGGATCTAATCGATGAGATATACAAAAATGATTTTGTACCTGACAAAATTACTAACTTCCAGAACGTACATTATGGATTTGAAGGAGACGTAACGCTAGACAACGTTTCCTACAAATATCCAGATTCTGAGATTAATGCGTTGGAGTCTATAGATTTAAGAATTAAACATGGCGAATCTATAGCAATTGTTGGACCTTCAGGATCAGGAAAAACTACTCTCGTAGACATTCTTCTTGGAATATTAATTCCAACTTCCGGTTTGATTCAACTCTCTAATTTGTCACCCGAAGAGGCTACAAAAAAATGGCCAGGAGCGATTTCTTATGTGCCGCAAGATATAACAATCTCTAATGGAACGATCCGTGAAAATGTAACCATGGGTTATACAAAAGGCGAAATTCCAGAAAAATTGATTTGGGAAGCTTTAGAAAAGGCTCAGATTTCTGATTTTGTTAAGTCTCTCCCCATGTCCCTGGATTCGCCTCTTGGAGAAAAAGGAACAAAAATTAGTGGAGGCCAGCGCCAACGAATTGGTATTGCCAGAGCATTGATCACATCGCCTAAGTTACTAGTTCTAGACGAAGCAACGAGTGCGCTTGACGGAAAAATAGAAGCCATTTTGACCGAAGCCATACATAAACTGAAAAGCGAAGTTACCGTTATTACTATTGCTCATAGACTTTCAACGGTTGTTAATTCTGACAAAGTTTGTTATATAAATTCAGGAAAGCTAATAGCATTCGGTACGTTTTCAGAAGTGCGGAAGCAAGTTCCCGATTTTGATATTCAAGCAAGATTGATTGAGAGTTAAAGCATGAATTTCTTAATGAATTTAAAATCTTATATTGAGTTTGTTTTAGATCTACCCCTTAGGTTGAAAGAGGGCCTATCAAGACAAATTATTGGCCGGTCAAAATTTACTAAATCAAATGATCAAAGTGACAGCGAAATTACTCAATATTCAAAAATGATATGGAAGTTTATTAAGAATGAGAGAACGTTTAATAAATTTAGGCGCAATTTTTACTACCGTCAAATTTTGGAGCATGTGGATTTTGCACTAGGTAGAGATTACTTACGTAAAATTGAAAGTATCGAACCTTCGTTTCTTCCGAAAAACTACGTTTTAATAAAGAACGATAATATCGGAAAACCTAGACTATATAAATTTAGTGGCTGCGGAACAATCAGCCCAACAACTCTAAGGTACATCTCTGTGATGCTTGAATTGAAAAAACTTTTTCAGTTCGAAGCGCCAATTAAAGTTGCTGAAATCGGTATAGGCTACGGTGGGCAGTTTGTAATAATTAATGAATTTATGAATATACAGAGCTATTCAGCTTTTGATTTGCCGCAAGTGTTAGAACTATCAGAGAAATTCATATCGTCAGTTTCATCAACTCACAATTTTGTGAAGAAAGATATTTACAATGTCGAACCAGAACAATTTGACTTACTAATTAGCAATTATGCTTTCTCCGAACTTCCCATTCACATCCAACGTGAATACGTCGAAAAGATAATTTCACGAGCAAAAATGGGGTACATGATTATGAATAGTGGTAAATCTGATTTAACTGGCCGCTCAGCTGGAAAAATAAGTTTGTCTGAACTTCAGGACAAAATCACTGGTCTGGAAGTTCTTCAAGAGATTCCACTTACCGGCCCAGATAATTATCTTTTGGTTTGGGGCCGCTGACGGTTCTTATCTCGGCCTGCGGCGTCTTTCGGATGAATTCGGACGCGGTTTCCGGTTGGTACGATTTGGTCCTTTATTTTCTACGATTGGTGCGACATAAGGAATTCCAGATGGTTCTTGAGCTCCGGTAATTCTCATCAAATCTTCGTCTAGTGGCTTAACTCCGACAAACTTAGGTGTTACACCCGCACGTGAAGTTAATCCACCGACTGATTTTTGTTGCTTTGTAGTTGCGAGAGTTACAACAGCGCCAGCTTCACCAGCGCGAGCGGTTCGTCCTGAACGGTGTAAGTAATCCTTGTGGTCTGTCGGTGCATCTACGTGGACAACCAGAGAAATACCATCAACGTGGATTCCGCGTGCTGCAACATCTGTAGCGACTAGCGCAGCATTTGGCTGTTGTTTGAAAAGTGCGAGTGTGCGAGTACGCACTGCCTGTGACTTTCCACCGTGAAGAGCCCCAACCGGGACGCCTGCATGAGCCAGTTTGTCGGCAAGACGATCCGCGCCGCGTTGAGTTTTTACGAAGAGAATCGTCTTTCCGTTACGAGCAGCGATCTGGTTGGTGATGTCATCTTTATCGCCAGGATGCATAACCAAAACGTAGTGTTCCATGGTTGAAACAGAAGCGCGGTCATTTTGAAGTGAATGAGTTTTTGGATTGTTTAAGTATTGACGTACTAAGGCATCGACGCCACGGTCCAGCGTTGCTGAGAAAAGAAGTCTTTGACCATTTGGTTTAGCCTGATCAAGAATTTCTTTAACAACAGGCAAGAAACCCATATCAGCCATTTGATCTGCTTCATCAAGAACAGTAATTTCTAGATCATCAAGTTGCACTTCGCCTTTGTTTAGTAAGTCAATTAGACGTCCTGGAGTTGCAACGAGAATAGCTGTTGCTTTACGCATTGCTGTTATTTGCTTTGCGTAAGGCATTCCACCGGCAATTACAATAGAGTCATGACCGATTGCGCGACCTAGAGGTGTTAGGACTTCATCGATT
>JACCED011959007.1_pt1 | contig 27798 bp, 26 predicted proteins | sample 7455021 | NCBI WGS metagenome assembly JACCED01 (sample SAMN15323456, study PRJNA562643) | freshwater metagenome | isolation source: river surface water | place: USA:Blue River Watershed | collected 2017-08-19 | reverse complement strand
AATGCCTCAAGTCTTTGATCAATTTAGAGACTTACAACTTTTACTTGTTGGCCCAGGAGATGAATCAGAAATATTGGAAAAAATTGATAACAAATATCATCACCAAATTAAATTCAAAGGTCTTGTGTCAAGCCAAATGAAAGCATCTTGTTATGCATCTGCTGCAGTTTATGTTGCCCCAAATTTGGGGGGTGAATCTTTTGGCATCGTATTGCTGGAAGCAATGGCAAGTAAAACGACAGTATTGGCTTCAGATTTACCAGCATTCAAAAGAGTTTTGGGAGATGGTAAGTATGGAAAATTATTTAGAACAAATGATTCAAAAGATTTAGCACAATCACTAATTACTCTTTTGAAAGATAAAAAATTGCGAGAAGATTATGTAGAAAAGGGAATTGAGCGCGCTTATCAATTTGATTGGTCTGTCATTGTCAAACAAATTCTTGACGTTTATGAATCAGTAAAAAGTGTCGAAGGAAGAAATGTTAGGGAAGACTTCAGAGGTCAACTTTATGGCAGATTAACCAAGAGTGGTCGTCTTGACCGAAAAAGAGTCAAAGATACTTTTCTGACAGAATAGAGTTTGTGCAGACAAGTTACTGGGTTACCTTAATAATCCTAGTTTTTATCTACGCAATTTATCTTTCTAACGTAGCTGGACGTTTAGACCGGTTACACCTAAAAGTTGAAAATGCAAGAAATGCGCTAGATCGCCAATTAGCCCTACGAACCTCGATTTGTAAAGAAATAATTAAATTATCTGAGGTAGATAAACATTTAATAAGACAACTTGAAGATGCCTTAAAAGAATCAATTCAAGAAGAATCTTTAGAAGTACATACACTTCAAGAATGGGAAATTGAAACAAAAGTGTCAATTGCTTTAAATAATATTTTTGACGATGAGAAAATTGTAAAAAGCATAGTTGATAAGAAACTTTTGACTGAAATTGCTGCAGCAATTCGTAGGGTTTCATACGCACTTACTTTTTATAATGATGCTGCCAAAAGTGCCATTAAAGTAAGAAAGCGATGGACCGTTAGATTTTTCCGACTCTTTGGTAGAGCTGCCATGCCTAAAGTAATCAGTTTCCAAGTCCAAATTCCTCGAGGCATTGAACATTTTTAAGCCTTAAATTGTGAAAAATCTGGCTTCGGTTAGAATTTAGAAAAACCAAATCACAGGAAAAAAAATTGTCACAAAATAACAGTGTTGGAACACCAAGAGTTAAACAAGGCATGGCTGAAATGCTTAAAGGTGGCGTCATTATGGACGTCATCGATGCAAAGCAAGCAAAGATTGCAGAAGATGCAGGTGCTGTTGCAGTTATGGCATTAGAAAGAGTTCCAGCAGATATTAGAAAAGATGGCGGAGTTGCTCGAATGAGTGATCCGGACATGATTGATGAAATTATTAATGCAGTTTCAATTCCTGTAATGGCAAAAGCAAGAATTGGTCACATTGTTGAAGCACAAGTTTTGCAAAGCATCGGTGTTGATTACATTGACGAATCAGAAGTGTTAACACCAGCTGATGAATCAAATCACATTGATAAATGGCAATTCACTGTTCCATTTGTTTGCGGTGCAACAAATCTAGGTGAAGCTTTAAGAAGAATTGCAGAAGGTGCAGCAATGATTCGTTCAAAAGGCGAAGCTGGAACCGGAAACGTAGTTGAAGCAGTAAGACATATGAGAACAATCCGTGGAGATATTGCTAAATTAAAAGGTTTAAGTAAAGAAGAGCTGTATACGGCTGCAAAAAATTTACAATCTCCTTACGAATTGGTAGCACAAGTTGCTGAACTTGGAAAACTACCTGTTGTTTTATTTACAGCAGGTGGAATAGCAACACCTGCAGATGCAGCACTAATGATGCAACTTGGTGCAGATGGAGTATTTGTCGGCTCAGGTATTTTTAAATCTGGAGATCCAGCACAAAGAGCTAAAGCAATTGTGGATGCGACAACAAATTTTGATAATCCAGATGTTGTAGCAAAAGTTTCTCGTGGATTGGGAGAAGCAATGGTGGGAATTAATATTGACACACTTTCTGCTTCTGAAAGGTTTGCCGGACGCGGCTGGTGACTTCGTTTGTTACGAGTCGGAGTTTTAGCCCTTCAAGGCGACGTTAGAGAACATTTAAATAGTTTAAGTTCACTCAATGTTGCTGTTCAAAAAGTAAGAACAGTTGAAGAACTAGAAACTGTAAACGCATTAGTAATTCCCGGTGGTGAATCAACCACAATTAGCATGCTTGCAAAAAGGGTTGGACTTATGAATCCTTTAAAGCAATTTGTTGAAGATAAAAAAGCGGTCTATGGATCTTGTGCAGGAATGATCATGCTTGCGGATGAAATATTAGATGGTAGAAATGATCAAGAAACAATTGGTGGCATTGATATAACTGTGAGAAGAAATGCATTTGGCAGACAAGTCGATTCTTTTGAAACTGATTTAAAAATCAAAAATTTTGAAAAAGAATTTAGAGCCGTATTTATTAGAGCTCCTTGGGTGGAAAGAATTGGAAGTGAAGTTGAAGTTTTAGCAACAGTTAAAACCTCTGAAAACATTGAACACCCAGTTATGGTTAGACAAGATAATTTATTAGCCACAGCTTTTCACCCTGAATTAACAACTGATACTCGAATACATGAATATTTTGTGCAAATGGCAAAATCAGCTGTAAGTGTTAGAAATTAAGGAAAAATAATGTCTGGGCATAGTAAATGGGCAACGACCAAACATAAAAAAGCCATTATTGATTCAAGACGAGCCAAATTATTTGCCAAACTTGTAAAAAAAATTGAAGTAGCTGCACGTTTAGGCGGACCAGATGTTGATGGAAATCCAGCTTTATTTGATGCGATTCAAAAAGCAAAAAAGAATTCTGTACCAAATGACAATATTGATAGAGCAGTAAAAAGAGGTGGTGGCCTTGAAGAAGGCGCTGCTGATTATCAAACGATTATGTATGAGGGATACGGACCAAATGGGGTAGCAGTTTTAATCGAATGCTTAACCGATAATCGAAATAGAGCTGCTGGAGATGTCAGATTGGTTATGACATCTAATCAAGGAAATATGGCAGATCCTGGTTCTGTGTCCTACATGTTTTCCAGAAAAGGCGTTGTAATAATTCCTAAAAATAACTCTTTAACAGAAGATGAAATCTTGAACTCAGTCCTTGATGCCGGCGCTGAGGAAGTAAATGACTTGGGCGAAGCTTTTGAAGTAATAAGTGAGCCAAATGATTTAGTAAAAGTTAGAACTGCATTACAGAATTCAAAAATTGAATATGATTCTGCAGATACCTCATTTGTCCCATCGGTCAGTGTTTCTCTTGATGCAGAGGCTGCGAAAAAAATATTTACGTTAATTGAAGAATTAGAAGATCTGGATGATGTTCAAACTGTTTGGGCAAATTTTGATGTTTCTGACGAAGTTATGGCTGAAGTTGGATAAAATTAATTAATAAATACTGAAGGGTCCATAACTCAAAAAATGAGAGTTTTAGGTGTTGACCCAGGTTTAACAAGGTGTGGTTTAGCCATTGTTGATGAATTACCTGGCCGAAAAGTATCGCTTCAAACTGTAATGGTTTTTAGAACAGATGCAGCAAGTGATTTATCTCAAAGATTACTCGAATTAGATCAAGCATTAGCAAAAGTAATAAAAGAATTTAAGCCAGATTGTGTTGCTGTTGAGCAAGTGTTTAGTCAACATAATTTGAAATCAGTAATGGGCACTGCTCAGGCTGCAGGACTTGCCATCCTAAATGCAGCAAAATCAGATTGTGAAGTTTTTACTTACACTCCAACCCAGGTAAAAGCATCAGTTACTGGTTCTGGAAAAGCAGACAAACGTCAAATGGGTCGAATGATTCAAAAAATTTGTAACCTTGCTTCACCTTTATCTCCACCAGATGCTTCAGATGCAGTTGCATTGGCTGTGTGTCATTTGTGGAGAAACAGTACAGTGGAGAAAATTAAGAAAAGAAAAGTCTCATGATTGCATTTGTAAAAGGAACACTGACTGAAATTTCTGCACTAGGTGCTGTTGTTGAATTTGGTGGAGTTGGAATGAATTTAGTTACTTCTGCCAATGCCTTGCACGGAAAAAAAGAAGGCGATGAAGTAACAGTTCCGACAGTTTTAGTTGTTAGAGAAGACAGTTTTACTCTTTATGGTTTTGCAGATCAAAGTGAAAAAGAAATGTTTTTACTATTACAAACTGTTTCAGGAATTGGTCCTCGTATGGCATTAAATGCAATCTCGGTAATGGGTGAAGATAAATTAAGCAAAGCTATTTCTAATTCTGATGTTGTTGCATTGACTACAGTTCCTGGAATTGGTAAAAAAGGTGCACAAAGATTAATTTTAGAATTATCTGACAAATTAATTTCAAATAATTCAAGTAAATCAAATACTGTAAAAGAGGCATTAATATCAGCACTTATGGGACTTGGCTGGAATAAAAAGGATGCATTAAATGCTGCTGATCAAGTTGAAATCCCAGCAAATGAATCTGAACTATCGATTGCTTTAAGACAAGCTCTTCAAATATTGAGTAAAACTAATTGAGTTCCAATAAAGATTTTGGTTCAGAATTAGGGTTAGAAATAATTAGACTTGACGTAAGCGATGAGGATCGTCAAGTTGAAGGTGCTTTAAGGCCTAAAAATTTAGAAGAATTTATAGGTCAACACAGAGTTAGAGAGCAATTAGATTTAATTTTAAGAGCCGCACAACAGCGTGGCACAACTGCTGATCACGTTTTGTTATCAGGACCACCTGGTTTAGGAAAAACTACTTTGGCATCCATTGTGGCGAGTGAACTTGGTGCACCTATTCGAGTAACAAGTGGTCCTGCAATTCAACATGCTGGAGATTTAGCAGCAATTTTAAGTTCATTAGCAAATGGTGAAATTTTATTTATTGATGAAATTCATCGTTTAGCAAGACCGGCGGAAGAAATGTTGTATTTAGCGATGGAAGATTATCGAGTTGATGTAGTTGTTGGAAAAGGTGTTGGAGCAAATGCAATTGGATTAGAGTTACCTGCGTTTACCTTAATTGGTGCAACTACAAGAGCTGGTTTATTACCAAGTCCTTTAAGAGATAGATTTGGTTTCACAGCGCATTTAGATTTCTACGACTCTAATGATATTGAACAAATAATTAATCGTTCTTCTAATCTTTTAAAAATTGAAATTACTGATGATGCAGCAAATGAGATTGCCCGCAGATCTCGCGGTACACCTCGAGTGGCAAATAGATTATTAAGAAGAGTCAGAGATTATGCCCAAGTAAATTCCAACGGAAATGTTGACTTAGAAATTGCCAAAAAAGCATTAAGTTTATTTGAAATTGACGATAATGGTTTAGATCGAGTTGATAGATCGGTTTTGGATGCTTTGGTAAATAAATTTGGTGGTGGTCCAGTTGGTTTATCTACTTTAGCTGTTGCTGTTGGTGAAGAACCAGAAACCGTTGAAGATATGTCAGAACCATATTTAGTCAGAATCGGTTATATCTCTCGTTCTCCACGAGGTCGTATTGCTACTGCGATGGCATTTAAATTGTTAGGAAAATCTGTGCCAGCACAACAAATACTGGATATAAGCGAGTAAGTCTGACCAGTTTGGACTTATTTTTTAGTCATAGGTAATACTTGAATTAATAAAAATAGACTTCAAAATTTAAATTGAATTGAAATTATAGGAGCCAAGACAAGTTGTCTGCCGCAAATAAATCAAGACCAGGAAGATCTTTATTTTTACTTTTAATAGTTAGTGCTGGATTATTTTTATGGGGATATTGGCCAGGTGCTTCACATGAAGCAAGACTTGGTTTGGATTTAAGGGGTGGAACTCAAGTAATTCTTACTCCTGAATTAGCACCTGGAAGTCAGGGTACTTTAACTCAAGATCAAATAGATCAATCAGTTGAAATCATTCGACAAAGAGTTAACGGATTTGGTGTTGCAGAAGCTGAAGTAACTGTGCAGGGAAGTGGCGCAAATGCTGCAATTGTTGTGACAGTTCCTGGAGTAAATCCCGAAGGAATCACTAATTTGTTAAAGCAAACAGCACGATTAGATTTTCGCGCAGTTTTGGCTGCTGAAAATGGTTTTGAAGTTATTTCACCTGATGCAAATGCTTCACCTTCTGCATCTGAATCACCAAGTCCTGCACCTGCAGTTGAAAAACCAAAAGAACTTCCAATTCAAGCAGCAACTTCGGATGAACTTTATGATCAATATTTAAATTTAAATTGTTTAGATCAAGGTCTTTTACAAGGTGGAAAAGCAGATGATCCAACAAAGTACACATTGACTTGTTCAAAAGATGGATTTGAAAAATTTGTTTTAGCTCCAGCTTTTATCACTGGAGATCAAGTAAGTGACTCTCAAGCATCTTTGCCTCAACAAGGCGCTGGAGGCTGGATGGTTCTATTGGATTTTGATTCAACTGGGGCAACAAAATTAACTGAAGCATCCACTAATTTAAGTAAATTACCTTCGCCACAAAATAGATTTGGAATAGTTCTTGATGGACTTGTCGTATCAGCACCTTTCTTTTCTGAACCAATCCTTGGAGGAAAAGCACAAATTGAAGGAAGTTTTAAAGCAGAAGAAGCAAAACAGCTTGCACAAGTTTTAAGATATGGAGCTTTACCTGTAACTCTTACTATTGCTGAATCTACTTCTATAAGCCCAACACTTGGACAGGATCAATTAAGTGCAGGTCTTTTAGCAGGCGCCATTGGTTTGGGCTTTGTTGTTTTGTATTTAATTATTTATTATCGCGCCTTAGGTTTTGTTGCAGTATTTAGCTTAGTTGTGGCAGCAATCTTTACTTGGGTTTCAATTATTGCTTTAGGAAGAACTATTGGATTTACTTTAACTTTGGCAGGTATTGCTGGTGCAATTGTTGCAATCGGAATTACAGCTGACTCATTTGTAGTCTATTTTGAAAGAATCAGAGATGAAATTAGAGATGGAAAATCTTTAAGAGTGGCAACAGAATTGGGTTGGATAAGGGCTCGAAGAACTTTACTTGCAGCAGATTTCGTTTCACTTCTGGCAGCTATTGTTTTATATGCATTAAGTGTGGGAAGTGTAAGAGGTTTTGCATTTACTTTAGGATTAACCACGATTATCGACGTAATCGTTGCCTTTTGGTTTACTCATCCTTTAGTTACCTATTTTGGTAAATCTAAATGGGCAGAACAAGGTGGAGTTTTGACTGGAGTTTCAAAGAAAAGATTAACTGTGGGTAGTCAAATACTTTCAGGTGGTGAAAGATAAATGAATTTTAGTGCATTAGGAAATCGTCTATATACGGGTGAAACTTCTGTTGATTTTGTTGGGAAAAGAAAAATTTGGTATTTAATGTCTTTTCTAATTGTTTTAGTAGCAGTAGTTGGTGTTTTTGTCCGAGGAATAAATTTAGGTATTGAATTTGAAGGCGGGGCCAAATTCACGGTGCCAAGTACTACCAGTGTTGAAAATGCCAGAAATATTGTCAAAGATGCCGGTATTGAAAGTGCCTTAATAGTTTCGGTTGGAAATGAAAGATTAGAAATACAAACTCCACCATTAGAACAAGAGCAAATTGAAAGTTTTGTGGCAAAAATTTCTGCAGATTTTAAAGTTGATAAATCAACCATCACGACTCAATCAGTTGGACCTTCTTGGGGAGCAGATATCACCAGACAAGCTCTTATTGGTCTGGGAGTATTTCTTCTTTTAGTTATTTTGTTTTTGACAATTTATTTTGAAATCAGAATGGCAATGGCTGCAATTGTTGCCTTACTTCATGATTTATTAATAACTATTGGGGTTTATGCCATAACTGGCTTTGAAGTAACACCAGCAACAGTTATTGGTGTACTTACAATTTTAGGTTATTCACTTTATGACACTGTTGTAGTTTTTGACAAAGTTAAAGAAAATACCAGAGGAATACTTGCCCAATCCAGATTAAATTATCAGGAAGCAGCAAATTTAGCTTTGAATCAAACTCTTATTCGATCTATCAATACTTCGATTGTGGCACTTCTGCCTGTTGCTGCAATTTTGATTGTGGGTGTAGGAATTTTACAAGCAGGAACTTTGAAAGATTTAGCGTTAGCTTTATTTGTAGGTATTGCTGCAGGAACTTATTCTTCTGTATTTATTGCTACGCCATTGCTTGTGCAGTTAAAAGAAAATCAACCAGAGATTATTTCACTTAAAAATAGAGTTCATGCCAGAAGAGCAAATGCTGGAATTTCTGGAACCGAAAGTGTGCAAATAAGTGTGAGCACAACTTCAACTACAGTTATGCAAGCTGGTCCAAGATCACAACCTAAACGATTTTCTCGTTCGAAAAGAAAGAAATAGTCACTCTTAATTCGTGTAATCAAGTAATCTTGATAAACTAAAGAGCCAACAGTTGAAGTTTTTTCTGGGAGGCGTCTTTCATGTCAGACGCATCTATCACGCGCAGTAGATTCGCCAAGTTAACTGGCTGGAAGTCTGAAACTAAAGAGATCGATCAATTAATAAAAACTTTAAAAAAATATCATTCAAAAGATAATTTTGATTTAGTTAATAAAGCTTACGAAGTTTCTAAAAAACAACATGAAGGCCAGAAAAGAAGAAGTGGCGAAGAATATATAACTCATCCAATAGCAGTTGCTCAAATTTTGGCAGATTTAGGTTTATCTAGTGAAACTTTGGCTGCAGCACTTCTTCATGACACTGTTGAAGACACAGGTTATTCCATTGAAAAATTAGAAGAAGATTTTGGCGCAGAAGTTGCTCGACTAGTAGATGGTGTTACCAAGTTAGACAAAGTTAAATATGGTGAATCAAGTGCTGCAGAAACTGTACGCAAAATGGTTGTGGCAATGGCCAGAGATATTCGAGTACTTTTAGTTAAACTTGCTGATCGCTTACATAACATGCGGACATTAAAATATTTACCTTCGCAAAAACAAGAACAAAAAGCCAAGGAGACTCTTGAAATTTTTGCTCCATTGGCACACAGATTAGGTATGAACGCAATTAAATGGGAGTTAGAAGATTTATCTTTTGCAACACTTTATCCAAAAATGTATGAAGAAATTGTGAACTTGGTTAGTCAAAGAGCTCCGCAAAGAGACAGAGAAATATCAGAAGTTGTAACAATAGTTGAAAAAGATTTAAGTGAGGCAAAAATAAAAGCTGAATTAAGCGCTAGACCAAAACATTATTATTCGGTTTATCAAAAAATGATAGTTCGAGGTAGAGATTTTAATGAAATATATGACTTGGTGGGTGTAAGAATTTTAGTTAATGATGTTAAAGATTGTTATGCCACGCTGGGAACTATTCACTCACGTTGGAATCCAGTTCCTGGAAGGTTTAAAGACTACATCGCAATGCCTAAATTCAATCTTTATAAATCACTACATACAACTGTGATTGGAACTAATGGCAGACCTATCGAATTTCAAATTAGAACTTTTGATATGCACAAAGAAGCTGAATATGGTGTGGCAAGTCATTGGCGATACAAGGAAAAGCAAAGTAAAGAAGGACTAAGACCAGCCGATGAAATGGCATGGTTAAAGCAATTAGTTGATTGGCAAAAGGAGACAGAAGATCCAGATGAATTTTTAGATACTCTTCGCTATGACTTAGGTCAGCAAAAAGAAATTTTTATTTTCACTCCAGCAGGTGATGTTATTGCACTTCCTCACAATGCAACCCCGATTGATTTTGCATACGCGGTTCATACAGAAGTGGGAAATCATTGTGTTGGTGCAAGAGTTAACGGCAAATTAGTATCTCTGGATTCAAATTTGGAAAGCGGTGACAATGTAGAAATTTTTACCACTAAAACTCCAGGATCTGGACCATCTCAAGACTGGTTGAATTTTGCAGTTTCAACAAGAGCTAAAAGCAAAATAAAAGCCTGGTTCACCAAAGAAAGACGTGAAGAATATATAGAGCAAGGCAAAGATCAAATTGCCAAACAAATTAGAAAACAGAATTTACCGATACATCGTTTGATGGCTAATCAATCATTAGTTGCTGTGGCACATGAATTAAGAATTAAAGGTATAGAGGAATTATTTGTCTCAATTGGTGAAGGAAAAGTAAGTGCTCAAAGTGTTGTTAATAAATTAATTCAAATTCATGGTGGAGAAGAAGGAGCAAGTGAAGATCTAGCTGAGGCTATTGCTCCTACACGTATTAAAAATACGCCAACCACAACTCGATCACCATCTGTAATTGTAAAAGGAATTGAAGATGTCTATACCCGTTTGAGTAGATGCTGCACGCCAGTTCCAGGAGATGAAATTTTTGGTTACATCACAAGAGGTGGAGGAGTGTCAGTACATAGACAAGATTGCACCAATGCAATGGATTTAAAGAAAGAAGAAGAAAGAATTGTGGAAACTTCTTGGCCAGAAAGTGGTACTGGAATTTATCTTGTAAATATTCAGGTAGAAGCAATTGATCGAAACGGTTTACTTTCTGATGTGACTAGAACTTTGTCTGAACATCACGTAAATATTCTCAACGCTTCTGTTTCTACAACTAGAGAAAGAATTGCATTTTCTAAATTTACATTTGAAATGGCAGATCCAAAACATTTAGGAAGTGTATTAGCGGCAGTTAAAAATATTGCCGGAGTTTATGACGTATATCGCGTTTAGCGGGTGAATTCAGCTAAAGTATTTTTTGTTGCTTCCAAAAGCATTTTTTGAGTTTCAATTGTTTTAGATAGAGAATCTACTTTTTTAGTATCACCTTTAGCAGATGCTTCTTGTAATTCTTTTTCAGTTTTTGCAAGTTTATTTTCAATTAATTCAAGAGTTGATTGAGCCCTAGCGCTCTTTGCAGGATCTGTTCGATCTAATTCTTTTCTCTCAGCAGATTTGATTGCATCTTCAACTGCTTTTAGGCGAGATTCAATTTTATTTTTATCATTTCTTGGAACATGGCCTATCTTGCTCCATTCATCTTGAATTGGTCGTATTGCCGATTTTGCCGATTTAATATCGGTAATTGGAAGTAATGCTTCTGCTTTTTTTGCAAGTTCTTCCTTTAAAGCTAAATTCTTTTTGTGTTCTTCATCTAAAACTGATAAAGCAGCTGTTCTTGCTGCAAAGAATGCATCTTGAGCAACCTTAAATTCTTTCCAAAGTTTTTGTTCTTCTTTTCTTTCCAAAATTGGGGCAGATTTCCACTTAGACATTAAGTTTCTAAATTTATTTGCAGTATCATTCCAGTCTTTTGAATCAACTATTTTTTTTGCTTGTTCTACTATTTCTGATTTAATTTTGGTGGCTTCTTTTCGAGAAGATTCCAAAGTTGAAAAATATTGTCTTCTTGCTTTATCAAAAGCTGATCTTGCAGTGCTAAATCTCTTCCACAAAGCCTGCTCATCTGATTTTGAACCATGAGGCAGTTTCTTCCATTCCTCAACTATGTCTTTAAATCTTTGAGTAGTAACCTTCCACTGTTTTGAATTAACAAGTTTTTCAGCTTCTTCAACAAGTTGTTTTCTTTTCTCCATTGCCTTTTCTTTAGCTATAGCTTTAGCAGCAGAAAATTCTGCTTTTTTAACAGCAGCAACCACTTGTAGTTCTTCTAACTTATTTGTCAAATGAGTTATATCTCCAACAAAATTTGGAGAGGTAAGAGAATTTTTTACTCTTTCAACAAGTTTTAAGGCAGCTTCAGCATTGCCTTTATTTTCTTTTAATCTTTGAAGAGTTAATAAGATTTCATTTTCTAATTCTTGAAATTTTCTTATATAAAAATTAAGTCCATCATTTGGATCTCCTGCAGCCCATTGTCCAACTTGTTTTTCTGAACCATCTGGCATTTTTACTAATACAGTGCCGTCAGTTTCAACACGACCAAATGCCGTATCTAGGTTGGCTGTCATTTGTAAGGAGATCTACTTTCTATTTCAATTAACTAATTGTTACTGCTACAGACTCAATCGTGACACTCTGGGCAGGTGCGCCATCAGAGCCCCCGCCATTTACGCCTTGACTTGCTACTGATTGAACAATTTGTAATCCTTTTGTTATTTTTCCCCAAATTGAATAATTTGGTCCAAGTGTTGTGTCTTGATAAACCAAAAAGAACTGTGATCCAGAAGTTCCAGGTCCAGCATTTGCCATTGCAACTGTTCCTGCTGGGTAATTATTTTCATTTGGTTGTGGCAAATTTTCATCTGGAATATTGAAATCAGGTCCACCTGTTCCTGTTCCTGTTGGATCACCACATTGCAAAACAAAAATTCCTTCAGTTGTTAATCGATGACAAATTGTGTTATTGAAATAATTATCTTGAGCAAGAGATGCAAGCGCATTAACTGTTAAAGGTGCTTTATCTGGAAAAGTTTCAATAACAATTTCTCCAAGATTTGTAATTATGGAAAACTCCGCTGAATTATTTGCACTAATACCAGCATTTGGTAAATCAGAATTTGCTGAAGTTGAAGTGTTGGAACCATTTAAGCCAAGAATTACTGAGCCAATAATTATGGCGATTGCCGTAATCAAAGCAATGTAAACAGTAGATTTTTTCGCGTTACCTGATTCGCCTCGCGATGACATATCGGCCTTTCGTTAATTTTTGGTTTATTATTTAGAGTGTTAATTTAATTGTAGTTAACGAGTTTAAACTCACTAAAACTGACATCGAGGCTAGATTTTGTGCTAATTAAATCTTTTCCAGCAGGCCCTTGGGCCACAAACTGTTACCTTGTTGCCAATGAAACCAATTCTGAATGCGTGATTATCGATCCAGGTTTTGAAAGCTTGCCTGACATTGAAAGTATTTGTACTCAATTTAATCTTCATCCGGTTGCAACTCTTTTAACTCACGGACATATGGATCATGTTTGGTCAGTCATTCCACTTTGTAACAATCATCAAATTTCTGCATACATTCATGGATTAGATGAATGGATGTTAAGTGACCCAGAAAAAGCTTATTCGAAATCAAGTTGGCAAGATTTAATTAAATTAAATGCTGGTGTTCCAGAATTTTTGCCAAAAGATGTAAATCTTTTAAAAAATAAAATGAAGTTAGATTTAGCAGGATTAGAAATTACTTGCCATCACGCACCAGGCCATACTGAAGGTTCCACTGTCTTTACTTCTCAAAATAATTTATTTTCAGGAGATGTTTTATTCAATCGAGGCATAGGTAGAACTGATTTGCCTGGAGGTAATCCAAAGGCAATGTTGGAAAGTCTTAAAAATGTAATCTTAAAATTTCCAGACGAAATGAGCGTATTTCCAGGACACGGACCAAGCACCACAATTGGAGATGAACGATTTAAGAACCCTTACCTGCAAGACTTAACTTAATAAATTAAGGAGCAAAGATTTAAATGGCTGGTTTATTTCAAGCACCAAAAGGTGTGCCTGATTATTTTCCACCTCGTTCTATTTCATTTTTAAAAGTTCAAGAAACTATTGGTAAAACTGCTTCCTTAGCTGGTTATGGTTATGTTGAATTGCCAATTTTTGAAGATGTCAATCTTTTTGTTAGAGGAATTGGTGAATCAACAGATGTAGTAAGTAAAGAGATGTATGTTTTTGAAGATCGCGGCGAAAGACAACTTGCTTTAAGACCAGAAGGTACAGCAGGTGTTGTTCGCTTAGTAATTGAAAATGGATTAGATAAAGGACAACTTCCAGTAAAGCTTTGGTACAAAGGACCATTTTTTAGAGCAGAAAGACCTCAACATGGAAGGTATCGACAATTACAACAAGTAGGAATTGAAGCAATAGGTTCACCAGATCCAGCACTTGATGTTGAAGTCATTTGTGTTGCAGATGATTCATTCAAGAAATTAGGTTTGAAAAAATTTAGACTACTTCTTACTTCTTTAGGTTGTTCGACTTGTAGGCCAATTTATAGAGAAAAATTGACTAAATTTTTATCAGGTTTAAATCTTGATGATGATACAAAAAATAGAGCTAAATTAAACCCTTTAAGAGTATTAGATGATAAACGTGAAGAAGTTAAAAAACAATTAACTAATGCTCCATTGATGATTAATGAATTATGTAAAGAATGTAGTAGTTATCACCAAGACGTTGAAAATCTATTGAAGAAAAATGATGTGGATTTTATTCCAAGTCCAAAATTAGTAAGAGGTCTTGATTATTACACTAAAACAACTTTTGAGTTTGATCATCCAGATTTAGGTGCTCAATCTGGAATTGGGGGAGGTGGCAGATATGACGGTCTTATGTCAAGTCTGGGTGGAGCTGATTTAAGTGGAATCGGATTTGGAATTGGAACTGATAGAACTCTTATGGCATGTGAAGCAGAAAATTTAGAAATAAGTAAAGAAAATCTAGTTCAGGTATTTATTGTGCCTATTGGTAGAAATTCTCAACAATTATCTGTTTCACTTTTGAAGAATTTAAGAAGTGCAGGTATTGCAAGTGATATGGCTTATGGAGATAAAGGTTTAAAGGGAGCCATGAAAGCTGCCGATAAAAGTGGAGCTCGCTTTGCTGTGGTGCTGGGGGATGAAGAAGTTTCCAATGCCCAAGTACAAATCAAGGATTTATCCAATTCTTCCCAAGTGCAAGTTTCCATAGGTGACATGGTTAAACATCTAGAACAGGCCTTACGACAGAATTAGATGTCTTGGAATAAAAGACAATTCTTGGAAATAACTTGAAAAGGAATCTTTCGTGTTAAGAACTCATGTGGCAGATGCTTTAAGAGCAATTGATGCTGAAGTCAAAGTCACATTGGCAGGCTGGGTTGGAAATAGAAGAGATCATGGTGGAGTTGCTTTCATCGACTTAAGAGATGCCTCAGGAATTGTGCAAGTAGTAATTCACGATGAAAAATTAGCCCATGATTTAAAACCTGAGACGTGTGTACAAATTAAAGGTCAAGTAAAACTTCGACCTAAAGGAAATGAAAATAAAGATTTACCAACAGGTGATGTTGAAGTTTTTGCACAAGAAGTTAGCGTCTTGTCGCAATCTGCCACCTTACCTTTTCAAATTGATAAAGAAATAGATGTAAACGAAGAAACAAGACTTAGATACAGATATCTAGATTTAAGAAGACCATTTGGCCCAGGAAGTGCTTTAAGAATTAGAAGTAAAGTCAGCCAATATGCTCGCGATGTTCTACTAAATCATGACTTTATAGAAGTTGAAACTCCTACTCTTACAAGATCAACACCAGAAGGTGCTAGAGACTTTTTAGTTCCAGTTAGATTGCAACCTGGTTCCTGGTATGCCTTACCACAATCTCCACAACTTTTTAAACAACTTTTAATGGTGGGTGGATTAGAAAAATACTTCCAAATTGCACGTTGTTATAGAGATGAAGACTTTAGAGCAGATCGTCAACCAGAATTTACTCAACTTGATATCGAAATGTCTTTTGCTGATCAAGAAGATGTAATTGCAGTTGGTGAAATGGTTATTAAAACTTTATGGCGAGAAATTTTAGGTTATGAAATAGGTGATATTCCACGAATTACTTACCATGAGGCAATGAATAAATATGGATCTGACAAACCAGATTTAAGATTTGAGCTTCCACTAATTGATTTAACTGAGTATTTCAAAAACACTCCATTTAGAGTTTTTCAAGCTCAACATGTTGGCGCCGTAGTTATGCCAAATGGTGCATCAACTCCAAGAAAACAATTTGACGCATGGCAAGAGTGGGCAAAACAACGTGGTGCAAAAGGACTTGCATACGCCGTATTTAATACTGATGGAGAAATTGCTGGACCTGTTGCTAAGAATTTAAGTGAAGAAGAAAGAAACGGTTTAATAGCAGCAACTGGTGCAAAACAAGGCGATGCAGTGTTTTTTGCAGCAGGTTCAAAAAATGAAAGTCTTTCATTACTTGGTGCAGCTCGAATTGAAATAGCGCAAAAATTAAATCTGATTGATGAAAAAGAATGGAATTTTGTTTGGGTGGTAGATGCCCCAATGTTTGAACAAGTACAAAATGAAAAGGGAGAAAATGTTTGGACTGCTGTTCATCATCCTTTCACTTCACCAAATTCTGATTCATTAAAAACTTTCGCTCAAGATCCAGGAAATGCTTTGGCTTGGGCATATGACCTTGTTTTGAATGGAAATGAAATAGGTGGTGGATCTGTTCGTATTCACCAGGCAGATATTCAAAAACAAGTTTTTAAAATTCTAGGAATAACGGAACAAGAAGCACAAGAAAAATTCGGATTCTTGCTTGAAGCTTTCAAATATGGTCCACCTCCTCATGCAGGTATTGCATTTGGTTGGGATCGAGTAGTAATGCTTTTGACTAATTCATTAAGCATTAGAGATGTAATTGCATTTCCAAAAAGTGGTGGAGGGCAAGATCCACTTACTGGTGCACCAACTCCAATCACACCTGCACAAAGAAAAGAAGCTGGTGTTGACTTCAAACCGGAAAAATAAATATGGACGATGCGCTTTTTGACGCAGAACCCATTGAAATTCCTGCGAATAATAAACAAGTAAAAGCTCCACTTGCTGCAAGAATGCGGCCAAGTAATTTAGATGAAGTTGTTGGACAATCTCAAATAACTAAAAAAGATTCACCATTAAGAGCTTTACTTAATCCAAAAGATGAAAATAAATTGGCAGCTACTTCTTTAATTTTGTGGGGACCTCCTGGCAGCGGTAAAACTACATTGGCTCATGTGGTTTCAAATTCGACAGGAAGATCATTTATTGAACTATCTGCTACATCTAGTGGAGTAAAAGAAGTGCGAGAAGTTATTGATTTAGCACGAAGAAGATTTTCACGAGGGGTTGGAACTGTTTTATTTATAGATGAAATTCATAGGTTTTCCAAATCACAACAAGATTCACTTTTAGCAGGAGTTGAAGAAGGTTGGGTAACTTTGGTTGCTGCCACAACAGAAAATCCCTCAGTTTCAATTAATTCTGCATTGATGAGTAGATCACTAGTATTACCCCTGCAACCACTGACAAATGAAGATATTAATGAATTAATCAATAGAGCTTTAGTTAGTGAAAAAGGTTTAGCAGATAAATACCAAATCGAAGATTTGGCTAGAGAGCATATTTCAAATGCAAGTGCTGGGGATGCAAGAAGAGCTTTAATCTCACTAGAAACTGCTGCCCTTGTTGCAGATAGTGAAAATAGAAATTTGATCACGCTCAAGGATGCTGAAACTGCTGTGCAAAGAGCTGCTCTTAGATATGACAAATCAGGTGATGAGCATTACAACGTAATAAGTGCTTTTATAAAAAGTGTTAGAGGAAGTGATGTTGATGCTGCAATTCATTATCTTGCTCGAATGGTTGAATCAGGAGAAGATCCTAAATTTATTGCCAGACGTTTAGTAATACTTGCAAGTGAAGATATAGGTATGGCAGATCCAAATGCATTAAATATTGCAGTTTCAGCCATGCAAGCAAGTCAATTAGTTGGATGGCCTGAGGCAAGAATAATTCTTGCTGAAGCTGCTACTTATCTATCTCTTGCTCCTAAATCAAATTCTGTTTATAACGCAATAAATGAAGCAATAGAAGATGTAAGAAAAGGGGACTTTGGCCAAGTTCCACAGCACTTAAAAGATGGTTCATTAAGTGCTTCTCGCCAAACAGGTGCAGGAATTGGCTATAAATATGCACATGATTTTGAAGAAGGTGTGGCAAGTCAACAATATTTGCCAGATAACTTGAAGAATAAGACTTATTACAAACCTGGAAATCGCGGAGCAGAACAACGCTTTAGCGAATTGTGGGACAGAATTCGCCAAGCACTAAGGTCAGTTAAGTAACAATTAAGTAGTAGAGGAAAAGAAAATGGATTCGGCAGAAATTAGACGCAGATTCTTAGATTTCTTTGAAAAAAATGGCCATACTGTTGTGCCATCTGCTTCTTTAATTGCAAATGATCCAACTTTACTTTTAGTTAATGCAGGAATGGTTCCCTTTAAACCATATTTTCTTGGGGAAGCACCAGCTCCATATAAGAGAGCAACCTCTGTTCAAAAATGTGTCAGAACTTTAGATATTGAAGAAGTTGGTAAAACCACTAGACATGGTTCGTTTTTTCAAATGGCAGGTAATTTTTCTTTCGGAGATTATTTCAAAGAAGGTGCTATAACTCTTGCCTGGAAATTATTAACTTCATCTGTTAACGAAGGTGGTTATGGATTTGATCCGGAAAGATTATGGGTCACAATTTATTTGGATGACGAAGAAGCATTTGAAATATGGAAAAACAAAGTAGGTTTACCAGAAAATAAAATTCAAAGACGAGGAATGGCTGATAATTACTGGTCAATGGGAGTTCCTGGACCTTGTGGACCATGTTCAGAAATTTATTTTGATCGAGGACCTTCTTATGGGAAAGAAGGTGGACCAATTGCTGATGAAGAAAGATATCTTGAAGTTTGGAATTTAGTTTTCATGCAATATAACCGAGGTGAGGGTGGAACTAAAGAAAAATTTCCAATCTTAGGAGAGTTGCCAGCAAAAAATATTGACACCGGTATGGGTCTAGAAAGAATGGCAGCAATATTGCAAGGGGTGGACAATATTTATGAAATTGATACCACAAAAATTATTTTAGACAAAGCTTCAGAAATCGTAGGAATTAATTACGGTAAAGATTTAAGTTCTGATGTTCGTTTAAGAGTTGTAGCTGATCACACTAGAACTGCTGCATTCTTAATTGCTGATGGTGTAATTCCTGGAAATGAAGGAAGAGGCTATGTTCTTCGTCGCATGATGAGAAGAGTTATAAGAAACATGCGAATACTAGGAGCAGAAAGACCAGTCATTAAGGATTTGATTGAAGCAAGCATCAAAGCAATGGGACCGCAATATCCAGAATTAAATAGTGACAAGTCAAGAATTTTAGAAATTGCCACAGGTGAAGAATCAACTTTCTCACAAACCTTAAAAACAGGAACTCAATTATTTGAAGATTCATTAAACGAGTTAAAGAAAACTAATTCAAAAACTTTAGCTGGAGATAAAGTTTTTGAACTTCATGACACATATGGTTTCCCTTTCGATTTAACCCTTGAAATGGCAGCAGAAAACAACATTGAAATTGATGCTGAAGGTTTTAAGAAGTTAATGCAGGAGCAAAAAAATAGAGCAAAACAAGACGCTAAAGAAAGAAAACAAGGTTTAGCAGATGCGCAGCAATATAGAGCATTAGCTGATCTTGCAGGAATTACTGATTTCATCGGTTATAGCGAAACTAGAAGTGAAGTTACTTTAAAAGGTTTATTAACTAAAGGTGAAGTTTCAAAAGTTGCAGCAGAAGGTTCAAGTGTTGAATTTGTTTTAGATAGGACTCCTTTCTATGCAGAAGGTGGAGGACAATTAGCAGATGCTGGAAAATTAGTTCTTGCTAATGGTTGTGAAATTTTTATTGAAGATGTACAACAACCTGTTCCCGGTTTATTTGTTCATCGTGGAGTTGTAAAAAAAGGTGAAGCAGTTACAGGTTCAAAAGCAATAGGTGAGGTTGATTTATTAAGAAGAAAAGCAATTTCTAGAGCACACACTGCAACGCACTTAATCCACAAAGCCTTCAGAGAGTTCTTGGGTGAAACTGCAACACAACTAGGTAGTGAAAACTCTCCTGGAAGATTACGTTTTGATTTCCCATCACCAAAACCTGTTGATCAAAAAGTTTTACAAGATGTTGAACAAAGAGTTAATGAAGTTTTATTGAATGATTTATCAGTAAGTGCAAATTTGATGAGTCAAACTGAAGCTAAAGCAATGGGTGCAATGGCTTTGTTTGGTGAAAAATATGGCGATGTGGTTCGAGTAATTAGTGTCGGTGATTGGGCTCACGAACTTTGCGGTGGAACCCACGCAAGAAGATCTGCTCAATTAGGTCTTGTTAAATTCTTAAGTGAATCAAGTATCGGAGCAGGTACAAGAAGAGTAGAAGCATTAGTTGGTGCAGATGCTTATCAATTTTTAGCAAGAGAACATTTAATCGTTTCTAATTTACAAGAAATATTAAAAGGTAAAGCAGAAGAACTTCCTGAAAAAATATCGACTTTAATGCAAAAACTTAAAGAGACTGAAAAAGAAATTGAGAAATTTAGAAAAAATCAGATTCTCTCAAACGTGTCCAAATATTTACAAAGAGCTCATGACTTAAATGGGATTAAAGTTATTAATTTCTTTGTTGATGAAGAAATTAATGCAAGTGATTTAAGAGATTTAGTCGCAAATGTTAAAGGTCAATCAGGAACAAATCCTGGTGTTGTTGTGGCAGGTTCAATTTCAGACCAAAAAGTCAACGTTGTTGTTGCCGTAAATGATGCAGGACAAAAACTTAATTTAAATGCTGGAAATATTTTGAAAAATGTTTTGACCAAACTTGAAGGCAAAGGTGGAGGTAAAGCAGATCTTGCTCAAGGTGCTGGATCTAAGGTTTCTGATGCAAAATCAGTTATAGAAAACATTGATGGGTTTATTAAATAATAATTGTGAGAAAAGGTATTAGATTAGCAATCGATTATGGTGACAAAAGAATTGGTGTTGCTAAATCTGACATTGATGGAGTTTTAAGTTTTCCAGTTGCAACTTTAAAGAATTCAAAAGAGGTTTTTTTTGAAATATCAAATATTATTTCAGAGACCAATTGCATTGAAATTTATATTGGATTTCCAAAACATCTTTCAGGAAATAAAGGAAGTAGTGTTTCAAAAGTGATTAGTTTTGCACATAATTTGTTTTCAAATACTGGCTTTTCTGATATCAGATTCATAGACGAAAGACTCACAACCACCTCTGCAGCTTCGGCATTACGTGATAGTGGCTTGACTGCTAAACAACAAAAAGGGGTAATTGATCAACAGGCTGCCGTAGAAATATTAGAAATTGCGCTAGATTTTGAGAAGAGAAATAATAAAGTTCCAGGCGTAAATTATAAGGAGGTTTAAGTTGCCTTCTATTTTAGATGAATTTAAACGCGAAGAAAAAACATATAAATCAGATTTGCACCCTGCACCTTATTTAAAAATTGGGATTGCCATTTTCACTCTTCTTTTAGGAATAGTTGTTTATTCATTTATTCCAACTGGAAGTGTGAAAATTCTTGATGGTCCAGGAGGTACTGGACCTGTACAGGTAACCATAAATCCTGGCGCCTCGTTAACTGAAATCGGAAAAGTTTTAGCAGATTCAGGTGTTGTAAAAAACTATGTTGAATTTGTCAGTGCAGCTGAAGATATTCCGCAATCAAGTTCAATTGGTCCTGGAAAATATAACTTAATCAAAAGTATGGGCCCTAAAGAAGCAATATTTGCCTTATTAGATCCAGAAAGCAAAGTAAGTATAAAAGTTGTAATACCTGAAGGATCTCGATCAAGTTATGTTTTTGCAGCTGCTGCACAAGCTTTGGGAGTTTCTGTTGGAGATTTTGAAAGTCTTGCCAAAAATCCAAAAGATTTAGGTCTTCCAGAATATGCTAATAACAACGTTGAGGGTTTTTTATATCCTGCAACATATAGATTCGATGAAGGAATCACTCCTAAACAAGTTCTGCAAGAAATGATCAAAAGATTTCTACAAGCAGCTCAAGAGCAACAACTTGAAGCAACAGCAAAAGCAAATGGTTTAAAACCTTATGAGGTAATAATTATTGCAAGTATTATCGAAAAAGAAGTTGCCCCAATAGATCAACCAAAAGCAGCACAAACAATTCTTAATCGCTTAGCAAAACCTATGAGACTTCAACTTGATAGCACGCTAAATTATGAATTGAATTCAAACACCATAATTTTAACTTCTGAACAATTACAACAAGATTCTCCTTACAACACTTATACAAATGATGGTTTACCTCCAGGCCCTATTTCAAATCCTTCAGAGGCTGCCATTAATGCAGTATTAAATCCTGAAGAAGGAGATTGGCTTTATTGGGTCACAGTTAATCTTGATACGAAAGAAACTAAGTTTTCTAATAACAACGATCAATTCTTGAGAGATAAACAAGAATTTTTACGTTGGTATAACCAGAATCAATAAATCATGAAACATGCTGGTGTTGCAGGTTATCCGATAGAACATTCGTTATCTCCATTAATTCATAATGCAGGCTATAAAGCTTTGGGTCTTGATTGGAATTATGAAAAATATTTACTTAAAGAAGATGAATTATTTGATTTTGTAAAAAAGCGAGATAAAGATTTAGTTGGACTTTCTCTAACTATGCCCTTGAAGGAAAAAGCAATTGAGATTTCTGATGAAGTGACAGATTTAGCAAAAAAATCAAATAGCGCTAACACATTAATTTTCAAAGAAGGCAAAATTTATTCTGGAAATACCGATATTTATGGGATTGTGCAAGCTTTAAAAACTAATAAAAAACTTGATTTATCAAATCCAGGAATTATTGGCAGTGGAGCAACAGCAAGATCTGCTGTATTAGCTCTTCAAAATCTTGGTGCTAAAAATGTGCTTCTATGTGCAAGAAATGAAGAAACATTAAGTGCAGTTAATGATTTAGCTAATTCTCTTGGTTTAAAAAGCCAAATTATTCCTTGGAATGAATTAGCTAAAGCTATGAGTGCTACAACCTTGATTTCAACTTTGCCAAGTAAAGCTATGGATAAATTTGCGGCATTGGGTCCAGAAAATCCTGGAACACTTTTGGATATTGCCTATGAACCTTGGCCTTCAAAAGTTGCGATGGAATGGATCTTTCGAAGAGGTTTTGTCGTCTCAGGATTAGAGATGCTCTTGCATCAAGCATGCATGCAATTTGAATTAATGACAGGCTTTAAAGGCCCTATTACTCAGATGAGGCAGGCATTATTTAAGAATTGAGGATCATTTGTTTTGGCAGTACTTGATCCTTATAAATACTTTAATTTTTGCAGTAATTCTTGCAATCATTGATTATAAAAAACAACTATTACCTAATAAATGGATTTTGGCACTATTAATCAGTAATCTATTTTTAATATTTTTTTCTGATAATTTTACTGTTATTGAACTTCAGGGAGCAATTTTTCAATCATTTTTAATATTTTTATTTTATTTGTTAATTTATTTCTTATCGAAAAGAACTTTTGGATTAGGTGATGTCAAATTTAGTTTTGCTCTGAGCCTGCCAGCTTTGTATTTTTATGACTTTCCCCAAGTTTTCTCTCTTCATTTGTGGGCTTTTATAATCGGAGGTGTTTTTTCAATCTATTTAATGACTTTCAAATCTTTTAAGTCCAATCAAGCAATTGCTTTTGGACCCTTTATGACAATTGCATATTTTTTATTTCTTACGCTTAACTTATAGGGCGATGCTTAACCAAAATTAATATAAATGAAACAATGTAGGTATGCTTCGTTGGTTAACTGCAGGTGAATCACATGGTCCAGCACTCATTGCCACAATTGATGGCCTTCCAGCTGGCATTGAAATTACATCTGTAGAAATTCAAGATGAACTTGCAAGAAGAAGACTTGGAGTTGGCAGAGGCGCAAGACAAAAATTTGAAAAAGATGAATTAGAAATTTTAGGTGGCATAAGACACGGAGTTTCAATTGGTGCTCCAATAGCTATAAAAATTAATAATTCTGAATGGCCTAAATGGCAAGAAGTTATGTCAGCTGATCCTGTTGATGCAGAAATTTTAAAAGACTTAGCCAGAAATGCACCATTGACTAAACCAAGACCAGGACATGCAGATTTAGTGGGAATGCAAAAATATGACTTTGATGATGCAAGACCCGTTTTAGAAAGAGCAAGTGCCAGAGAAACTGCTGCAAGAGTTGCACTTGGATCTGTAGCTAAAAAATTTCTTAAACAAATTTCTGATGTCGAAATCATTAGTCATGTTGTTCAACTTGGAACTGTTAAAGCTCCAGAAGATTTGTATCCAGAATCTGGCAGTTTAAATAAAATTGATGAAGATCCAGCTCGTTGTTTTGATTCTGAAACAAGTAAAAAAATGCAAGCAGAAGTTGAATCAGCACATAAAGATGGAGATACTTTAGGTGGAGTTGTAGAAGTTTTGGTTTACAACTTGCCACCAGGACTTGGTTCTTATGTTCAACATGATCGAAAAATTGACGCCAAACTTGCTTACGCACTTATGAGTATTCAAGCAATTAAAGGTGTTGAAATTGGTGATGGTTTCACAACTGCCTCAAGACGTGGTTCAAAAGCTCACGATGAAATAGTGAAAACTGAAAATGGGATTAAACGTTTAACTCATCGTGCAGGTGGAACTGAAGGTGGAATGACAACTGGAGAATTGCTAAGAGTTAGAGCAGCCATGAAACCTATTTCTACTGTTCCTAAAGCTTTACAAACAATCGATACAAAAACTGGTGAAGTAGCAAAAGCACATAATCAAAGATCAGATGTGTGCGCTGTTCCTGCTGCTGGAGTTATTGCTGAATCAATGGTTGCTTTGGTACTAGCAGAAGCTTTCTTAGAAAAATTTGGTGGAGATAGCGTTAACGAGACTAAAAGAAATATTAAAAACTATTTAGAAAATTTAAAGGTTTACTAATCATGTCTCCCCAGTTAATTTTTGTGGGAGCTCCCGGTTCAGGGAAAACAACCATAGGTAAAAAAATTTCTGAAAAACTCGGCGTTGATTTTATTGATATTGATCACGAGATTGAAATGGATGAAAAAATAAGTATTTCTGAAATTTTTGTGCAAAAAGGGGAAGATTACTTCAGAAAACTTGAAAAAGAAAAAATTGCCAAACTTCTAAATCACTTTAATGGAGTTTTATCTTTAGGGGGCGGAGCTGTGTTAAATCCAGAAACACGACAAGCTCTTTCAATTGCTCCAGTTGTTTGGTTAACAGTTTCTGCACAAGAGGCAAGTAATCGAGTAGGACTTGGAGCTTCAAGACCAGTCTTAATGGGTAATGTTCGCTCAAAATTAGTAAAACTATTAGAAGAGCGCACTCCTTTGTATGAAGAAGTGGCAGACTGGCAAATTGATACCACCGATAAGAGTATTGATGAGGTTGTTAATGAGGTTTTATTGCAAACTAGTGAGGTCAATTAAATGAGTTTGCATAAAACCATAACGGTAAAAAGTGATATCAACTATCAAGTACAAGTTGGATTTGATTTACTTGATAATTTAAATGAAAATTTACCTCAAAATGTAGACAAAGTTGTCTTAATTTATCCAAAAGAAGTATCAAAAATTGCTAAAAAGGTTCAAAAACAATTAGCAAAACTTTCCTACAAGGTAATTGAGATTAGAATTCCAAGTTCTGAAAATGCTAAAAATATTAAAACAGTTGAAAAATGTTGGGACATTTTAGGCAAAAATAAGTTTTCAAGAACTGATCTAATTATTGGAATAGGTGGGGGAGCAACCACCGATTTAGCTGGATTTGTAGCTGCTACTTGGCTTAGAGGAATCAGATTTGTCAGTATTCCCACCACCCTTTTAGGAATGGTTGATGCTGCCGTTGGGGGAAAAACTGGAATTAATTCAAAAGCTGGAAAAAATTTAATTGGGTCATTTCATAATCCTTCATTTGTTTTATGCGATATCGAATCTTTGAAAACATTAAAAAAACATGATTTTGCTACAGGTATGGCAGAAGTTATTAAGTGTGGATTTATTCAAGATCCAAAAATTCTTGAAATTATTGAAAAATATCCTGAAGAATGTAAAAACTTTGAAGGTATCGAAATACCTGAATTAATTACTCGTTCCATTCAAGTTAAAGCAGATGTTGTGAGTAAAGATTTTAAAGAGACTTCAAGCTCTAAAACAGGAAGAGAAATCCTAAATTATGGCCACACCTTGGGACATGCAATTGAAAAAATAGAGAATTACAAATGGCGTCATGGCGATGCAGTTTCAATCGGCATGATTTATGCCGCAGAACTGGCATTTGCACAAGGGATATTAAAAAATGAAATTGTGCAACGCCATCGAAATATAGTAAATATTTTTAAACTACCAACCGCTTATAAGAAAAAGAATTTCAAGAAACTTATTGAAATTATGGCAATTGACAAAAAATCACGATCTGGAAGGTTAAGATTTGTTGTGTTAGAAGATATAGCAAAACCAACAAGGCTTGAAAATCCAACTTTTAAAGTCTTAAACCAAGCCTGGGAGAAGATTTCAAAATGAAAGTTTTAATACTAAATGGCCCAAACTTGCAAAGACTTGGCACTAGAGAACCTGAAATTTATGGCACAGATACTTTCGAAGATTTAAAAAATTCATGTATAAGTTTTGGAAAAACTTTAGGTTTTGAAATTGATTTTCGCCAAACAGATGATGAAGCAACAATAATTAAATGGCTACATGAAGCTGCTGATCAAAAAATTCCGGTAGTAATTAATCCAGCAGCATTTACTCATTACAGCTATGCCATGAGAGATGCAGCAAGTATGAAAACTGCACCTTTGATTGAAGTACATATTTCAAATCCAAATTCTCGAGAAGAATTTAGACATTTTTCTGTTCTTGCAGGAGTTGCTGATGGTGCCATAGCAGGTTTTGGAATTAATAGTTATCACCTTGCTTTAACAGCGTTAAAAAATAAATTAGCTAATGCCTGATTTTTTATCACGACGAAATAAATTAAGAGAAATTTTTTTAAAGTCCTCTAATTCTGCCTTGTTTTTTGATGCAGTAAGTATTAGATACCTTAGTGGTTTTTCGGGATCAAATGCAGCCCTTTTGATAGCAGAAGATGCAAAAGATGATTTATTGCTTACTGATGCAAGATACACAAAAAGAGCACAAGAAGAATCTCCAGATATCAAAATTGAAATTAATAGAGACTTTTTTGATGTTTTAAAAAGAGAAGTAACAAAATTATCTCTTAAAAAAATTGCCATAGATCCAAAACTTATCAATTTTTCTCTTGCTGAATATTTTCAAAAAGATTTGAACCTTGAGTTAATCAAATTTAAAGAATTCTTAAGTCCTTTAAGAATGATTAAGGATGAGTATGAAATTAAACAAATCAAAAAAGCTTGTGCCATAACAGCAGATACTTTATGGTTTTTGATTAATGATCTAAGACCTGGAATGAATGAAAAACAAATTGCAAGACTTCTCCAAGAAGGATTTTTAAAACGAGGAGCTGATGGGCTAGCTTTTACATCTATTGTGGCAAGTGGAATAAATAGTGCTACACCTCATCATGAACCAAGTAATCGCGTTTTAGAAAGAGGCGACATGGTGACCATCGATTGTGGAGCATTAGTAAATGGTTATCACGCTGATATGACTAGAACAGTATTTATTGGAACTTGTGCCGATTGGCAAAAAGAAATATATGATGCAGTAATGCAAGCCCAACTTCTAGGAAGAAATAAATTAAATGTTGGAGTAAGTGCTGAAGAAGTAGATCTGGAATGTAGAAATTACATTGAGAAAGCAAATTTCGGTTCTTATTTTGTTCATGGCACAGGCCACGGAGTGGGATTAGAAATACATGAACCGATGTTTTTAGCCAAAGAGGTAAAGACTAAACTTTCCAAAGGAAATTGCATAACCGTTGAACCAGGAATTTATCTACCTGAAAAAGGTGGAGTAAGAATCGAAGATACATGCCTGGTCACAGATGGTGAAGCAGAAGTTTTAACCCCAGGATCTCACGAAATAATTTGTGTGGCATGAAAGAAATTAATTAGGAGTAATTAAAAGTGGCAACAACAAATGATTTGAAAAATGGCATGGTTTTAAATATTGATGGTCAATTATGGAATGTGATTGATTTTCAACACGTAAAACCTGGCAAAGGTGGCGCCTTTGTAAGAACTAAATTGAAAAATATTTT